>Ga0208375_1003404_pt1 | contig 13607 bp, 11 predicted proteins | sample RifOxyD1_FD_184038 | JGI IMG/M metagenome (GOLD analysis project Ga0208375, IMG submission 184038) | Soil microbial communities from Rifle, Colorado - Rifle Oxygen_injection D1 (SPAdes) | ecosystem: Environmental > Terrestrial > Deep subsurface > Rock core/Sediment | place: Rifle, Colorado... | reverse complement strand
CAGCGCAAGAAGAGTACCGGTAAAAATCCCCGCGCCCCAAAGCGCCGCGTGCGGACGCCGCCCGACAAGCCTGCTCCATGAACGCCATATTTTCAAAAGAACACGCACGGAAGACGCTTCCGTGACACTTATGCCGCGCACCCGCCAGAGCAGAAGCGCGATCACCACAAGCGCAAACACCTGCGCGTCGATTTGCGTAAGCTCAAGCTTGAGCCCGGACCGCCTGATCCAGACGCCGCCTGTAAAAAACGGAAACATGACGGTAAACCACGCAAGCGCGTCCCAAAGCACAAGTGCCGGGGATTTCCGGTTTGCCACCTATCTCGCCTCCCCCACGTACAGCGTGATTCCGCGCACGGCGCCGATATAATCAAGCTTCCACACACGATCATCAAGCTCGATATGCCGCCTGATCTCGCCGGCCGGCTCATTCGAAAGCATGATCCCCGCGCGTTTTTCGGCACGGGCCATTGCAACCATTACAGGATGTATGAAGGTGGTGCGCGCGGGATAAAACACCGGATTGAAATTCGCCGCCACGGTGTACTGGTTGCCCTCCCAATAATTGTTGGTAATAACCGCCTTCACGCCCGCATCGCGGAACCGCGAGACGATTTCCATGATGGCTTCCGCCCGCCCGGACGCGATGTTCTCCTGCGCTTTTTCGACGCGCGAAACATATTGATGGATCATATGCACGCACGAAAAAATCAGAACCACAAGCGCCCCGGCACCGTACCGGCGCTTGCCCTGAAGGCTCAATTGGTCGAAAAGCACCGCAACCGCGGCCAGCAGAACCGGGAACACGGGAAAGAGATAGCGGGCGGGCGCAAAATCATAGGTAAGAACCCGGATGTAGGCAAACACGGCAAGCGCGCCGGCAAACACAAGCGGAACAAGTTTGCGGTCCCTCCGGGCCGCACGCAAAAGGGCGATCACCGCGGCCACAAAAAGCGCCATGGAAAAATTCCGAAGCACTGAGCCGTGGGAGGTCAGAATTTCCATGAGCGAGCCCGGAATCCTGCCCAGTGCGCGCATGCTCTCGTCAAAGCCGTATGTCCTTCCGCCGGTAAGTGACGGCAGCTTGTGCAGCAGTGCTGACCAGACCACCTCGGGCAGCATGCCGGTGACAAAGCCCGCGACGACCGCCAGACCGCGTTTGATCTGAAAACGACCGATGAACCTCGCGTTTCTTGAGAGCCAGACAGCGGCAAGAATCAGGGCGGCAAATCTGAAATTGGGCTGGGCGTGAAGCTTGATCCTCCTTCCGAAAACAGTACCGAGATCCGGCCCGAAAATCTCAAGCCAGACAAAAAGCGCCAGCAGACCCAGCGTGGTCCACAGCGCGATCTTCTCCACCCTTCCATGTGGTGGGCGTGCTATTTTCTTCACTTCCTCCCATGCCCATTCAACCGGAACGAAAAAAGCCACAATATAAACCACGGAGGCCCGGCAACTGTAAAATGCGAGGCCGCAAAGTACCGAGGCCCCGAAAAGCGCCGGCACTTTCATTCCAGCAAAAGGGTTTGGATATCTGAGCCTGATCCCCAGGATGAAACAACCCAATATCAGATACGCGTTGTAAAACTCTATGCCGCCGTTCCAGGTCCAGCTATTGAAGCCAATCGCCGCAACAAGTCCGGCCACGACCGCGCCCGCGCGCGAAGCCGCGGAGCGGGCAAGAAAATAAAACGACCACGCAAGCAGCACCGGCACCACCAGATGGGTGAAAGCGGTATTTGCCGCGAGAAAAACATCCCCGCCCGCGCCGCCGCCTCCGGATATGGCCTCATAAAGCCATATCCACGGCACTCTGAGCGCCGTAAGCGTCGCACCGCCGTAGTCGTAATACATCTGGAATGGATACAACACCCCGCGCGAGAGCATTCCGGCCGTAATGGGGTAAACGGCAAAATCCGCATTCAAAAGCGCAAGCCCCGCCGGGACAAGGCACAAGTGCGCAAGCACCGACACCACCGCAAGCAGCAGGGCATCAATCAGCCACGAAAAAAACGGTGCCGGCCTAAATCGGTTCGTAATGGTCCGCATCAAGTTTTATCCTGCAATGGGACGGGCCGTGAAGTCCATGCAAATCCTTCCACTTTTTAAGGGCTCCGGTCACGGTATGATCGTCGCGGGCGTTTTTTATAACCATATGCTCAAGCGGCCACGCGGGCGGATGATTGCCCGAATAACCGTTGACGGTCGGCACTCCGGTCTCCAGAGCTGCCCACATGGCATCGACATGATACTTCCAGCTATATTCAAACGACCGGCCGGAAATGACCGGAGTAAACACAAAGCTGAGACACGCGGCATCGCCTCCTCCGGCAACCTGCCCGGCAAGCCTTGACACCTGCTGCCTCGCCGCCCGCCAATCGTAGGACGGTGTATGGACAAGCTGCTCGGCGGCGCACAAAAGCGCAAATATCACGAACAAAGTGCGCCGGTGCCTCGCCACATTGAAGAAAAACACTACCGCAAGGCCGTGAAAAAGCAGCATGAACACACCGATGCGCCCGAATGCCCTGATCGCATCAGCCCCCGGAAATACACTGAACACATAGCGCCAGAGGGTGTGCCCCTTGATCTGGCTCGAAAGAATGACAACCAGCATGACAGTAACCGCCGAAACAACCGCGACCAGGCGGGTCTTCTTGTCCCTCCAGCCCGCCCGGTAACCAAGAACAACCAGCACGGAGGTCAGAAGCCCGAGCCCGAGCCGCTGCTCGTGTTCACTCACGATCATCCTGAAAATCTTGAGTTTGCCGAGCCACGCATACGGCACGCTCCACGGCCCCATGTGAAACCAGGCCTGCACGGGCGGAACAAGATCGCGGATGTTTTCAAACCTGCGGCAACCGACATCCCTTGCCGCCGCGAGATACTGCTGAACGAGCGGAACGAGCGAAAGAGCCGCAAGAGCGCCGATGAGTATAATGAAAAACCACTCCGTCTTGAAAAGAATCCAAATTCTGCGCCGGCCGCCCGCAAGCGCAAGACCGACGGCAAACGCGGCAGCAAGAAAAAAAAACATGAACCAGCCGAAATAAAAAGCGCCGTAAAATTGCAGGACAAAGCCCCCGAAAAACGCCGCGATCCAGAACCTGCGCCGTCCGGCGCGCGGCCGGGCACTACCCTCGTCGGACAAGAGCCAAAAGAGGGCGTAGAGGCCAAGCACCGCATAATACTGCCCCACAAGCTGCTGATGACCGGTCTGGTTGACCCTTGCCGCGGCAAACGAGAACAAAAATGCGCCGGCCGCGGCCGCAAGCGCGGAACGCGTGAGCCATCTGCGGGCAAGAAGATAAAACGATGCATAATTCAGGAAAACGGATATGAAATACCAGCACTGAAGGGCCCGCTCGGGCGCGGCGCCCGAAAATCTCGCCAGCCAGTACGGGAGCGCAACCCCCAGCATCGCATCACTGTAGGCAATGACGTTTTTTGCGGGAAAGAAAAAACCCGCGTCCCAGAACTCCTCCCAGGGAAGCCCGGATAGCAGCCACCTGTAACCATGTTCGAGCAGATAATGATTGAACCGGGTGTCTCCCTGGTCGACCTGCATCATTGCAAACCCGGAAAAAACCATCGGATGGAACATCATCAGGGCGCCGACGGCAAAGACGGCGACAAAAACCGCCGTCTCCGGGGAAAACACGGCATAAAGGATTTTCCTGGCTGCATTCATCAGATTGCAAGAAAAACACACTCCGGCGCCGGCCGCAACCAGGATGAAAAAGCCGCTTGCCTTTGAAACAGCCGGCATGACATTTTTATCTTCGTGAAACTCTCCCGCGCCATTCTGACCGGAACCGTCATGACCGTGATTGTGCTGCAGTTCATCTCGCTCGGTTTCCCGGCCATGAACGGCGACGAGGCGCTGTACCAGCTTGTAGTTGAAGAATTGCGCAAACTCCTTTCCGGGCAAATGCCGTCGCTCAATCCTGTCATTGATTATTCCGGACCGCTCGATTTCTGGCTCATGGGAAGCGTTTACGGGATCACATCCTTTTTGCCCTGGCTCCAGCCCGGGGCATGGATGGTACGCATCGTCCCGCTCGTATTTTTCTGGACGGCCGCCTATGGACTTTTCACGGAGCTGAAACGTCACCATGACAAGCCGTCTGCATACTGGTTTGTCCTTCTTGCCGCAACCACGCCTATGGCAATGGTGTATTCGCGCATCTCGTTTCCACACGCGCTTTTACTGTGTGCCATGATGTTTCTGACAACCGAGTCGCTTCGAATAAGGCGCGACGCCCTCCCAGGATTTTTGCGGATTGCCTTCCTGTGCGGATTTGCCATGGAGACAAATACAACCGCCGTAATCGGAATGACGGCGATTCTTGTCCCGTCCATCAAAAACCTGTTCAAAGCCATGCGGCGCCACTATTTGCGCGCCCTCGCCTCCGCACTGTTTTTTGCCGTCCTTGCGTATCCGGTGGCACGCAATTTCCCGCCCCCGGTAACCGGGGGCGAAGCCGGCAGCGCCCACTTCTGGATCGAGCTGAGATCCCTCCTTAATATCATGGCAGGAATCCAGCCGCTTGAGTTCCTGATGGGCCGTGATCCGGCGCCTCTTGCGCTCAAGGCAGCCGCAATCATGGCCGCGCTTGCGCTCATGGCCTTTGGAGCGATAAAGGTTTTCAAACAGCCATGGCGCGAAAGCGGCTGGCTCAAACAGCTCTGGCTCACGCAACTTGCGGGTACGTTTTTGGTCACCGTTATCTGCTACCGTGGCAGAAGCCTGCAAACCCTCGGACACGAGCGTTATCTCATCGCTCTCGTGCCCGGCTGGCTCATTCTTGCATCCGATGCACTGACCCGCCTGGCATCGCCCATGTCATGGAACGCATACCGGCGCGAAACGCTGGCCGTCGGAATTTCGTGCACGCTTGCGGCATTCGGGCTCTTCAGGCTTCCCATACCGGCGGCCATGCATGCCTTTTCACACAACGACAACTCACTCAATTCGGCCAGATGGCTCATGCACCACTGCAAACGCGGTGAATGCGCGGCTTATGCCGAAAATTTCTGGAACTACTGGCCCATCCGGTACTACGCCCGCGCCAAACTTGACTTGGGCTATACGCACCACAACTGGAAAACCATGCCCCAACCCGACGCCTCCGGAAAACACCTGGCCGGGTGCTGGTACAGCGGGTCGCAGTTCGCATTCAAGCGACCGGGGAAATCACGCGTGGATTTTTTGCGCTCACCCGGCAACCCGGCGCAGTTCTGCAAAAAGGTGTCCGCCAACTTTTCGCAGTAGGTCCGCCCACTTTTTGGTGGCACGGCGCATCATCTAATTGGCGTCAATCCACTCCACAACCGGAATCCAGGTTTTTGCCCTTGAGTTGATCCCGTTTACGACATCAAGGTGACCGGCCTCCGGAACAAGTATAAACGCCCGGTTCCTTGCTTCCGAATACTGCTTGAAACCACCCGAGCGGATCCCCTCCTGATGCGCAAGCATGTCCCTCTCTCCCGCGACAAAGAGCACCGGCACGCGGATGTTCCGCCTCCAGACAGAATAATCATATGCGTCGCGCGGCCTCCGAAGATGATAATACTCATAAGACTTCTTCGTCAGAATCGCGTTCCGGAGCTGCTCAAGCAATCGCGGACCGGGATCCTCCAGGGATTTTCGCGCATACTGAAGAACAACCTGCGGATCCATGTTCGAGCTGTTGTAAAGCATTTCAAAAAGCGGCGTACCTGCCAGTTCACGCCAGAAGCCGCCAGAAACACGCTCAAGTATTTTTCCGATGTACGGAATTTTTCCGAGCGGAAGATCGAGGATATGGCCCAGATAATCGAGCGGCAGCTCGTTCATCCTGTACGATACATGCCAGATCGGGACGGCAAGCGCAGCGGCCTCAAACGCATAATTCGAGTTACGGTAATCCTCATGATTTCTTACCGGATCCTTTAAAAAATTTTTCAGTTTCTTCGGCCATGTCAATTTATACATCCCGGCAATGGTCACAACCGACCTGATCCGTTCCGCATTGCCCGCAGCCCGCACCGGGTCCGGCGCCGGCCGGCCATCCTTCAGATAAACGCCCGACAGATACCCTTCGAACACCCACGCCGCCAGACTGTGCCCGACAAGCGTTACCGTGCGCTGCGTGCTTTCCTGCACCTTCTCCACGAGCGCCGGAAGGTCAAACGCCGCGTAATCCTCCACGGTCCAGTGCCTTGGCCCCGCAGGTGATTCACTCCTGAAGCCCCTTGAGCCCGCGCCCCTTAGATTGCCTATCCATACGTCAAATCCCCTTGCGTGCAAAAATTTTGCAAAACTGTATTTTTCGACCGGAGAGTCCCAGTAGATGTCATTTGAAGCAAATCCATGCACGACGAGCAGCGGCCGACCGCCCGGGCTGGCATAACGCTTGAGCGAGAGCCGGAGGCCGTCACGTGTCACCGTGGTGTGGTGTTCGGGGCGCGCGGCAGACGCGTTTTGACTGAAAAACAAGACAAATGCCACCAACAGCGCGGGCAGGATGTGTTTTTTGTGCATGGATTAAATTATAAAGTAGATTCCTAAATATGAAACCCCAAACCGGCAAGCATCGAATAGAGCACCAGTGAATCGCTTGAAAGCAGCATAAGCGCGGCACCGGCAAGATTGAGCGATACCTGGGGTCCGCTGCCCAGCGCGAGCGGGTAGCGCACGCCCCCTTCAATGCCGAAGCCATTACGTCCGCTTTGCAGGTCCCTTCCCATGCGCAATCTGATCTCCGGCTCCGCGCGGGACTGCGTGTAAACACGGTATATAACCGAAAGCGTGACAAAGAGCACGCGATTGAATGACGAAGCGGCAACACCGAGGGCCGCACGGCGGTTGTCGTACCCCCGCTCCCCCCTTGTGAATGAATACGAAAACTCACCATCACCCCCGACGACCCACGCAGAGGGACGAGTCTGCAATCCTCCGATTCCCATCGCCCGGAGGGTGAAGCGCCACTGCCAGTCTCCGTGCCCGCCTTCAGCATCAGCGCCGATCCGCGGCAGATCCTGCATTCCAGCCTCGCGCATGACGACCGGACTTGACCTGGGAAGAATATCACTGCTTTTGATGTATCCGACCTGGCCGCCCGGAGCCCGTATTTTGCGCCAAAACAGTCCGTCCTTTCCGCGTACGGCGGTATCGCTCACCATGACTTCGGTGCCGCCGGCAACAGCCGTTAGAACCATGGAACTCTTGTCCGGCGAGTGGAATATATCGGCATATTCAGGCAATATGCCCGCCTTCATGGCCCCGCGTGCGGACGCGGCAGACAGGAGCAGTAAAAACATGGCAAAAATATTCTTCATTTCAACCTTGGATTCTTCCGCCATTTATTCATAAGCCGCCTGAGCGCCTCGGCGTTTGACTCGAACTTGAGCATCCCGAGTGCTTCTTCCGGTTTCACAAATTTTGCCGCCTGGTGCTCATGCGGACTCACCCTGACAGAATAATCATATTTTCCGGGCCGCGCCTCAAACACATATTCCCTGGTCAGCCCTCTTTTGCCCCGGAACGTAAAACTGTAACCCGTCCGTTTCGGCTGGCCGGCAAGCCCCATGCAGGTCTCCTCCTGCGCCTCCCTGAAGGCGGCAAAATCAACCGTTTCGCCAGATTCAACGCATCCGGTAACGGGCTGCCAGAATCCACCGCGCGATTTTTTTGTTTTAAGAAGCAGCACGTATCTTGTCCCGTCCTTTGTCTTGTAATGAACCCAGACCTGTACCTTGAGCAGGCACTTGCGCTTCACCGCTTGTCACCAGCAATGCGGCCGTATGACTGCGGCACGCGCTCTTTTTTATACTGCTCCCGCCAGCTTTTTCCCTGTCTCGCGGTCCGGTCAAGCTGGTACTTGCGCACCGCTTTTGCGTGATCCGAAAAATTGCGCGTGAACTCGTGCGTGCCGTCGTTATGTGAAACAAAAAACAGATAATCACTGGCCGCCGGACGAAGCGCCGCATCTATCGCGGCCGTGCCCGGATTGGAGATAGGTCCTATTGGAAGACCGCTTATCGCGTACGTATTATAAGGCGTCCGCTCATTAAGATCGTCGCGCCTTATATTGCCACGGTAACGCTCCCACATGCCGTAGATCGTCGTAGGATCGCTTTGCAGCCGCATGCGTTTTTTGAGCCTGTTGTGAAAAACCGAGCTTATCAGCGGCCTCTCGCCCGCCGTTCCGGTTTCCTTCTCGATTATTGACGCCAGCGTCAAAAGCTGGTGTTTTGTAAATCCCATGGCCGCGGCATTCATTTCATATTCCTGTTTCCAGGCCATTCCAAAACGGGATACCATTTTCCGGATCATGTCCTGCGGAGTCATCGTCCGGTTGAAAAAATACGTGTCCGGAAACAGATAACCCTCGAGCGACGGCGGAAGCGGGGGCTTGTATCCAAGCTGCATCATCAACGGACGGCTTTTGCATAGCGATACGAAGTAATCCTTTTCCACCAGCCCCGTTGTTTCGAGCGCGGCGCCGATCTCGTACATGTTGTTGCCCTCATGAACGGTAACCGGATAATTTACGCTGATACCGCTCGTAATGACGGAAAACACTTCGACCGGGGTCATGGCGGGAGAGAGCTTGTATTCGCCGGCCTTTATCCGCCCCCAGAACCGCCCCCACCTGCCAAGGCGGTGAAAAAGCCCCGCATCGGCGACCACGCCCTGTTCTACCAGTGCCTTTGTAATCCGGGCCGGGGTTTCACCCTTCTGGACCAATATAATGTATGAATCCTGCGATCCGCGCTTTGCCGGGGAAAGCGAAAACCAGATCTCGTGTCCCGCAAAGGCCATGACAAGACCAAACATCATCACTATGAACAATGCCCAAGTCTGCCTTTTTCGCGTCATCCGCATAAACATATAATAATCTTTTTTCTTTACTGTTCCACAAGAGTTTGTTAGCTCAGTTTTAACGGTGCATTTCGCGCCGGTCAATCACCACAGAAAAGGCCGTTTTCAGGCAACGTGGTTTGAACAAATTTTATGAGGTAAAGCATATGCATCTGCGCGAACTTAAAGAAAAACGCATTGCCGATCTGATGGAAATCGGTAAAAGTCTAGGCGTCGAAAATGCCCATGCCATGCGCCGCCAGGACCTGATCTTCACAGTTTTACAGAAGAAATCCGAACAGGACGACCATATTTTTGCTGACGGCGTGCTTGAGTGCCTGCCCGACGGCTTCGGATTTCTGCGTGCCCCGGATTACAATTATCTGCCCGGTCCGGACGATGTTTACGTATCGCCGTCACAGATCAGGCGCTTCGGCCTGCGCACCGGCGACACGGTAAGCGGCGCCGTCCGCGCTCCCAAAGAGGGCGAGCGTTATTTCGCGCTCCTCAAGGTCGACCAGGTCAATTTCCAGACCCCGGAGCAAAACGCCGAGAAAGTCCTTTTTGACAATCTCACCCCGCTATATCCAAACAAAAAAATCAATCTTGAGTTCCTACCAAACAACTACAGCACCCGCATCATCGATCTCATGGTCCCGCAGGGCAAGGGCCAGCGCTGTCTGATCGTAGCGCCCCCCCGCGCCGGCAAAACCGTTATTCTTCAGGACATCGCAAACGCGATCACCTCCAACAACCCCGAGATCAAGCTCATAGTTCTTCTCATCGACGAACGCCCCGAAGAAGTGACCGACATGCAGCGCTCGGTAAAAGGCGAAGTCGTTAGTTCGACCTTTGACGAGCAGGCATCGCGCCACGTCCAGGTGGCCGAGATGGTGCTCGAAAAGGCCAAGCGCCTGGTCGAGAACAAGTATGACGTGGTGATCCTTCTTGATTCGATCACGCGACTTGCGCGCGCGTACAACTCGGTCGTGCCACCGTCGGGCAAGATCCTCTCGGGCGGCGTCGATTCAAACGCACTTCACAAGCCAAAGCGGTTTTTCGGAGCGGCCCGCAATATCGAAGAAGGCGGCTCGCTCACGATCGTGGCCACCGCGCTCATCGAGACCGGCTCACGCATGGACGAGGTCATTTTCGAGGAGTTCAAGGGCACCGGCAATTCCGAAATCCATCTTGACCGCAAGCTGATGGAAAAACGCATCTTTCCGTGTCTTGACATCAACAAATCGGCCACACGAAAAGAAGAAATGCTGCTGGCAAAAGAGGTCCTCAACCGCCTCTGGATCCTTCGCAAGGTGCTGCACCCCATGAACACCATGGACGCGATGGAGTTCTTCCTTGACAAGATCTCACACACCAAGACCAACGAGGAATTCATCAAGTCGATGAGCGGTTAAGTCGTCGCGCAAGCGTTCAGGGCCGGGGGCGAATTTCCACCGCGCGCCCCGCCGTCTTCCCCATGGAAAATCCCAGAAGCCTGGCAAGTGTGGGCGCAACATCCACCATATTCATGCTGCCAATGCTGCGTCCCCCGGCTATGCCGCAGCCGGCGGCAATAAAGCCGGCCGACATGTCGGGATTCGAAGGAAGATAGCCGTGCGCGCCACTCGTGCGCTTTTCTTCGGTGACAAGCTCACCTTTGAATTTCGTGCCTATTGAATAATTCTTCGCCGCTTCGAGGGCAAACGCCGCGGCCGGCAACGCCCTTAGTTTTTGAAGCCGGGACTTGCTAATTATGCTGTAATGACCGCCCGAATTCTTCCGGAGATATTCCAGCACGGCCGGGATCTTTGACTTGTCCTTGACGTGAACCGCCGCGCCCGGCCCGTTGTTGTCAACCACCGCGTCCCAGCTTTTGAGTTTTCCGGATTCATCAAGCCGTATCCAGCCGCCCTTGACCAGGAGAATGTTCGGATGAACAAGCTTTTTATAACTTGCAAGCCCGTGATCCCCGAGCACGACAACACAAGTCGATGGATCGGGTTTGCCGACGATTTTCCGGATCATCTCGTCGGTTTTTTTCATGGCCTCCCGGATCTCGGGGCCGTCACGGCCGAATTCATGCTGGATGTTGTCCATCATGTTTATATGAACCATGAGAAGATCGGGTTTGTATTTGTCCCTGATGTACACCGCGGCCCCGGTATCCCACTCGTCCCAGGCATCATCATCTGACGGACGTTTTTTGAATTTATCCTGCAGGGCGGTCTCAAGCTCATCCATGAGTCCCGGCGTGGCATGCTCCGCAATATAGCCCCATTGCGTTTTGTCCCGCATGCCATCAACCTGGAAAATCTCGGGCACTATCCAGTTTTCCCTGGTGCCAACGGTCACGGGCCACATCAGTATGGCGACTGTTTTCCCGTTTTCACGGGCCTTCTGCCAGAAAGTCGGGACTTTAATACGCGAAGTCTCCCAATTCCAGATTTTCAAAGGCCCCTTTTCAGGATCAAAAATCTTGTTCGTATGAATCCCATGCACCGCCGGATAGTGCCCGGTCATCATGCTGGTGTGGTTGGCATATGTGACCGTCGGAAACACCGTTCTTACGCTGGTTGCAGACACGCCTTCTTTTGCAAGCCGCCGCAGCGTGGGCGCCGGAAAATCCGGATTCTGATAAAACTCGGCCCGCATTCCGTCGACCGAGATTACAATCATTTTGTTCGCTGCATATGTTTGAGAAAAGCCGAAGAACATGAAAAAAAACAAACCAATCCTCATGTGAATCATCCCTTGTTTGGAAACATTCTACACTTCAGGCAAAAGTGAACATATATCCTGAAAAAATTTATTAAAAGACTTTGAATTCCGCCTCGCCTCTGCCATATCAAAAACACCTGCAAATGCAGGCTGGTCAACTGTTTCACTGTATGTGCATCCTTGAATCATTTTTCGCCCCAACCACCCCTTGGCATCCCGAATATCCTCTGATTGACTGGGCGGATCAAGAACATCTGAAAGTCCACGTTTACCAGCCAGGGAACGGGCCGCAGCAACAAACCAGGTTTCAAATTCTCTTTTTGCAATAATTATCTTAACGGAAATATTTTTATTCATTTCGGCTATAAAACCAAACAGCATGTTTTTCAGATCAACAGGACAATCATCGTCTGCATCCAATAAAACAATAATTGCACCAGACCCCGCAATTTTCCGGCTGGAAAAATCAACCGCTCTTCTAAAATCCTCTTTTTTAGTAAATCTGCCTCTTGGCAGCCTAAATGGCGTTGGAATTTCAAAATCAAAAGATAAATTTCTTTCATTTATCATCCTGCGAATCAAAACCGGCAGGGCACTAACTTCTCCATGTCCTTCAACAATACAAGCAAATTTGAAACTCAAACTTCCTCACCATCCTTGTCACTGCCGACATCACCTGAAATTTCTTGTTGGTTTTTCGGCGTCAACTGGTTCAAACGCAATAATTCGCCGGGGGTGTAAAGCCTGTCATTTATTGCCGTCTTACCGGCCTCATCAAGCAAAGCTATTCTTGTCACGCCACCCTCAGAAATTACCGCACGAATATGTTCGGCAGAAACCCCATAATCATCCAATAAATCCGGACTGTGACTGGTCACTATGATTTGCGTATTTTTAGATGCATCATTCAACGCATCACGAAGAATTCCCGCTGCAGCCGGATGTAGTGCAACCTCTGGTTCTTCAATACCAACAAGCCTTGCCCTGGTACCATTATTTTTCTTTCCCTGAAAAAGCGCCACAAGTATTCCAAGGGTCCGCAATGTTCCATCAGACATATTGGCGGCCAAAAAACGCCACGGATTGGCCGCACCCTGGATTTTTTGTCTGAATTCCAATGTTTCTTTGGGGCCAACATTTTTTACATCAACCCCATCAATCCCGGGAACAACTTGTGAGAGAAAATCTTCTATGCGTTGCTTGATAGCCGGATATTTATCCAGCTGACGCACAACGCTCGCAATATTGTTGCCATCACGCTGCAATAACTCGCCGGAATCAGGCGATTGCAAATCCCTGATCCGATCAGGATTAAGATTGTAAAACCCCATGTTTGACAGGCTCTCATATAGCCATCTGAATTCCGGATGCCCGGAAATATTTACAAGATAAAGCCTGTCGCTGACCGCAGCCGGCGGCGAGAGAGGCGTCGCAGAAACAACATTTCCTTTTTCAACCCTGTAATTTACGTCATCCTTGAAAAACCCATTCAGTTGACACTCCTCACTTTGAACTTCAAAGCCACCCTGTCGACGGGATCCGATCCTGAAATAGTATGATCCGGAACCATTTTTATCATCTTGAAAAAAAAGCTTGATACTAAAATGCGTGGGATGACCGCTGGAACGCCTGCGAACATCATTAATTCCACCTCGATCCCTCAACGCATGATCAAGTGTATGATTCAGCGCATCTGCAACAAATCGAAGAGAATCAAGAAAATTGCTCTTTCCGGAGCCGTTGGGACCAACGAGCCATATTTGCCGTGAAAGACTGACATCAACCGCAGCAATGCTTTTATAATTGCGCAAAATCACGCGAGTGATAAAACATGGATCGGCCACTCGTAACTCCTTATTTATTCACGAATAGTTTGTCACGCTGACCAACCCAATTCAAGATGTATCGTTTATTTATGATCAGGACACATCAATCCAGCATCCCCGGCCGCGCCTGCCAGCGCACGCGGTACACCCACGCGCCGCCGTCCCGGACCACTCCGCCAAGACGTGCGTTTACATTTTCGCTCCGGCCCTTTGCC
>Ga0208375_1003398_pt1 | contig 13621 bp, 17 predicted proteins | sample RifOxyD1_FD_184038 | JGI IMG/M metagenome (GOLD analysis project Ga0208375, IMG submission 184038) | Soil microbial communities from Rifle, Colorado - Rifle Oxygen_injection D1 (SPAdes) | ecosystem: Environmental > Terrestrial > Deep subsurface > Rock core/Sediment | place: Rifle, Colorado... | reverse complement strand
TACTCTTTGCCGAAAATAATGCCGGTGCCCCAAGGCGGCAAATCCACAAAAATAGAATTTTTGGCAATAGCAATAACCGTGCCATCTACGATCGCGTCTTTGCTTGGCGGCAATGACGACTCATTCAAAAACTTGGACATGACACTTTCTTTCTCCTGTTCAACCTCCTTAATTATTTGTTTGGGCATGAAATGAAAAAACCGCAAGCTTTTCCGCGGTCTATCGTATAGGGAGGCGGAAGGTTAGGCTTTTGGACTTCTTTTAATGCCCCCAGTATAGCACCTTGACTTTTGGAATGCAAGGGTATATACTTATAGGGTAAGTGTTAAGTTCTAGATTGTTTGTTTTGCGGCTTTAAATCGCGGACAGCATAAACGGAACACTTGGTCGTTTAATCGCAACGTAACAAAGTACGCAATGAAAAAGCTTTTCGTAGGCAATTTGCAGTATAAAACCACCGATGCCGATCTTAGAGACATGTTCTCTAAAAACGGTGAAGTCACCGAAGCTGTCGTTATTATGGACAGAGAGAGTGGACTTTCAAAAGGTTTTGGTTTTGTAACCATGACAAATGATGCCGAAGCGGATGCCGCCATAGAAATGTGGAACGGCAAGGATGTTGAAGGCAGAGCTCTCACAGTAAATGAAGCTCGTCCTCAAGAAAACAAACCGCGCAGAGACAACTTCCGAAGATAATTTCTTCTGATTTTGAATCGCAAAAATGCCCCCACTCGGGGCATTTTTGTTTATATTCGTTCTAGATGTCAAAGACCGTCTTTGACACCACCCTTTCATAAAGCCTTTTATTTTCTTTCATAAAGTTTTTTATACTCCCAAATATTTCTGTTAAAAAATCTTTGCACACAAGAATATTATTCCTCTCAGAGACAAAATCATTATAACTACTCCATTTATATTCTTCTGGTCTGTTTACTAAAGAATCTTTTACCGGGTTCATGTGTATATATGAAGACACAAGCATTAGTTGAGGATTTGTTTTTATACAAACTGATTTAAATTTGTCTTGGAACACATGGCCAGTCCTTTTATATTTTAAATTTATATATTTAGAAAAACTGGTAAAGACTTTTGAGATAAGTTTTGATATTGATTCATCGCCACATTGTTCTATCAAAAGATGAAAATGATTTCTCATTAAACAAAAAGCGTGCAATTTAAAACTAGTTGGGTCTAATCCTATAACTCTTATTCTGGATTTATGAGATCGGGTTATTTCGCTATTGTTTAAATCTCCTTTTTCAAATCCAAGTGCAAGTCCCAGTCTAAATAAAAAGGCTCTGTAATCTTGATCGGTTCGAAATAGGATTTCTTTATTATTGCTCCTGTTATAAATATGGTAAATAGAATCTTTTGTAAAATTTTTATAATCCCTGTTCCCCATAGCAAAATTATAGCACAAACAAAAAGTGTCAAAGACGGTCTTTGACACTTTTTAATGACCAAACTCGCAATTATACTTGGTGAGAGTTTTTCGTGCCGCCTCTCTACCTAATTCTATTGCCTGCTTGATGCCGCTTTGGCTTCCGTCTCTCCAATGAATTGGGAGCGGACGATCTGGCCGAATGACAAATAAATTCTGTCTGGCCTCAATTTCTTCAAGCACTATGTTTTCAGTCCTCGCTCTCTGCGACAAAAGTTTCTTAATCCTCTTATCTTTCACGAACCAAGAAGCCATCTTCCATCTCCATGCCTTCCTCCTATAGCCATGAGGAGTTGTAAGAATGACCCAAGTTTCTTCAATATCCTTAAGCTCATCCAGATACTGTAGGGGAATGGCGCAAATGATGTTGGCGTCATAATACTCCAGACCGCTGTTTGTCCGTGGCGACGCGAAGAACGGCATTGTAGTGCTTGCCATGAGAACACTAATGGGATCTTCCGACTCAGTTACTGACAAATAAGCCATTTTCATTTTGGCTGGGTCAGTCAGAGCCGCCACTACCTTTGTTTTGCTCTGTTTGAGAATTGATAAATTCAAAGGTTCTATTTCTCGCATAACTGCTTCTAAATGATCCCTGTCATTACGAGGCATAAGTCCGTCCCACTTCATAAACTTACCGTGCATATGGTTGGTCCAAATTCTCTCTCCTTCGTCCACTTGCCCCGTTGCGAAGTAGGCCTGTCCGCACAATCCGCCGGACGAACCCACTAGCAAGTCGAAATAAGATGCGCCAAAACCATTTTCGTGAAGTTCAACCAGAGCTCCTGCAGTAAACGCAGTTCTCATACCACCACCATCGGTCAACAAAACACGCATAAAGAACTCCTTCTGCAGCTAAATTAACGTTTTTGTACAAATAAATCAATATAAATAACAAAAAAATGTCAAAGACGGTCTTTGACATTTTAAGAGCAGTTATTGATCGTTATCTGTTATAATGAACTAATGAATAATTACCCTACTACTGTACGGTTGTTTTACAAAATAGCTGCCAATTTTATTTTTCTAATGCATTTAACACTGGTGTGTTTCGTCGCGGTAGGTTGGTTGATACCGGGATTTTTTTATGCGCACTTTATTTTGCTCATGATAACTATTTTATCGGAAATATTTTTGGGCTACTGCCCGCTCACTCGTTTGGAATTTAATATCCGCAAAAAACTTGACCCGACACTTGTGTTTGATAAATCATGCATCATGCACTACCTGCGCAAATGGAGGAGTCTTGGGCCCAGACCAGCCATTTCACCTCAAGCGTCGTTTTTTAGAAAAAATAGCTTTATCTTTATCCTGTTGGTTTTTGGTATGTTGAGTTTCGTGTTTAATTTTGTGTATAAAAATCAGGAAAAAAAGCAAGGGGTTTATCAGTCTTTAAGAATAGGAGGTACAACTTTAAATATAAAAGTGGCGGACGATGACACAGAGAGAATACAGGGGCTTTCGGGCAGAGAAAGTTTGGAAGAAAATGAAGGATTGCTTTTTGTCTTTGATAAACAAGGTTATTACGGCATCTGGATGAAAGATATGAATTTTCCTATTGATATTGTCTGGCTGGATCAGAATAAAAAAATTATCCATATCGAAAGCGCTGTCGGGCCAGAAACATACCCGAAAATTTTTAATCCGCCAAATTTAAGTTTGTATGTTTTAGAAACCTCATCTGGATTTTTAGGGAAAAATAACATCAAAATCGGAGACTTTGTTGCTTTTTAATTTTTTCTATTTCGTACACTGTTATCCACAGGGTATTAACACTTTTAAAAGTGTAAAATTACCCCACTTGTTTTCTCAAAATTATTAGAAATTTATTAAAAAAGTTAATTTTTGTACAAATTTATGGCAAAAACAACAAGAAAAACGTCAAAAAAGTCGGCAATGGAGGATTTTATCAAAAAAGTCCAAAAGCGGGACGGTTCTATTGTGCCTTTTGATTTTGAAAGAATTGTAATTGCCATAAATAAAGCCATGCTTGCCTCAAACGAGGGTTCGGAAGCGGAGGCCAGGATGGTAGCCCATCAGGTTTTGGCAGATTTGGTGCGCATCAGCAAGAAATTCAAAAATTTCGTGCCGACGGTTGAGGGTATCCAAGATAGTGTCGAAAAAGCGCTCATTCTCTCTGAATACGTGAGCACAGCCAAAAATTATATTATTTACCGCCAAAAAAGATCAGAACTGCGAGTCAAGGGCATTCGGGTACCGGAAAAAGTGCAGAAACTAGCAGCTGAAAGTAAAAAATATTTCCGAAATGCGCTGGGAGAATTTTTATATTATCGCAGTTATTCAAAATGGATTGCTGAGGAAAATCGCAGAGAAACTTGGATAGAAACCGTGGACCGATATGTTGATTTTATGAAAGAAAATCTGGGCGACAAACTCAAAGAAAGTGAGTACGAGGAAGTGCGCACGACCATTTTGAAACAAGAAGCAATGCCATCAATGAGACTGATGCAGTTTGCTGGTAAGGCGGCTCGTACTACCAATGTTTGCGCTTATAATTGTTCTTACATTGCGCCGACTTGTTTTCAAGATTTTGCTGAAATTATGTATATTTCAATGTGCGGCACCGGTTGCGGCTGGTCGGTTGAAAGCGACAATATAGAAAAGTTGCCCCAGATCCAACGCCAATCCGGTAAAAAATTGGCAACCCATGTTATTCCGGACAACAAAGAAGGTTGGGCAGACGCTTTGGCCTTGGGTATGAAAACTTGGGCCGATGGCAAGGATATTGAATTTGATTTTTCGCAACTCCGTCCAGCTGGAGCCAGGTTGGCCACTATGGGCGGCAAGTCAAGCGGACCAGAACCTTTGCGCCAAGTGCTCTCATTCACAAGGATGAAAATGCAGAGCCGCCAAGGTCGCCGGCTCAGACCCATTGATGCGCACGACATCATCTGCAAAATAGGCGAGTGTGTGGTTTCCGGTGGAGTGCGCCGCAGCGCCATGATTTCGCTCTCTGATTTGGACGACCAAGAAATAAGAGACGCCAAGAAGGGCCAATTTTGGAACACCGACCCGCAGCGAATGCTCGCAAACAACAGCGCAGTTTATAACGAGAAGCCGTCTAGCGATCAGTTTATGGACGAATGGATCGCTCTCATGAAATCGGGCGCCGGAGAGAGAGGTATTTTCAATCGCGCCGGTCTTGCCACCACCTTGCCAAAAAGAAGACTGGAAGTTTTGAAAGAAAATGATTTGGTTTCCGAAGATAATAAGATTGTCGGCATCCTGGGGACTAATCCTTGCGGAGAAATTATTTTGCAATCAAAGCAGTTTTGCAATTTGTCCGAAGTTATCGCGAGATACGAAGATACCGAAGAATCGCTCATGAGAAAAATCAGAGTAGCCACCATCCTCGGCACCTACCAAGCCACCTTGACCTATTTCCCTTATCTGTCCAAACAATGGAAAGAAAACTGCGACCAGGAAAGATTGCTCGGCGTATCCATCACCGGCCAATGGGATTCTCCGGTGGTCAGAAACCCGGAAGTATTCCGTAAATTAAAAGCGGAGGCGATCAAAATCAATAAACAGTTTGCCAAACGCTTCGGTATCAACGAATCCACTTGCGTCACTTGCGTCAAACCGTCTGGCACTGTTTCCAAAACTTTTGACACTTCTTCAGGCACTCATCCTCGCCATTCTCAATATTATATCCAGCGCATCCGCATCTCAGCCACCGACTCGCTCTTCAAAATGCTCCGCGATCAAGGCGTTCCTTATTACCCGGAAGTCGGCCAGAACAAAGATACCGCTAACACTTATGTATTTGAATTCCCAGTCAAAGCTCCGGATAAATCAATCTTCAAAAACGATGTCACTGCTCTACAACAGCTGGAATATTGGAAAATGGTCAAAGAAAATTATACCGAGCACAATCCTTCCACCACCATCTCAATTGGCGAAAACGAATGGATAGAAGTAGCTAACTGGATTTACAACAACTGGGATATTGTGGGCGGGCTTGCCTTCTTGCCGCGCGACAATCACGTCTACCAACTCGCTCCCTACGAAGCGACCGACGAAAAAACATACAAAGATATGTTGAAACGGTTGGAACATATCGATTTTGCCAAGATTGTGACCTACGAAGCGACCGACACCATCGATTCCAAACAAGAGCTGGCTTGCGCCTCTGGCGTCTGCTCCATCGACGACATCGCCGTTACGGCTGACACAAAAGCTGTATAGCATTGTAGATAATGGACTTATTAATAAAAAACCGAAAACTAATCCCAAGACTAAGCAATATCACACAAAGAGATTGGGTGAAGTTAGCTGAAAGAAAAGGTTTTTTAGTTGTTTATGGAAACAGTGGATCTCATTATATAAATATTAGAGACTCAAAATTTCCAAATCCTCAAGATGTAAATGGATTGATTACAACCTTAACTCCTAATTGTTTTAAACAAGCCAACATTCAAATCTTTAAACGATTCATCATTAAAGGTGGCATGTTGGAAGATGATGTTTGGAGAAATCTTGGTCTACTCTAGACAGGTAGAGTTTGTGGCAATTTCGTACTCAAATTTGTAAGGAGATTGCACAGATTTTTCTTCAAATTTAACTCCAAAAGCAGAAAGTATAGCCTGTCTAATCTCAGACTCAATTTCTACATCAGTAGGGTTCGTATTTTTATTTCCAGCAATAATACCATTTATTTCATTACATTGAGCTACCCAGCCACCCTCACTAATTTCAACCTTGAATGTGAGTCCTCCTACTTTCTCCATTTCTTGCCCAACTCTAAAACGCTCACTATCAGATACTGGCAAACCAGCAAATAACAAACCGAGTTTGTATGTTTTCATATAATTATTATAGCAACCATTTATGAATAAAAGATGATACCAAATGTGGATAGTTATTAGTATATTGACAAATTATGTAGATTTGATATAATATAGGTAGATGGCAGATATGTCGAGAAAGGAAAGGTAGAAGAGTGCCACGCAAAAACAATATCAGGTTCGAATACCAAAGCGAGGCTGGCGATTACATCGGCCAAGGCAAGAGCGACAAGTTTACCGCTGCCGACACATCGTTCTCTTTGTGGACATACGGAAAGGATAGTGTGGAGTTCGGCATCAACCGCGGGAATGATCGTTGGAATCTTGAGTTCGCGGCGCCGAAAGGACAGCGGCTCCAGGCTCGTACGTACGAAAATGCAACCCGCCGTGCGTTCCACAAAGACGACGAGGCTGGGCTCAGCATGTACGGCAACGGCCGCGCCTCCAATCATAGTTTCGGATCCTTCAGAGTGAAGGCTATCCGCTGGAGCAAGCAGGGGCAGCTCGTTCATTTCCACGCTTTCTTCATACAGCGAAGCGAGCGGACCAATGCTCCCACACTCAGGGGTCAGATTTACTACTACATGGCACCAGTCAAGTAGTCCCACCCGCCCGCCGCAATGGAAAGCCCATTGCAGGCGGGCTTTTCATTTATAAAATGTTGTCCACTAGATTTAAATATTTGACGCACTGGTTTTGATATAATGGGCGTATGGAAAACAAAATTATTCGTATCGCCATTAATGGCGCAGGGAGGATTGGCAGAGCATTTCTCCGGCTGATTCAAAATGTGCCAGAAATTGAAATTGTGGCTATAAACGATTTGGGCGATATTGATAACATCGCCTATCTCATCAAATACGACACCGCTTACGGCGCGGCGCAGTTTCCTGTTTCCGTTAAAGATAATAAAAAAGCGCTGATTATAAATGGCAAAGAAATTGAATTTCTATCCGAAAAAAATCCGAGTGATTTGCCTTGGAAATATTTAAATGTTGATGTGGTCATTGAGGCCACCGGCGCCTTTACCTCTTACAAAAAAGCCAAAGCTCATATTGATGCCGGCGGGAAAAGGGTAATTATCACCGCGCCCGCCAAGGATGATCCAGCGGACGAAACCCAAGCCACTATTTTGATGGGTATAAACGACCAGAAACTCACCACTTGCCAGATAAGTTCAAACGCTTCTTGCACTACCAACGCGGCGGCGCCTTTCATGCAAATTTTGCACGAAAAAATCGGCATTGAAAAAGCTGTTTTAAACACAGTGCACGGATACACGGCGAGCCAAAGTGTTGTGGACGGACCAAACAAAAAAGATTGGAAGGAAGGCCGGGCGGCCGCTCAAAACATCATACCCACTTCTACCGGCGCAGCCAAAGCGGTGACCAAAGCGATCCCAGACCTTCTCGGCAAGTTTGACGGCATGTCTATGCGGGTGCCGATTGTTGCCGGTTCTATTGTTGACGTTACATTCGTTGCCAAAAGAGAGACGTCTGTTGAAGAAGTCAATAAAATTTTGCAAGAAGCGGCGAGTGAAGCGAGATGGCAAGGCATATTTGCAGTAACGGAAGACAAAATAGTTTCCGCTGACATCATCGGTTCGCTTTACGGTTCTATTGCCGACCTTGGACTCACCCGCGTCATTGACGGCAACCTAGTCAAGGTCTGTGCTTGGTACGACAATGAGATGGGGTACACAGCAACACTTATTAAGCATGTTTTGAAAATGGGAGAGTCGTTATAACTTATTATGAAAATTTTTTTTGCATCTGATCATGCCGGATTTGAGATGAAAAATGCTTTGATGGAGTTCGTAAAAGAACTTGGTTTTGAAGCGGAAGATTGTGGCGCTTATGAATTGAATGAGGATGATGATTATCCTGAATTTGTAAAAAAGGCCGCTCAAAAAATTTCTGAAGACCCAGAAAATTCAAAAGCTGTAATTCTGGGAGGTTCGGGACAGGGCGAGGCTATGGTGGCCAACCGGTTCCCAAATGTTCGGGCAGCAATTTTTTATGGTGGTAATAAAGATATTATAAAATTATCCCGCGAACACAACGATGCCAATGTTTTATCTTTAGGATCTAGATTTTTATCATTAGATGAAGCCAAAGAAGCGGTCAAGCTTTGGCTAGAAACAGGTTTTTCAGATGAAGAAAGACACAAAAGAAGGATTTTAGAAATTGAAAGTTAAATTGCCATGGCAGAAATAATCCCCGCTTTAATTCCACAAAATCTTAACCTTGTCAGAGAAAACTTTGGCAAAGTTTTGGGTTTGGTCAAAAAAGTGCAAATAGATATTGTAGATGGGCAGTATGCCAAAGCCAAAACATGGCCATTCAATGACAACCAATTTGAAGAGATGATGAATATAGTGAGAGGAGAAGCTAAATTTCCGTACATCGATGATTTCATTTTGGAAGTGGATATGCTGGTTTTGCACCCCGTTGAGTATTTGGGCGATTTTATTTCATTGGGAGCCAAAAGTTTTGTGGTTCACATTGATTCTACCGATCATGTCAAAGAATGTTTGGAGACAATGAGAAGCGCCGGCTGCGAAGCGGGTCTCGGCATCAAACCATCGGGCGATTTGTCTTTGCTTGAATCTTTCATTTCCCAAGCAGATTTTGTGCAGTTTATGGGCAATGACCGGGTGGGTTACAACGGCGTGGAGATGGATGAAAATGTTTTAAAAAAAATTTCCGAATTTCACGAGAGGCACGAGTCGGTACCGATTCAGATTGATATTGGAGTGAGCGGAGAAACTATTCCCAAGCTCAAAAAAGCCGGCGTCTCCCGTTTCATTTCCAGCTCCTCCATTTTCAACGCTCCGAATATCAGAGAAGCGATCATAAATTTGCAGCGTTTGTAATCTGAGAAATTATCTAAAAATTCTAAATTAAAAATTAATCATAAAAATCATGCCCCCGCAATTTCAAAACCCATCCAATCCCGTTGTTTCCACCCAACCATTATTGCCGCCAAAAAGATCCCATGCTTTTCTTCTAATATTAACAGCCCTTTTGCTCGCCGCCGGCGCTTTCGGTTTTTGGTATTTTTCAAATCCTTTGCCTGAAGAAGAAACGGAAACCATTGCAGTTATTAGTGAGTTTGCCGACTGGAAAACTTACAAAAACGAAAAAAATGAATACGAATTGCAGTATCCGCAGAATTGGGAGGTGCTGGTTAATGATTCCGATTCTGTGTCCCTTAGGGATAAAAAATATAATGGTTCGCTAGAATGGCCAGGTTTAAGAATAAACACAACAGACTTATTGGGGGAGTGGGCAAATGCGGTGGATGCTAAAATTTTCGATGGTTCAGATGGAAAAAATGAGGTTATACAAATACATTTTTCCGAAAGTGGAAAAGATTTTTATGCAAGTTGTAGTTTGTATATAGATAAAAGTATCGTGCAATTATGCAATCAAATCCTATCCACTTTTAAATTCACAAAAAATGAAAAATTTTCCATAGCTACGGAATCAGACCTGCAAGCCATTGTCGGTCAATCATTTAGCGCGATCTTTAAACCTGTTGGTGGAGCAAGACCATATAATTGGGATGGAGAATTAACATCTTTTCTTTATAGGGATGATTCATGGAATTTGAAATCTTTTATGAATTTCAGAAAAATTGATTGTGACAATATGCCTGCCCAAAACATGCAATGCTACCAGATTTACGGTACACCATCACGAATCCAGTCATTTCCATTTGAAATTATTCTTACAGATTCTACCGGGGCTAAAGTTACAAATCATTTTAATCTTGTCGTAAGTACAAAATAATAAAAAATGCTCCAACTGAGAGATGAAAAAATAATTTATGAATAGGACCAGATTTCTAAAAGATGACACTTATGATTTTCTGAAATCACTTGATGATGACTTGGCAACAAAAGTTTTTGGATTACTAGAAATACTTGATGAATTAGGGGTTCATCTTGGACCGCCAAAATTAAAGAAAATAACTAAAGATATTTATGAATTAAGAATTGTCGGTAAACTTCAAATAAGAATCCTGTGCAGTTTTCTCAAAGACGAAATACTCATACTTCATGCATTTGTAAAGAAAAGCCAAAAAATACCATCAAAAGAGTTGGAAACCGCTATCCACAGGTTGAATTATTTGCAATAAGATAGCATATATGCTATCATGTTCAAAATGAAAACATTAGAAGATTTTAAAAAAGAGGTTTTTAAGAGGCCTGGCGTAAGAAAAGCATACGCTGAAATGCAGCCGGAATTTCAAATTATCCGCAAACTCGCTTTGGCTCGGATGCAGAAGAAATTAAACCAAAGGGAACTGGCAAAAAAGATTGGTGTTACCCAGTCAGCTTTAGCTCGCTTTGAATCTGGTAAAGTTGATCCTGGATTAACATTTCTTAAAAAAGTTATATCCGGGTTGGGTTTGAAATTGATTGTGAAATAGTGAACAAAAACTGTTGGTTTAATGCTGGCAATAGTTTTATAATTAGATGGATTTTATAAATCTAATTATTTTTTATGCCCCCACAATTTCAAAACCAAACTAGCACTTCAAACACCGTTCCTCAGATCTTGCCGGCCGCAAAAAGATCCACGATTTTTCTTCCGATTTTTGCTTTTTTGTTCTTTGTTGTTGCCATCAGCTGGCAACTCTTTAACGAAAAAAAACATGTTGGAGTTATTGATAAATTTTATATTTATGAAGGAAATTATGTCATTGAAGGTAGAAACTTAAGTAAAGTTGAAATTTGGCAAATTCCAACGGGTACAGACATAACTGAGGACAATTTCGCTTTAGTCAGCGGTGCCCAATGGATTAGTGGTGATGAAGAATCAGGTAAAAAATTTGTATCATTTATAAAAGACTGCCCTCTTGCAACAAACATTTTCGCCAGAGGATTTAACTTAAAAAATAAAAAACTGGAACAAGACGTCTATTTGTCATACAATGGAGCGTCAGAAATTTTTGACAATGTCTGCAAAAAAATATCAAAAATAAGAACGGATTGGAAAACTTATATCAACAAGAAGTACGGGTTTGAATTGAAATACCCGGCTTTTTTTGAGAGGGATATAAGTTATAATAGTGAAACATTTTTGCTCAGACTTACCACACTTAATCCATCCGATTCGTTTGAGGTGGCAGTATCGGAATTTCCCTCATATGACGATAAATATATTTTAAACCATCCGGATGGAGGGATTACTTGCGAATTTAGCTTGGCATCAAAATCGTGGGAACGATATCTTTATGACGAAGAAAAAAACACGTGGGAGCTGGCGGATTTTAGTGTACTAGATTGCCCACACAAAATCCAAATTAATGACAATACCTTCTATCTTTCCGAAGACAAATCGGCATACATTTTTTTGAGGGACGACTCCATGTTGAACATTTATTTAAACCAAGACAATAATAGTTGTGGATATACAGATAATTGCATAGCACAACCTCCTTTGACCAATAAGAAAACTTTGGAAAGTATTCTTTCTACTTTCAAATTTATTTCTACCTCAACCCCAGTAGATAATTTATAAAAAATGCTTCAACTGACAGATGAAAAAATAAAATGGATGGAGGGGAAGGCCAATGAAATACGGCGGTCAGTTATTGAAATGTTGGTGGAAGCGGGAAGCGGGCACAGCGCTGGGGCATTGGGGATGGCCGATATTTTTACGGCCCTTTATTTTTTTATTTTGAAGCATGACCCGACCAACCCTTTTTGGGAAGAGAGAGACCGACTAATACTTTCAAATGGCCACATTTGCCCGGTTTATTATGCTACTTTGGCGCACTCAGGATATTTTCCGATTGCGGAATTGAAAACTTTGAGAAAGTTTGGCAGCCACCTGCAGGGTCATCCTCACCGCGAATATTTGCCGTTTCTTGAGACATCATCAGGTCCGTTGGGGCTTGGCCTTTCCCAAACAGTGGGTATGTGTTTGGCTGACAGAATGGACTATGGCAAATATTCTCCCAAACAATTTTACTGTCTTTTGAGCGACGCTGAACTGCAAGAAGGTAATGTTTGGGAAGCGGCTATGCTCGCGAGCAAAGAAAGATTGCAAAATTTAACAGCCATCATAGACCGCAACAACATCCAGATAGAAGGCTATACCGAAGATGTGATGCCCCTAGAGCCCCTGGAGGCCAAGTGGCGAGCCTTTGGTTGGCATACTCAGATAATAGACGGGCACGATTTCAAGCGGATCGTGGGAGCGGTCGGGGAGGCCCAGGCGGTTGCCGACAAGCCCTCTGTTATTATTGCGAATACCATTCCTGGCAAAGGAGTTTCTTTCATGGAACGCCGATACGAATGGCACGGCAAAGCGCCAAATAAGGAGGAAGGGGAGAAAGCGCTGGAAGAATTAAGAAAAAATCATGCTTAATCACAATCTAAAACTCAATATAGAACTATTTAATGAAGATGTTGAAAAAATCTCGACTAGAGTTGGGTTTGGCGAAGGGCTTGTTATTGCTGCAGACCAAAATAAAAACGTGGTCGGACTTTGCGCTGATTTGACCGAGTCAACTTATATGCATTTGTTCGCCAGAAAATATCCGGAAAGGTTTATCCAAGTGGGAGTAGCTGAGCAAAATTTGGTGACGGTAGCAAGCGGCATGGCCAAAATGGGCAAAATTCCTTTCGCCGCTTCTTATGCTATGTTTAGTCCCGGCCGCAATTGGGAACAAATACGCACTACCATCGCTTATAATGATGTGCCGGTCAAAATTGTTGGTAGCCACGCTGGGGTCTCTGTTGGAGCCGACGGCGGTACTCACCAGGCGCTGGAAGATATTGCTTTAATGAGAGTTTTACCAAACATGATTGTGCTTTCGCCTTGCGACGCGATTGAAGCCAAGAAGGCGACTATAGCAGCCGCCGCAATCAACAAGCCAGTCTACATCCGCTTGGCGCGCGACAAAACGCCGGTTATGACCACTGCAGAAACCCCTTTTGAAATCGGCCGAGCCCAAGTTTTTTACGCTCCACCTATGACTCCGCAAGCAGGCATTGTGGCAACTGGAGCGCTCTTGCACAAAGCTCTGGTTGCCGCCCAAAATTTTGCCGCACGCGGCATTGCCATAAAAGTTTTAAATATTTCCAGTGTAAGACCGCTGGATTTTGAAGCCATTAAAAGTTTAGCCAAAGAAGCGGGAGCTATCGTCAGTGTTGAAGAACACCAAGTAGTCGGCGGTCTGGGCTCGGCCGTAGCTGAAGTTTTGGCTCAAAATTGCCCGGTGCCTATGGAACTTATAGGCGCGCATGACAAGTTTGGTCAATCCGGCACTCCTGCCGAACTCATTGAACATTATGGCATGGGCGTCTCTCATATTGAGGCGGCAGTTGAAAGAGTGATAAAAAGGAAGTAAGGTT
>Ga0208375_1003396_pt1 | contig 13625 bp, 8 predicted proteins | sample RifOxyD1_FD_184038 | JGI IMG/M metagenome (GOLD analysis project Ga0208375, IMG submission 184038) | Soil microbial communities from Rifle, Colorado - Rifle Oxygen_injection D1 (SPAdes) | ecosystem: Environmental > Terrestrial > Deep subsurface > Rock core/Sediment | place: Rifle, Colorado... | reverse complement strand
GCACATGCGCCGATGGTAGTGTGGCCTAAGCCATGCAAGAGTAGGTCATCGCTGGGCATTTACACCCAAGGCCGGTCCCCAAAAGGGACCGGCCTTGTTCTTTTGCGCGATGTAAGAACATCCATAAGACCGCGGGCACGGCCTTGATGGTTGGTCCGGGCGGCGTACCGCGCCGCGGCGGGGCGATGGTTTATTCAGGCTGCTATACCACCGGCTCCATCCCGCGCATCGCGGCTGAAGCTGCTCGTACAGGCCAGCAAGCGCAGCGTCCGCAATACCAAAGAAAACGGCGCCCAATGAGGCGCCGTTTATGTGTCGGATGTCGGAACCCGACTAGAGAATGGCAGGGGGCTCGCCACCCACGATGACCAGACTCAGGCGGTCGTGCTTGTTACCCATGGGCGCGGGCCAATCGCGCGGGAAGGTTGCTTGGTGTCGCAGCCATGTGTGGGTGCGAAAGCCTGGGTAGTTTGAAGACGGTCCCGGTACGCGTTTTTGTTACGCCGGTCGTTGCCGGCATCGCGGCTGAGGGATCCAGCATGCGTGCGACCAGCGCTTCGCAGTGATCAAAAGAAAACGGCGCCCCAAGGGCGCCGTTTCCATTTGCCGCACAAGGCGACACGCCGTAGGCGAACTACTCCTGCGTCGACGGCCGCAGCTTCTCCTGCGCGGCGAGGAACGGGTTGCCTTCGTACCAGCGCGGCCACTGCTCGCTGCCGGCTAGCGCCTGGCCCACGCCGTAGAGTGCCTGGAGGTCCTGCACGGCGCCCTCCAAGTTCCAGCTTTCGTCGAACTCGTCGCCCACCTGGTGGTAGCGCTTGTCGCGGTAGTCGGCCTGGGCTGCCTGTCCGGCTTCCATTCCACCGTCGACCAGATCGTCGCCACCCTTGGCGTAGAGGGCGGGCACGCCGGCCTTGGCGAAGTTGAAGTGGTCGGAACGGAAGTAGAAGCCGCTCTGCGGCGAGGACTCCTCGCGCAGCACGCGCTGCTGGGCATCGGCCTGCGTCTTGAGCAGGTCCTCCAGCTCGGAGTTGCCCATGCCCACGACAGTGAAGTCGCGCGACGGGCCGGACACCGACATGGCGTCGAGGTTGATCACGGCCACGGTCTTGTCCAGCGGCACGGTCGGGTTGGCGACGTAGTACTTCGAACCCAGCAGGCCGGACTCCTCCAGCGTGACCGCCAGCAGCATGACCGACCGCTCCGGCTTGGGGTTCTGGCTCACGAAGGCCTCGGCAATCTCCAGGATGCCGGCGATGCCGGTGGCGTTGTCGACCGCGCCGTTGTAGATCGTGTCGCCCTCGCCTTCGTGCTGGCCCAGATGGTCCCAATGGCCCATGTAGACGATGGTTTCCTCCGGGCGCGTGGTGCCGGGGAGCATCGCGATCAGGTTGGGCGAGCTCTTCTGCGAGGTCGTGCTCTTGAGCGCCAGCGACAGGCGCGCATCCAACGGGATCGCCTTGAAGCCGGGCTTGTTGGCCGCGGCGTACAGGTCGTCGAGGTCGTGGCCGAGATCGTCCAGCAGGTCACGTGCGACGTCGCTGGTAATCCAGCCCTGCGCCGGCAGGCGCGGCTCCGGGTCGTCCTTCGTCGAGAGGTCGAATTGCGGACCCGACCAGGAATTCTTGACCACGTCCCAGCCGTAGGACGCGCCGGCGTCGTCATGGATGATCAGCGCAGCAGCCGCGCCCTGGCGGGCGGCTTCCTCGTACTTGTAGGTCCAGCGGCCGTAGTAGGTCATGCGGTCGCCCTCGAACAGCTCGGCGTCCTCGGCATGGAAGCCCGGGTCGTTGACGAACATCACGACCGTCTTGCCCTCCACGTCGATGCCGTCGTAGTCGTTCCAGCCCAGTTCCGGCGCATTGACGCCGTAGCCGACGAACACCAGCTCGCTGTCATCGATGTCGACCTGCGCCTGCCCGGTACGGGTGCCGATCATCATCTCGGTGCCGAACGCCAGCGAGCGTGGCTCGCCCTTGACGTCCAACTCCAGCGTCGTGGCCTCGTCGGCCGTGGTCTCGACCATGTCGACCGTCTGCAGGTAGCTGTCGCCGTTGCCCGGCTTGAGGCCCAGGCGCTGGAACTGCGCGGCCAGGTACTCGACCGTCTTCTCCTCGCCGACGCTGCCCGGTGCGCGGCCGGCGAACTCGTCCGAGGCCAGCGTGCGCACGTGGGCACGGAAGTCATCGACGGTGATTGCCGGATCGAAGGTGTGGTCGGACGCGGCGGGGGTGGCCGGCGTAGCCGCGGTGGGCTCGGGCGCATCGGCCGGCTTGTTGCAGGCCGCGAGCACAAGCGCGGCGGCCACCAGCGAGGTGGCGGTGGAAAGCGGAGTGCGGGTCATGGGAGCTCCGGGTCGGCCGACGGTGTCGGCGGAATTCCCATTCTATGCCCGATGGCCGGGTCGACCGGGACCGCGCGTCCCTGCAGGTCTACTCGTGGCCGCATGGTGGAACCTTTCGCCGGGTTTCCAGGCAATCGAAAACCGCCGGAGGATCCGGCGGCCTTGGACTTGAGCGCCTTAGTCGCGCGGTGCGCGATCACCCTCGTAACGCTGTGCGGTGGCGCCGGTCACCGGTCCGATCTTCGCAGTGCTGTGCACGTAGAGCTTCACGTCGCGCTCGAATACCAGCGGGCCGTCGACGCGGGCGTTGGGCCCGATGATCACGCGCGGGTCGCGCTTCTTGCCAAAGCTCACCCAGTTGCGCGTCGGCTTGGTGTAGCGGATGCCGCCGCGCACGTGCGAACCGGCGCCCACGGTCAGGTCGCCGTTGACGGTTTCGATGCCGCCGGCCAGGTCCGTATCGACCAGCCCGATAGCGCCATTGACCGTTTCCACGTCGCCGCCGATCGAGCCGCCGCGACCGACGAAGATGCTGCCGTTGACCGTGCTGACGTCGCCGTCCGCCTTCAGCCCGGCCTCGGCGCGGATGCTGCCGTTGACGGTGGACAGGCTTTCGACGGTCACGTTCTCGGCGACCTTGACGCTGCCATTGACGGTGCCGGCATCGGCGACACGCGCACCGGCCTCGATGCGGATGCTGCCGTTGACGGTTTCCAGGTCGCCGTAGGCCTGGCCGGCGTCGGCGGTGATGCTGCCGTTGACCTTGTCGATGCTGGTCTGGGCGATGGCCGGGGCGGCGCCCAGCGCCAGCGCGACGGACAGGGCGAGCGAGAGGGGGCGTGCAATTGGGGTGCGGGTCATGGTCGATTCCCTTGGACAGTCCGCGTGGGATGCCGCGGCCGGGCCTCAGGTTTAACCTGCTTGGCTACAATCGGCCCCTGCCTTTAGTCACCGGACCCTGCACGTGCCTGCCGATCCGCACCCGCGCCACGCCGCCATTCGCCCGGTCGTCCTGCTGATCCTGGACGGCTGGGGCCACCGCGAAGAACGCGAGGACAACGCGCTGGCGCAGGCCCGGCTGCCCAACTGGGACTCGCTGGTCGCCGCCTGGCCGCATACGCTTATCCACACCGAGGGCCGCCACGTCGGCCTGCCGGACGGACAGATGGGCAATTCCGAAGTCGGGCACATGAACCTGGGGGCCGGGCGCATCGTCTACCAGGACCTGACCCGCATCGACGCGGCGATCGAGGACGGCAGTTTCAATGCCAATGCCGAGTTGCTGGCGGCGTGCCGCGCCGCGCGCGAGCACGGCCACACGCTGCACCTGATGGCGCTGCTGTCGCCGGGCGGCGTGCACAGCCACGAGCGCCACCTGCACGCGATGATCGAACTCGCCAAGCGCGAGGACGTGCCGCGCGTCGCCGTGCACGCGTTCCTCGACGGTCGCGACATGCCGCCCAAGTCGGCCGGTGCCAGCATCGATGCGCTGCAGGCGGTGTGCGATGCGGCGGGCAACGCGAGCATCGCCAGCATCAGCGGGCGTTACTACGCGATGGACCGCGACCAGCGCTGGGACCGCGTGCGCCGAGCGTGGGATGCGATGGTCGAGGCCTCCAGTGACCACCACGCGCCCGACGCGCGCACCGCACTGGGCGATGCCTACGCACGCGGCGAGACCGACGAGTTCGTTCTGCCGACCGTGATCGACGACGGCGCGACCATGCGCGACGGCGATGCGGTGGTGTTCATGAACTTCCGCGCCGACCGTGCCCGCCAGTTGACCGGCGCATTCGTGGCCGACGAGTTCCACGGGTTCGAAGCGCGCCGGCCGAAGCTGTCGCGGTTCGTCTGCCTTACCGAGTACGACGCGCGGTTGCCGGCGCCGGTGGCGTTCGCGCCCGACGACCTGCGCCACACGCTGGGCGAGGTCGTGGCCGATGCCGGGCTGCGCCAGCTGCGCATCGCCGAGACCGAGAAGTACGCGCACGTGACGTTCTTCTTCAGCGGCGGGCGCGAGGCGCCGTTCGACGGCGAGCAGCGCATCCTGGTGCCCAGCCCGAAGGTCGCGACCTACGACCTGCAGCCGGAGATGAGCTGCCCTGAAGTGACGGAGCGGCTGGTCGCCGCCATCCGCAACCGCGACTGCGACTTGGCGGTCTGCAACATCGCCAACCCCGACATGGTCGGCCACACCGGCAACCTGGCGGCCGCGGTGCTGGCGGCCGAAGCGGTGGACGTGGCGATCGGCGCGATCGCACAGGCTGTGCGCGATGTCGGCGGTGCGCTGCTGGTCACCGCCGACCACGGCAACCTGGAGATGATGCGCGACGCGAGCACCGGCCAGCCGCACACCGCCCACACCATTGGCCCGGTGCCGTTCGTCTACCTCGGGCCGCGTACGGCCGGCCTCCGCGCGGGCGGTGCGCTGCGCGATGTCGCGCCCACCGTGCTGGACCTGCTCGGCCTGCCGCAACCGGCGGACATGTCCGGCCGCTCGCTGCTGGTCGGGGACGGCACGTCGGCGTGATGCTGGCCTGCGGTCGCCCGGTGCTGGCCCTGCTGTTGGCCGTGCTCGTGATGCCGGCAGCGGCGCAGGATGCGCGTAACGCCGAGCAGCGGCTGGAGACGGTGCGGCGCGAGCTGAAGGCGGTGGCCAGCGAGCGCCGCAAGCTGGAAGGCGAGCGCGGCAGCGCCGCACGCGCCCTGCGCGAGGCCGACGAAGCGGTCGGCACGTCGACCCGTCGCCTGGGCGAGACACGGCAGCGCCTGGCCGACGAGCAGCAGGCGCTGGCCGGGCTGCAACAGCGGCGCGAACAGATGCAGGCCCGGCTGGGCACGCAGCGCGAACAGCTCAAGTCGCTCCTGCGCGCGGCCTACCGCGAACGCGACGACGCCCCGCTGAAGGCGCTGCTGGCACAGGACCGCCTGGCCGACGCCAACCGCGTGCTGACCTACCACCGCTACCTGCAGCGCCATCGCGCAGAGCGGATTGCCGCGCTGGCCGCCAGCCTGCGCGAACTGGATGCGGTCGAACGCGACATCGTGGCGCGGCAGGCACAGCTCGAGGCGACCCGGGAGCAACTGGAGTCCGAACTGGCGAGCCTGGAGGCCAGTCGCAAGGAGCGCGCCGAAACCGTGGATGGGCTGGACCGGCGTTACAAAGACCGCAGTGCCCGCGAGCGCGCACTGGGTCGCGATGCGAAGGGACTGGAGCAGCTGCTGGGCCGGTTGCGCGCGGCGGCCGCGCGCGCCGAGGCCGCGCGCAAGGCCGCGGCCGCGGCGCGTGATGCGGCGCGGGCAACGGCAGCCGGTACGCCCGCCGCTCCCCCGGCGGCTCGTCCCGTCCCGGCGGCGCCCGCGCCCCAGGTCGGCGGACTGGGCTGGCCGGTGTCGGGCGCGTTGCTCGCCGGCTACGGCGGCAAGCTGCCTGACGGTCGTGGCAGCGATGGCCTGCTGATCGGGGCGTCCGCCGGCGCACCGGTGCGCGCGGTCGCCGACGGCCAGGTGGTCTACGCCGAGTGGATGACCGGATACGGCCTGCTGCTGATCGTCGACCACGGCAACGGCTACATGAGCCTGTATGCCCACAACGATGCGCTGCTCAAGGACCCGGGCGACACGGTAACCAGGGGCGAGGCGGTAGCCGCGGTCGGCAGCTCCGGCGGCCACGGGCGACCCGCGCTGTACTTCGAGCTGCGGCGCAACGGCGACCCGGTGGACCCGACGACATGGCTGCGGCGCTGACAGCGTTAACGAAAGCTTGCCCCGGCCAGACCTAACGTGGAGCGTTGCCGCCACGGCACCGACATAATCGGCCGCATCCCCCGCCCCGGCGGGTGGCCACCCGTTTTACGGAGACCTCCATGCGCCTGCGTTACCTGATTCCCCTTCTGTTCGCGAGCGCATGGTCGCTGCCTTCGATCGCGCAGGAGTCGCCCGAGCCGGCTCCGGCCGAGGCGCCGGAGCCCACCGGCGACGACCGGGTCGACGCGGACGAAAGCGATACGCCGGCCGTGCCCCTGGACGAGATCCGTCGGTATGTCGCGGTCTACAACGCGGTCAAGCAGGCGTACGTGGAGCCGGTCGGGGACGCAGAGCTGATGCAGTCGGCGATCCGCGGCCTGCTCCTGGACCTGGATCCGCACAGCGTCTACCTCGACAGGGCCGATGCGGAGGACTTCGACGACAACGCGCGCGGCGCGTACGACGGTGTCGGCGTCGAACTCCAGCGCCTGCCCGACGGCACGCTGCAGGTGATCGCGCCGATCGACGACACCCCCGCCGCCCGTGCCGGCCTGCGTGCGGGCGACCGCATCGTCGCCATCGACGGGGAAGCGTTGCAGGCCGATGAGACCGACAGCTCCGCGCCCCTGCGCGGCGCCGCCGGCAGCCAGGTGCGGCTGACCATCGAGCGCGAGGGCCGCGACAGCCCGCTGGAGGTCACCATCACCCGCGAGACCATCCGCATCACCAGCGTGCGCTCGCGCATGCTGGAGCCGGGGTACGGCTACGTCCGCGTGGCCGCGTTCCAGGCCGACACCGCGGCGGATTTCGCCACGCAGGTCGATGCGCTGAAGGCGCAGGCCGGCGGTCAGCTGCGTGGCCTTGTGATCGACGTGCGCAGCAACCCGGGTGGGCTGCTGACCTCGGCGGTTCAGATCGCCGACGAACTGTTGGAGGACGGCGAGATCGTCGCCACCCGCGGCCGCCTCGCCATCAGCGATGCCAGCTTCAGCGCCACTGCCGGCGACCGCCTCGCAGGCGCGCCGGTCGTGGTGCTGGTCGATGCGGGGTCCGCCAGTGCCGCCGAGGTGCTGGCCGGCGCGCTGCGCGACAACGACCGCGCGCGCGTTGTCGGCAGCCGCACCTTCGGCAAGGGCTCCGTGCAGACCGTGCTGCCCCTGGACAACGGCGACTCGGTGAAGCTGACCACCGCGCGCTACTACACGCCCAGCGGTCGGTCGATCCAGGCCCAGGGCATCGTCCCGGACGTGGTGCTGAAGGCCGAGAACGGCGACGGCGAACCGGTACGCCCAAGCTTCAGCGAAGCCAGCCTGCCGGGCCACCTGCAGGGCGACGACGAGGCGCTGGCCGGCAAGAACGCCGGCGAGGTGCTGGACGGCACGCGCTACATCGACGCGGCGTTGGCCGAGCTCAAGCGTGCCGCGGCCACTGCCGCGGCCCCGTCGCGCTGACGGGTCCAGTCAAACCCGGGTAAAAAACGGATGCGGCGGTGCCGTCGTGCGCGGCCCTGGGGGTGCCGCGACGGATGACTCGAGTCAGCGCGGCTTGGCCGGCAACGGAAACGGCGTGACCACCTTCTCGCCGGTGGCGGCATCGCGGATCGCCGAGGTGCCTTTGCGCTCGACCTCCTCGATCCGCACGATGCTCTGCATCGGCAGGTGCAGCACGCGGGTCTGTCCGAATTCGTCGCGCAGGCGCTCCTCGGTCGGGTCGACGACCACGCCCTCGTGCACGTCGAACACCAGGTCGGCCACTTCGGTGAAGCCCCACAGCGCGCCGGATGAAACGCGCCGCGCGTACAGCTCGTACACCTTGCCGGCGTTGAGGAACGTCACCTTGTAGAGAGGCTTGGACATCGGCGCGGAGTCATTCGTGTGGATGTCCACACGGTGGGGGCACTCGCGTTGCATCGCAAGCGCGCCGGCTGCCGCGGGCTGCTGGCCGCAGCGCTGAAGCCGGACGGCGTGCGGTCCCCGGTTCCCGTTGGTCAGTACCCTCGGCTGCGCCGCAACCGCCGCGCGATGCCGGCGCGCGCCATCAGCGCGAACGCGCCGCCGAACGCGAAGCCCGCGAGATGCGCCGACCACGCCACCGCGCCGTACGCCGGGCCGATGAACGTAAAGACGAACTGCAGTAGCGCCCAGATGCCGATCAGCAGCGCGGCCGGCACTTTCACGAACTGCAGGAACAGCCCCAGCGGCAGCACCAGCCCGAGGCGCGCACCGGGGAACAGCGCCAGATAGGCCCCGATCAGCGCAGACACCGCGCCGCTGGCACCGATGATCAACTGGTCGGGGGTGTCGATCACCGCGACGGCGGCGAGGTTGGCCACTGCGCCGCCCAGCAGGAACAGCAGCAGGAACCGCCACGGCCCCATCGCCCGCTCGGCCGGCAACCCGAAGATCAGCAGGAACACCAGGTTGCCCAGCAGGTGGGCCCAGTCGGCATGCAGGAACAGCGCACTGGCCAGGCGCAGGCTGTTGCCGTCCTGCAGCGATGCCCGCCACGCCTCCGGCGACGCCAGGCCACCCGACAGTGCCGCCCACTCCAGCAACAGGCGGCGCTGCTCACCGTCGGGCGCCAGCATCACCCAGGTGAAGCACAGCCACAGCACGGCGAACAGCAGCGGCGTGGCCCAACGCATCGGCGATTTCTGGCGGGAGGGGACGGCAATGAACACGGGGCGGGACTTCCGTTCGAAGGGCTCCGCGCGGGGCGGAGCGGGGACACGGTCACGGAGCCGCACCGTAGCGTGGCAGCGCCCGCCGTATTGTTAGCGTTCGGTTAACCCCCACGCTATAGTGCATACGGCGTCGTACGTCGGGTCTGCTTGTCCGGCCGCCGAAAACGCCGCGCCGACGGAGCCGCCCACGGCCCGCGATGACCATACAGAACACTCCACTGGAGAGAACACGCATGCAACACGCACACCGCCTCACGCGCCTTTCGGCGCTCGCGCTGGGCATCGCCGGCGCGCTGGCATTCGGCCAGGTCCAGGCATCGGGTTTCCAGCTCAAGGAAAACAGCGTCAAGTCGATGGGCAGCGCTTTTGCCGGCTCGGGCGTCAAGACCGGCGACACCTCGGTGGTCGTCAACAACCCGGCCACGATGACCCAGTTCGAAGGCACGACGGTGCAGGCCGACGTGACCGTGATCGACCTCAACTATGAATTCCAGGGCAGCGGCACCGACGCACTGGGCCAGCCGCTGACCGGCAGCAACGGCGGCAACGCCGGCGACGTCACCCCGGTGCCGGCGCTTTCGATCGTGCACAAGCTCGACAACGGGCTGGCGCTGGGCGCCATGGTGTCGGCGCCGTTCGGCCTGAAGACCGAGTACGAAGCGGGCTGGGTCGGCCGCTACTTCGCCCAGACCTCCGACGTGAAGGTCGTGGACATGACCTTCTCGGCCGCGCTGGACATCATTCCCGACCACCTTTCGGTCGGCGTGGGCGCGATCTACTCGACCGCCGACGTCACCCTGTCCAAGGCCGTCGACTTCGGTACCCTGCTGTTCTCCAACCCGGCCACCCGCCCGCTGCCGTTCGCCCGCCCGCAGGCGCGCGACGGCTTCGTCGAGGTGCAGGGCGATGACAGCGGCTTCGGCTGGCTGGCCGGCGTCAACCTGCGTCCCAACGACCGCTTCTCGGTCGGCCTGAGCTACCGCTCCGAGATCGACTACGACCTGGACGGCGATGCCGACTGGACCGTCCCGCAGGATGTCGCCGCGGTGTTCGGCGCCAGCCCGATGACGTCCCCGCTGTTCCAGGACGGCGGCGTCACCGCGCAGCTGACCACGCCGTCGATCACCTCGGTGGCCGCGACGTTCGACGTGACCGACCGCTTTATGGTCATGGCCACCTGGGCCGAGACCGGCTGGTCGTCGCTGCGCGAAGTGCGCATCAACTTCGACAACCCGGATCCGGACGCGGTCGAGCCCTTCGAGTGGGAAGACACCGTGTTCGCCTCCATCGGCGCCGAGTACAAGCTCAACGACGCGTGGACCCTGCGCGGCGGCGTCGCCAGCGACGAGACCCCGACCAGCATCGAGCACCGCACCCCGCGCCTGCCCGATGACGACCGCCTGTGGTACTCCATCGGCGCCACCTGGCAGGTCAGCCCGGCGCTGGACGTCAACCTGGCCTACACCCGCATCGAGCCGGACGACCCGAAGGTCGACATCGCCAGCGGCGGCAGCCGCGTGACCGGTCCGTTCGACGGCAACGCCAACCTGTTCGGCGTCTCGGCGCAGTACCGCTTCTGATCGGTTGACCGGTCGGAACAGAAAAAACCCCGCTTCGGCGGGGTTTTTTTTGCATGCGGTGCCAAGCCGCCCTCGCCAACGGCGCCGCGCCACTTGAGTCCAGCATCACCCACCCGTCAGCCCGCCGGACGCGAGCCGCCGGATGCGTCCCCTGCCAAAACACGAAGCCCCGCATCGCGGGGCTTCGTTGGGCGGCGTGCTCGACGCCTGCTTGGAATGCGGGAGGGTCACTCCCCCAACGTCAGCAGCGACGCATTGCCGCCCGAGGCGGTGGTGTTGATGGTGATGACCTTCTCGGTGGTGAAGCGCGGCAGGTAGTGCGGGCCGCCGGCCTTGGGACCGGTTCCCGACAGGCCCTGGCCACCGAACGGCTGCACGCCGACCACCGCGCCGATCTGGTTGCGGTTGACGTAGCAGTTGCCGACGCGCGCGCGCGAGGCGATGTAGTCCACGGTCTGGTCGATGCGTGAGTGGATTCCGAGCGTCAGGCCGTAGCCGGTGGTGTTGATCTGGGACAGTACGCCGTCCAGGTCGTCGCCCTTCCAGCGCAGCACGTGCAGGATCGGCCCGAAGATCTCCTCGTGCAGCTGGTCCAGCGAACGCAGCGCATACGCGCGCGGCGCGAAGAACGTGCCGTGCGCGGCGTCGTCGTTCATCGGCGCCTGCGCGATCAGCGTGGCCTCGCGGTCCATGCGCGCGGCGTGCTCGCGCAGCATCGCCATCGCGTCCTCGTCGATCACCGGGCCGACGTCGGTCGACAGCAGGCCCGGGTCGCCCACGCGCAGCTCGGCCATCGCGCCGGCGAGCATCTGCTCGACCTTGTCGGCGATGTCCTCCTGCACGAACAGGATGCGCGCGGCCGAACAGCGCTGGCCGGCGGAGGTGAACGCCGAGGCCATCACGTCCTTGACCAGCTGCTCGGGCAGGCACGAGGAGTCGGCGATCAGCGCGTTCTGCCCGCCGGTCTCGGCGATGAGCACGGCGATCGCGGCATCGCGCGCGGCCAATGCGCGGTTGATGGCGCGCGCGGTGTTGGTGGAGCCGGTGAACGCCACGCCGGCCACGCGCGGGTCCTTGGTGAGCGCCGCGCCGACGGTGGCGCCGTCGCCCGGCACGAACTGCAGCACCGCCTCGGGCACGCCGGCCTCGTGCAGCAGTTGCGTGGCGACGAAGCCGACCAGGCTGGTCTGCTCGGCCGGCTTGGCGATCACCGTATTGCCGGCGGCCAGTGCGGCGGCCACCTGGCCGGTGTAGATCGCCAGCGGGAAGTTCCACGGGCTGATGCACACGAAGACGCCGCGCCCGGACAGGTGCAGGGTGTTGGACTCGCCGGTCGGGCCGGGCAGCACTTCCGGCGCGAACAGCTCGCGCGCCTGCGCGGCGTAGTAGCGCAGGAAGTCGACCGCCTCACGCACCTCGGCGACGCCGTCGGGGATGCTTTTGCCGGCTTCCTTGGTGCACATCGCGATGAACAGCGGCATGCGCGCTTCCATCAGGTCGGCGGCGTGCTCCAGGATTGCCGCGCGGCTGGCGGCCGGGGTCGAGTTCCAGCCTTCATGCGCGTCCACGGCGTTCGCCAGCGCGCGCTCGACGGTGGCGCTGTCGGCAGGCATCCACTGGCCGGCCACTTCGCGGCGGTCGGCGGGGTTGGTCGAAGGAATCGGCTCGCCGGCCGGGTTCGCGCCCGGTACCAGCGGCCTGGCGGTCCAGCGCTGCGCGGCGGCAGCGTTGACCTGCTCGGCCAGCGTGCGCAGTTGATCGTCGTTGGCGAGGTTCACGCCCATGGAATTGTTCCTCTGGATGCCGAAGCTGCGGTACAGGTCGACCGGCAGCGGAATGCGGGGATGCGGGATCTGTTCGAACGCGGCCACGGTTTCGACCGGGTCGCGCACCAGGTCCTCGATGGCGACGGCCTCGTCGGTGATGCGGTTGACGAAGCTGGAGTTGGCGCCGTTCTCGAGCAACCGGCGCACCAGGTACGGCAGCAGGTCCTCATGGCTGCCGACCGGCGCGTACACGCGGCATGGCGCGTCGAGGCGGTCGGCCGGGATGACTTCTGCGTACAGGTCGTCGCCCATGCCGTGCAGCTTCTGGAACTCGAAGCGGCCGGCGCGGCCCACCATCGCCGCGCGGCGGTGGATGGCCGCGATGGTGTGCGCGTTGTGGGTGGCGAACATCGGGTAGACGGCATCGCCGGCTTCCAGCATGCGCCGTGCGCAGGCCAGGTACGACACGTCGGTGTTGGGCTTGCGGGTGAACACCGGGTAGCCGGCCTGGCCGTCGACCTGCGCGCGCTTGACCTCGCTGTCCCAGTACGCGCCCTTGACCAGGCGCACCGGGATGCGGCGGCCATGGCGGCGGGCCAGGTCGGCGATGAAGTCGATCACCTCCGGCGCGCGCTTCTGGTAGGCCTGCACGGCCAGTCCGCAGCCTTCCCAGCCGTCCAGCGACGCATCGGCGTAGGCCGCGGCGAACACGTCCAGCGACAGCTCCAGCCGGTCGGCCTCCTCGGCGTCGACGGTGAAGCCGATGCCGTGGCCGCGCGCGAGTTGCGCCAGCTCCAGCACGCGGGGGGTGAGTTCGGCCAGCACGCGCTCGCGCTGTGCGTGCTCGTAGCGCGGGTGCAGCGCCGACAGCTTCACGGAAATGCTGGGCGCGCCGAACACCTCGGTGCCGGCGTGGGCGCCACTTCGTCCGATGGCCTCGATCGCGTCGCGGTAGGCCTGCAGGTAGCGCGCGGCATCGGCCGCGGTGAGCGCGGCCTCGCCGAGCATGTCGAACGAATAGCGGTAGGCGGCGTTGGCCCCTTTCTTCGCGCGCGACAGCGCTTCGCCGATGGTCCGGCCCATCACGAACTGGTGGCCCATGATCCGCATCGCCTGGCGCACGGCCAGCCGGATCACCGGCTCGCCGACGCGGCCGACCAGGCGCTTGAAGGCGCCGTGGACGTCGCGCTTGGTGTCGTCGGCCAGGTCGACCAGGTGGCCGGTCAGCATCAGGCCCCAGGTCGAGGCGTTGACCAGCACGGAGTCGGACTGGCCCATGTGGCGCTTCCAGTCGGCGTCGCCCAGCTTGTCGCGGATCAGCTTGTCGGCGGTGTCCTGGTCGGGGATGCGCAGCAATGCCTCGGCCACGCACATCAGCACCACGCCTTCCTCGCTGCCCAGGTCGTATTGGCGCATGAAGGCTTCGATCGCGCCCTGGTGGCGGGCACGGGCGCGCACGCGTGCGACCAGGTCGGCGGCCATGGCCTGCACGGCGGCGCGGTCGG
>Ga0208375_1003395_pt1 | contig 13628 bp, 8 predicted proteins | sample RifOxyD1_FD_184038 | JGI IMG/M metagenome (GOLD analysis project Ga0208375, IMG submission 184038) | Soil microbial communities from Rifle, Colorado - Rifle Oxygen_injection D1 (SPAdes) | ecosystem: Environmental > Terrestrial > Deep subsurface > Rock core/Sediment | place: Rifle, Colorado... | reverse complement strand
CGGTAAACAATCCGCCAGTAGAAAGACTACTCGCACTCCAGTTCACCGACTGGCTGGAACCTACGGTCCATTGACCACTGTTCGATACCGAAGAAACCGAAACGGCAGGATTCGACGCCGCTGCTGTGACCGAAAAGTAAATATTCGTCAGCACATCAGCAACACCGTTTGCGGTGACACGGACAAGATATTGGCTCCCGGATTCAAGCGATGCTGGTACGGTAACTTGTATCTGGCCATTGCTCGAAGCAAGATTGGTGCCGGCCGTAACACTGCCTATCGTCACCGTATTGCCGGTTGCGGCAAAATTTGTACCGGTAATGGTAATCGTTGTCCCCACCGTGCCGTTTGTTGGGCTGATCGACGAGATGGCAGGGGCAGTTGCCCCTGCACTTGGCACCGTAAACGCCGACTGAGCAACCACCGTGGAACCGTTCTTGAGGTATAAGGTGTGACTTCCCGCAGTGATAGTCGTGAGCGACAGGTTCTGAACCGAATTGGTTACACCAGACACACTCAAACTATTCGTGTCGATCTGCAATGTAAGCGAAGTAGTGTCCGTTGATGGACTGCGCGTAATAGTGGCGGTCAGCACATTGTTTGCCACTGAAGTGCTTAGAGAGTAGGTTGGATTCGTGGCCGTAGACGCTACTGTTGCCATCACGGGGCCTGAGTTATCTGCACCATTCTGTGGACCGCGAGTGAAGATCCAATAGTAATAGGACTGGCTGGATTGAGGAGCACCGGCAGGATACAGAAAACCGCCAGTATCAAGATAGGTCAATGTAGTCACCGGTGATACCCAGACTCCGCCGCTTGCAGTGCCGAATTCATTCAGATTACTGTTCGCACGACGATAGATTACATAGCCAGCATTCAAGTTCGCTCCGTTTGCGGCAGTTACAGCAGCCGGTGCATCCCAGCGGAGACGCACATTATTCCCCTCACGCACTGCGGTGAAGTTGGTAACGGGGTTTGCGCGCGTTGCGGCCGTCGGCCCACCCGTTGCGTATGTTGGCCCGGAGTTATCTGCTCCGTTCCGTGGACCTTCAGTGAATATCGTATAGTAATAAGTCTGGCTGGCGAGAGGCGCCCCAGATGGGTTCGATAGACGAACGCCTTGATAATCAGGCGACCCGTTGTCAATCCATTCTGTTGCCGTAATTGGAACATGAATCCCGCCGTTTGAAGTATCAGGATACCCGCCTGCGGTGCGTCGGAAAATCACATATTTCGTCCCAATCGTGTCGCCCGTCGGTCGTGTCCAAGTGAGCCTAATACTGCCATCATTCTGGCGCGTTGCGGCGAAATTACTGACCGAGAGTGCGCGGGTAGCGACAGCCGTTGTTGTGAAAGTCCTGACATTGCTGACAATATGAGGGTCACTGGCCTTACGAATGGCAACCGAATAATTACCCGGTCCAAGCAATGCTCCAGCAAGACAGACTCCTAAAGTATTGTCTGCATTAATTACTGAACAGCCTCCGATACCAGGAACAGCGAAACTGAGACTAGCATCAAGTGTCCCTGCGTAAGCGATAGTGTCACCTGTTCCTCCTGCACCCGAGCCAAACTCCACAATATCCCCTTGTGCAATATTTGTTCCCGAAACAGTGACACGGGTACCAACCGGACCAGTTGCAGGAGTAAGCGAGGAGATTGTCGGAGTTACCCCAACCGGCCCGACGCTCGTCATCACCCCAGCGGAGTTATCTGCCGCATTGTTGGGGCCACGTGTGTAGATCCAGTAATAGTAGGTCTGTCCAGCTTGGGGCGCACCCGCGGGATAGAGGAAATTTGATGTAGCGCCATCAAGGTGTGTAAGGTCTGCAATTGGAAGCCAGATGCCACCATTTGCTGTGCCGTATTGTGCGATATTGTTCGTAGTGCGGCGATAGAGCGTATAGCCAGCATTCAGATTTGTACCAGTTGCGGCGGTTGCAGCGGTCGGTGCAGTCCACCGGAGGCGTACGTTGTTGCCCTCACGCACTGCGGTGAAGTTGGTAACGGGGTTTGCGCGGGTGGCAGTATTACCAGCCCCAACCCTTGCAGTAGCAAAGTTACTGCCACCGTTCGTATTTGATCCGGTTGCAAGGTGATCGGCAGAAAGAGGCACCACGGTGTAGTAATACGTCACACCGGCTTGCGCTCTGGTATCGGTAAATGTTATCGCGTCCTTGTTTAGTTGGTATTGCAACGCAGTAGTGCGGGAATCATCGAGCGGGATGTTAGACGCCGTTGAACGATACACATCGTAGGCGGCGTGGCCGGTCGGCTTCGTCCAGGTGAGCACGATATTCACCCCACTCACCGTTGCGGTTAGATTGGTGATGTTGGTCGGGCGAGTAACGGTTGAGTTCGTACCGGCAGTTGCGGTGACCGAGTTCGAGATCCGATTATCATTACTTGATGGATAGTTGGCGATAACAACATAGGTATAGACGCCTGGAGCTTTTGCATATGCATCACGCCAAGAACGTGTGGAGGCTGGCACCTCATGAGAACATGCGCCAATCGTATTTGTTGTACAGGCCGGATATCCGGGGAAGCCGATTGTTGCTAAGTCGAGGAAAGTGATTCCACGCGTGCCGCTATCGCGCCACACGGTGTAACTCGAAGGCGAAGCAGTACTCGCATTCGTCCAATCCACCTGGATGTCGTTACCATACACTCCGCGGAGCGAAAGTACCGGTGCCGTAGCGGTCGTTGTTGGCGCACTTATAGTAAACGATTGACTGTATGCGACGCGACCGTCGGTCTGAGATGATGACGGAATGACGGTCACGATGATTTGATACACACCAGGCCGATAACTCACGCCGACAAAAGGTCCCGGCGAAGGGAGCTGTAGCGTAGTCTCTCCAACTTCCGTCTTGCCAGTAAGTGTCGGAAACTGCTTAATCATCTCGCTACTTAATCCGTCGTCCGATGTCCGTGCCAGTGTCAAGATTACCTGTCGGGAAGCGGAAGCCGGAGTATTCGCGGGCAGAGCAATATTCCAGCGAATCGTTTTTGTATCTCCTGCATTCCAGTTTCTGTTGTTAAGATTATCAATGGCAACGGTATCAGTGCTATTGATTATCGTAAACGGCGCATCACTTTTGTCTTCTATGGTGCCCGTGCCGTCAGCCTTATAGCCGATCACATAGATTTTATAGGTTGCACCCGTACCAACATCCCCGGATGCAATATTGTTCGCGGGGGTCCAAGAAAGACCGTAGTTGGTAATGCCCGAAATGGGAATGTCGCGGCCGATCCAGGCGTAGGTAGCGTCATTTTTATACAAAGCAACAGAGATCTTTGAGAGCCCGGATACAGAAATATCGATTCGCTGGAGAGTCCCGCGAGAGATGGTCTCACCACCGTTGGGTGAAGTAACGCGCACCGAAGGAGCAGTGGTATTGTTCACCGGAGGAAGGACGGTCACAAAATCAGATGCCGCACCCTCGATCGGAGATACAGCATTACACCAAAGAGAAACACTGTCGGTAGTAGGAAGTAAACGAATAGTACGCGAACCGGACGCTGCTAGATCTGAAATTTGCTGATATCCCCCTTGGATGCGGCTATTGATGCCGAGATTACAGCTTGAGGCGTTTGAAGTCCACGTTGCCGTTACGTCTTGGCCTCCTTCAGGAATGGTTGTTGCCGAAAGATCATGTGAGTCATTCAGTCTGAGTGAAGCAGTGATTGTATTTGCGGCAACGATCGTAAATGCGCTATCGCTCCGATCAGATTCTCCCGTTACCGTGTTTACAAGCCTTACATAATAGTTAGTGCCTGGTGCCGCGAGGTTTCCGTAGGTATCTACATCTCCCAGCCAGTGAATGGATGCCTTGCCCGACTCGATGATTTTGCCGAGGGTTACGAAGTTGCCATTCACGCGACGTTCAAGATAAGCTTGCACTTGCGTAACAGCAGGGTTAATTCCTTGCTGTGGACTGTATGGTGTCCAAAGGATGGTGTGTGTGCTGTTCAACTGCCACTGTTCCCCACCATTAGGAGCGGTCACGCGCAAGCTATTAGCACCCCCGCCGCCACCCTGGCTGATCTCGAGTAATTTTGCGATCACAATGCCGGTTACGGTGCGAAGTCGTGTATCAAGATCGTTAAACTGTGCTTGGGTGCCGTTTAAGGTTGTATTCTGAATCGCCCACGCAAGGTTAATATCGGCACAAACGTCGACGAGATTTGCCGCGGGTGCGATACACAAGTCGTGTGCCGCCGGCGATATATACTGCGGGAAGGTAAAGGTGTCCGCAGAAGCAACGACTGGTGTAAACCATGCAGGTACGAGCACAAGACCTGCCGAAAGGAGGCCTAATATGTATTTTTTCATAGTACGATAGCGCCCTTCCGGGCTGTTAATATTCAAGATGATAATACACTAAAGAACGCTACCACTGTAGCGCTCTTTACGGACCCTTGCAAGTAGATAACCTCAGAAGAAACGAACTGGTGGCTGAGGAGGAGTCCTGAATATTTTGATTTCACCCTTGATCGGTGCTTGGGCAAGTTGCTGTGCATAGCTCTGATCGTAGGGCATAATGATCACCCGATAATAATAGGTGGTGTCCGGCGATAGATTGGATACGACAGCCGAGCTTCCAACAGTTCCCGACTGGAGACTTACGTTTGTTTGCGCAGTCAGTCGCGTCCCGCCAAGAAGACCGAGTCCCGCATCAGTCCCCCACTCAAACCAAACCTTGATGAGACCCGAGCTACCTCCGCTCCGGGAAATAATACCCGTGAGTCTTGCTGATGTCGGGGTAAGCTGATCTGCCCCGGCAGTTTGTAACGAGAGGCTTGGAACCGCCGGAGTATATCCACCCCCATAGCTTGATGGGTTAGAGGTAGGGTTAAAGGCAGACATATATGCGCTCTGGTTGCTGTAGTTGGTACCGCCCTGTTGGTATACAGGGTTACTTGCGGCATTGTTGTAGGCATACGGATCGTAAGGCGGAATAGAAGCTTGCCCAGCGGCCACCTGTCCACCACCCCGTACTTGGAGTTGAAGCTGTAACGCTTGTTGCAAGAGCTGGATCTTTTGGGTAAGTTGCTCGTTCGTCACACTGGGGAGTTGTTGAACCATGGCAAGAATTGATTGGACTTGTGCCCGGAGATCGACCGTAGCTCCATTATCAGTGCCTGTTCCTGTCCCTGAAAGTGGATATGTCTGGGCGACGACCGGTAGTGCGGTCATCAATGATATTCCAATGAATATACGGGCGATATACTGTTTTTTCATAAAAAGTAATTAGTTAATGGTAAACGACTCACTCGTGGCGCCAACAGTAGACGCTCCCGAAAATTGGATCTGATAGCCACTACCGGGCGATACATCATAGGGGATATTAAGCACATAGTAGTTCTGTGTCCCAATATCAACGGATCCCAAAAAGCGAGAACCCATAATCCCCAAACTCCCGCCCGCCAAAAAGACCGAATAACTTCGCGTGGCACCACCGTCACTCCCCGTCCAGGTCACCGCATAGGTTTGGCCACGCATGAGACGCACGCCGGAGGCGGGATACGTTATCCGAAGAGGTGCATTATAGGAGTAGTCCTGGCTGGCACTGTTACCCACGACCGCCCGAACACGATTGGATATCACTGCTCTTCCCGTATTCCATGATGCGACAACTGCATAGGTGTATGCGCCCGAGCTCTTTGGCTGGCTGTCGCCATTAGTATTCGAGCCCGATGTAGCCCCCGAAAGTGTCCAACAGAGGGACGTCTGGCCGACCGCACAGCTCTGTAACATCAAGGGCTGGCTACCCGGAGCAATCGGGATATCAAGCATCGTGAAATCTCCTGCTCCCGCCCGACGCCACACGGTGTAGTAATCAGGTATCGTATCGTATCCTACAGGAGCGGCCCACGTCAGAGAAACAGTATACCCGTTCGTCACCAAAGGTTCGGCAAGTACTGGTGCATAGGTAAAGGCATAAGGCAACGCTGACGCATACGGGTCGTACGGCACTGTTTGTTGATTTTCCAACGCGTTCACTTGAAGCTGGAGCTTAAGCGCTTGTTCAAGTAACTGGATTTTTGTCGTTAATTGCGCGTTTGTCGTACTGGGCAACCGGTAGACCAAGTTCAAGATTTCCTGGACTTGGGCTCTGAGCGAAACAATATCGGTATATGCGTACAACGGAAGAGGAAGCGCGACAAGAGACACGAAAAAAGGCCCGCAAAAAATAGGCTCAGTGTGTATTTTTTCATACGCCGAATTTTAGCGCCTTTGTAAAGAAACTGCAATGGATTACTTCCGGGCTTCGATGATTTGCGCTTCGATGTTTTTACTGACGATCTGATATTCACAGAACTCCATCGTGAAGCTCGCACGACCTTCGGTCATACTGCGAAGCTGAGTCACGTAGCCGAACATTTCGGACAGAGGCACCTTTGCCCTAACGACCTTATTCTGTCCGCGCTCTTCCATGCCTTCGATTTGTGCACGACGTGACGACAAGTTACCGGTGACATCACCCATGAACTTTTCTGGAGTGACCACTTCGACACTCATAATTGGTTCGAGAATGACCGGTCCGGCGCGCTTCGCTGCATCTTGGAAGGCAATGGATCCTGCCATTTTGAATGCCATTTCTGATGAGTCCACGTCGTGCGAAGAACCAAAAGTGAGTTCGACAGACACGTCAACAACCGGGAAGCCGGCAAGGATGCCACGCCCCAGAGCCTCGCGCACACCCTTTTCGACAGCCGGGATGAATTCGTTTGGAATGACACCACCTTTGATACTATTCGTAAATTCGAAATGATCTTCTCGTGTGGTATTCTTGGAAACTTTCTTATCGGGGTCGACCGCTTCAAGCGGCTTCACGGTGAGCACACAGTGGCCATACTGGCCGCGGCCGCCGGACTGTTTGATGTGCTTGCCTTCTGCCTCGGCTGACTTGGTAATTGTTTCTTTGTAAGCCACCTGCGGCTTGCCGACATTCGCCTCAACATTAAACTCACGCTTCATACGATCAATGATAATCTCGAGGTGAAGCTCGCCCATACCAGAGATGATCGTCTCCATCGTCTCTTCGTCGGTAGAGATTCTGAATGTCGGATCTTCGTCAGACAGGCGCTTCATGGCAAGACCCATCTTCTCTTGGTCGGCCTTGGTCTTTGGCTCAATACGCATCGACACCACGGACTCGGGAATCTTGATGGACTCGAGAATAATTGGCTTTGCCTCGTCACAAAGTGTGTGGCCGGTCTTGGCCTCCTTCAGACCAACGGCCGCCGCGATCTCGCCCGCAAAGACTTTCTTTACTTCTTCACGTTCGTTCGCATGCATACGGAGGATGCGACCGAGGCGCTCTCGCGTACCGGTGCTTGAGTTGTATACATATGAACCGGACTCTATGGTACCTGAATATACTCGAAAGAACGTGAGCTGACCGACAAACGGGTCCGATTGCAGCTTAAACGCAAGTGCCGAAAAAGGCTCGGTATCGGATGCTTTGCGATCAATTTCTTCATTCGTGTTCGGGTCAATACCTTTCGGTGCGGGAATATCCAAGGGCGACGGCAGGTAATCTACTACGGCGTCGAGCACAAGCTGCACACCTTTATTTTTGAGCGCAGAACCGCAGAATACCGGAACAATTTTGTTATCGATGACCGCCTTTCGCAATATTTTCTTGAGCCGTGCGAGATCAATCTCCTTCCCTTCGAGGTATTCATTCATGGCGCTATCATCTTCACCGACGATTTTCTCGATCAGTTCGTGATGATACTTCTTTGCAGCGTCAAGCAAGTTTTCCGGGATTTCTGCCTCCTTAACAACACTTCCCTTATCCCCTTCAAAGTAATACGCCTTCATTTTGAGGAGATCAACGACACCCTCATGCTTGTCTTCTTCGCCGATTGGAATTTGCATTCTGACTGCATTTTTAGTCAGACGGTCAAGAATCGTGGCATATGAATGTTCGAAACTACCACCCGTGCGATCGAGCTTGTTGATGAAACAAATGCGGGGCACCTTGCCTTCGTCAGCATAACGCCAGTTGGTCTCACTTTGAGGTTCAACACCGGCTACACCGTCAAATACCACAACTGCCCCGTCCAAGACGCGGAGTGATCGGCGTACCTCGATGGTAAAGTCGATGTGGCCCGGGGTATCGATGATATTAAAGCGATACTTTTTGTGTATGTCCTTCTTGTCGACTTCATAGGTTGGTGTCCAGAATGCCGTTGTTGCCGCCGAAGTGATAGTGATGCCGCGCTCACGTTCCTGCTCCATCCAGTCCATGATTGTGTCGCCTTCGTGCACCTCACCAATCTTATGAGAAACACCGGTATAGAAAAGGATGCGTTCAGACGTAGTCGTCTTACCCGCATCAATGTGGGCAATGACTCCGAAGTTACGGACACGCTCAAGTGGATAGTCGCGATTCATAAACGGTTTTTAGAAAATTAGTTTTTAGTTTTTAGAAATTCGAGTTTCGTATTTCGAGGTTCGACCTCTAGGAGTTCGAGGTCGAACCTCTGCCAGTGGGTCTAAAACAAAAAGCACCCTGTGCCTTAGTGCCGTATACAATACAGTAAAATGCCGAAATAATCAAACAGAATTCGCAGGCATTCAAAACGAGATGAAGTTGGAGGCGCAAGTGAGAAACGGAAAGAGCTGTACTAGAAGGTACAGCTCTTGAGTATCACAGTGAAGTAACGAACAAATTCGCTCGTTTTGAATGCTTGCTACCAGGCGAAGTGGGCGAAGGCACGGTTCGCTTCGGCCATCTTGTGGGTGTTTTCGCGCTTCTTTACCGCCTCACCCTCGTTCTTTGATGCAGCCATGATTTCTTCTACCAAACGCTTGTGCATCGGCTTACCCTTCTTTGCAAATGCGGCGGCAATGATCCAGCGGAAAGCCAGTGACTGGCGGCGCTCGGGACGGACCTCGCGCGGAACCTGATAGGTTGCGCCACCAATGCGGCGTGAGCGGACCTCCATAAGCGGAGCGACATTCTTCATTGCCTCTTCAAAAACTTGAAGGGGTTCCTCGGTCTTTGCGGTCGTTTTGATCTCCTCGAGCATACCATATACGATTTTTCGGGCGGCATTCTTCTTACCGTTATCCATGATATAGTTTACAAACTTCGAAACAACCTCAGAGTTGTACGTGTGGTCGGCGGTAACTTTGTTTCGGTTTTTGACTTTTCTGCGCATAGAAATTTATTTTGCACTTGGCGCTCAGAGCCCTGATCTTGAGTCCGGGGCTCTGAGCGCCAAGTTCTTTATTTTTTGCCTGCTTTCGGTGCCTTGGCGCCGTATTTACTGCGACCCTGCATGCGCTTGTCTACCCCACCGGCATCAAGTCTGCCGCGAACGATGTGATATCGTACACCGACGAGGTCTTTGACACGACCCCCGCGGATCATCACGACCGAGTGCTCTTGCAGGTTATGACCAATACCCGGGATGTACGCAGTGACCTCCATCCCGTTTGTGAGGCGCACACGAGCAACCTTACGGAGTGCTGAGTTCGGTTTCTTTGGGGTGGTTGTCTTTACTAACGTGCAGACCCCGCGCTTGAAGGGTGCAGGATAGAATACCGGTTTGTTTTTGAGCGTATTAAAGCCGCGAGAAAGCGCGATAGCGCGTACTTTGCGCTTCTGAACTTTGCGTGGCTTGCGAACCAATTGATTAATTGTCGACATGTAAGGGCATATCGTACCAGAAATGTAGCGAAAACGCAAATTTTCTGATACGATTGCCGACGGACTGGCGGGAAAGGAAGGATAAATGGCCAAAAACCGTGTCGATGACTTCGCCAACGAGCTCCTCGCGCAGGTGCAGGTGCTCGTCGGCGACTTCCGCCTCGTGCTGGATGCACGAGGCAGTTCCAATTTTGGACCCAGTTTCGACAAGCTTGTTGGCTCATGTACCGATTTCCAGCGGATCGCCGATGTGCCCCTCATCAAGGACACGGACGTGGTCCCGGGTACGGGGACGCAGGACGTCCCCCAAGTGCTCGATTGGGCCATCGAGCAAGTTGCCCGACTCAAGGGCATTGCCGAGGGGCGCGACGCAACGTCGATCGCCTCGGCGAATCTCTCGGCAGCGCTCAAGCTGCTCGAGAGTCTGAAGGCCTACGGGGTCGAAGTCACGGTGTCGCGTGAGGCACCGAAAGACAAGACCCTAACTCCGGGATGGAATATCCCCGTTATCATCAAGTAGTCTGCCTGCGTGACCCGCCACACGCAGGCCGATGTGACCCCTTCCCCGCTCCAAACGAGAGCAAAGAAGGGGTCGCACTTTTTATACCGAAGCTTGGTGAAAGATAAAAATTTTGATATGGTACAGGTCGAAGTTCGATCCCTGTGCGAGGAAAGAAGGTGAAAAAACTGCCAAAGCAGAAAAAGGCCAACATCCACTTGGGTGACTACATCGCCCCGGTGGCCGGTGATTTGGTGGGAGCACTCACGGCCGCCTACGAGCCCGGCGCTCACCACCAAGGCCAAAACGGTCTCGAGAAAATTCGGGTGCATTCATGGCACCTGTTCGCGCACCTCAATACGCGAATGGGGACCCTGAAGCGGCCCCCGATGGACCGCCCTGCCGACGCCGAAGAGCGAAATCTCCGGCCACAGCTTGAATGGGCGGTCAATGTCCTCGAGACAGTCAAAAACAAGCCCGATTTTTTGGGCACGCTGGAAGACGTAGTGGCTACGCACCTCTCATGTGCGCGCAAGCTACTCGATCGTCAGACCAGCAACTGACAATCCTCACACAAAGAACCGGATCACTGTCTCTCGCACGGCAGCCCGGTTTTTTGCTTTTTATCCGCCCAAAATGAGACGGATCAAGAAAAGCTCAAAGTTAACGAGCCAGGAAACACCGGATGAATTCAGAAAAATAATAAGTGCAAAGACCAGATAGAGCTGATTGCGCATCATAAATTCTTCGACATATCGGAGGCGATACGGAAGGATTGCAAAAAGCAACTTCGACCCATCAAGCGGCGCAACAGGCAACAGATTAAAGATCCCGAGCGACATATTGATGAACACAATAGTGATGCAGAGCGATTGTGCGGCGGTAAGTTCTTCCCAGTGGAGGCCGGGCCAAAACCTGAGGAACAGGCCAAATGCGAGCACGAGCACTAAATTAGAAACAGGGCCAGCCAGCGCGACAAGCGCAGGGCCCCATTTGCCCGCCTTTAAGTTATACGGGTTATAGGGGACCGGTTTTGCCCAGCCAAAGGGAATGCCCGCAAGTGATGTGATGAGTGGCACGACGATAGAACCCATAATGTCGATATGGCTGATCGGATTGAGCGTAAGCCTACCAGCAAATTTCGCGGTTGGATCCCCCAACAGATACGCCACGTAACCATGTGACACTTCATGTACAATAACCGACATAACCAGTATGGCGAGCGAAAAGATAAGCGTTATCAGGTGAGCATCTTGCGGCATAGTGGTTTCTATGATATCATAAGTGACCTAACTACAGAAATATATGGCCCATGTATGTCCACTTTGTGCGCGATCGGCAGCCTCCGGCGGGGGGTATTCCAACCGTATCCGCGCAACCAAATTTAATCCGACCGGTACTGTTGCAAAAAAGTTGAATCTTCAATGGGCCCGTCTCGAAGACGGCCGGAGAATCAAAATCTGCACGCGGTGCATGAAAGGCAATAAACACCTCACACAAACGAAATAAAACAAAAATCCTCATTACTAATGAGGATTTTTGTTTTTGAGATGCTCGATTATCTCTTTTTCTTTGCGAGAGCAGCGCCTTCAACCGAAATTACATTGCTCTTCATCGTGTTTGTGCCATTTATAAACTGCACCGGCAGATAGCTCGATGTCGTGGTTGTGGCAAGGCGGATTTCATAGACAAGAGTAAAATCTTTTTTAGTATTGGTATATGTGTATTCGGACTTTGTAAAGACATCTTTGGGCACCCGTCGCAAAATCGGCAGATCATCTCCCCACGGAGCAAAATCGAATCCGGTTTTGACCGGGGATTTTTTTGGTGCCGTTTGTGGATAGGCCCGACGGATTTCATTCGGTGTTTGTGTCAGCTCGTGGAGGGATAGCGGATATACTCCAGCGGCTTTCTTGAAATCAGAGAGCGCATAAAAGATACTCGAGACATTGGACTCCTGCTTTGCTTCATAATACTCGTCGAGAGTCTGTCCCATAAGCGACGCATACGCCTCTACGGCAGAGATAAAGTCCGAAGGAGCAACGAGCGCGATTGGCTCGTTGATGCGCGCGAGAGTAAGGCTACTTTTCGTAACGAGCATATTGTCTCCTATCGTCATATCGCCCTCGGGCGGTGCGACGGTTGAAGTAAGAGCAAACTTCACCGGCCACGCAGTATTGGGGTCAATCCAGACCTGCATCTTGTTTGCGGTAAGGAAATAGTCAAGAATCGCCTTGGTGCTCGGGTTTTGTAGCTCTTCAACATGTACAGAAGCCAAAATCGATGAAGCACCATATACATTTGCGAAATCAGACTTGGCGCTCACGAGCATGTCAATAAATGCATTCTGGTCGAATGAAACTCCATATCGCCAGGAGTTTGTGGCGCCGATGCGTTCACGGTCTTCGTACACGGTTCTCAGTATATTTTTTTCTTTTGCACGCGCGAGCAAATCATTGAACTGTTCCCGTACCTTTGCTTCGGCACTATCAGTGGCCGTACTACTCGCCGCCTTGAGCTTCGCTTTTGCAAATTCGTTCAGGATATCAGTAATTCCCAGCTCATCAAGTGATGTGGAATCAAAAGCAATCCAGGCACCCTCGATCGTTGATAGATCAAATAGGCCGAGTGACGGAAGTTTATTGACCTGGAGGTAGGCAGTATTGTGCACCTTGCGTACAGCGGCGCTGGTGGTAAATGATACTCCCCCGACACTGCCCGTTACGGTACCTTTAAGCTCGGCGTCTTTACCGAGAATATTCGCGGTGTCACTCATATCAAGAGACCCTTGCAGATCAGCATGGATAGAAAAGTCATTGGGCACACTTCCGCCTACCGGAGAAAGAGTCTGCGGCATTGTCGATGACCCGGCGAAAGGCATACGAGGTGTCAGGCCATCATAGGGGGCAATCGAATAGTCGAGGCTTGCGTTGTACTGCACTGTTTTGATCGAAGGAAGTCTTGCTACCATTGCACTAAAAAGCTGATCTTTGGAGTATTTTGCAAAGAGCGAAGAGACCTGTGGAGGCAACCACGACCCCGTCATGGCAAAAGAAATTCCTGAACCGATACCAGCCAATACACAGAGCAGGAGAAACACAATGCCTAATTTTGCAAAAATACTACGGTGACGAGGCGACGATTGGGTGGGTGTAATCGCAAGAGGCACTGGGGCGACCGGAACAGCACGAAGATCGTGTAGAGAGGTCGGGGTTGATACGGGAGCCGGAGGCAATGGTCGAGAAACTTGTGCTGGCGACGAGATCGAGGGGGGCACAACTGATGCATGTACCAACTCAGGAGACATGACCGAGATATTCTGTGTCGACTGATGTGACTCTTCTTGGATAGCCGCAGAGAGGTCCTGCATCAGCTGCTCATCGGCCGGATGAGTCATAAGGGTCGGTGTCGGCGCTTGCTCGGCTGGTGGAACAGCAGGGGTAGGCGTGCTCGTA
>Ga0208375_1003394_pt1 | contig 13629 bp, 23 predicted proteins | sample RifOxyD1_FD_184038 | JGI IMG/M metagenome (GOLD analysis project Ga0208375, IMG submission 184038) | Soil microbial communities from Rifle, Colorado - Rifle Oxygen_injection D1 (SPAdes) | ecosystem: Environmental > Terrestrial > Deep subsurface > Rock core/Sediment | place: Rifle, Colorado... | reverse complement strand
AATATATGGTGTTGTCCCACATGTTCATAGGGTTGGTTGGGAAAGTGGAGAAAGTTTTAAACCAAAATTAAAAAAACTTGTTGCGGAGGTCAATAAACTTCTTGATAAAGGAAATATTGTTTCTTTAGTTGGAGGTAGTGCTGGGGGAAGTGCGGTATTAAACACGCTTGTTGAAGAACCTAGAATCAATGCTGTTGTTAACCTTTGCGGAAGGCTACGTGCAGGAAAGAACGTTTTTCCATCATTGGATTTAGCCGCAAGAAATAGCCCCTCTTTTAAAGAATCTGTATTACTTTTTGAAAGTGTGGAACCAAAAATGAAATCGGAATTGAGACGCAAAATATTAAATTTAATACCGATTTGGGATGAAGTAGTGCCAAAATCAACAGTTCCACTAAAAGGTGCGACAAACAAAATACTTTTCTCGGTTGAACATATGTTTAGTGGTTTTCTGGGTATGACTCTGTTTTCTCCAATAATAATGAGATTTATCAAAGACAAAGCGAATAAGTATCAGGTTTGAGTTTATCGCCTCGTAGAATTGATTGTACGAGGCTAAACTATGGTAATTGAAGCCTTGTCTTTGGTTGTATACAGAGATAAAATGCACAAAATGGGACTCAGGGAATACGAACAAAGTTTAAACACTCCACTTAGACAAGCTACTGTGATGTTACTTGTAAGGGATGATGAAGTTTTATTGGCGATGAAGAAAAGAGGTTTCGGAGTTGGTAAATATAATGGTGTTGGAGGCAAACCAAATCCAGACGAAGACATCCTTCAAACTGCAATTAGAGAATCTCAAGAAGAAATTGAAGTTACCCCACTGGAACCCAAAAAAGTAGCAATATTAAATTACCATTTTCCATTACAAGCGAACTGGGGACAGCAAGTTCATATATTTATTGCAACTAAATGGCAGGGTGAACCAGTTGAAACAGAAGAGATGAAGCCAAAATGGTTTAAGGTAAAAGAAATGCCTTTTAAAGAAATGTGGGTAGATGATGAGGTTTGGATGCCAAAAGTTTTTGCAGGAGCTTTGTTAAAAGGTAGTTTTATGTTTGGGGAGAACGAAAAAATAGACGATTATTACTTAGAGGAAGTTGACTCGCTGGAATTATGAGGGAAATCGAACAATTAGTAATCGCTACTAGAAATCCATCTAAAGTTGAATATTATCGTGATATTCTTACACAATTTTCCGCTTCTGTAGTTGGGTTGAATGATTTAGATGTGGTGGGGAAACCTACTGAGACAGGAGAAACAGCTGAACAGAATGCTGAAATTAAAGCTAAATTTTATTCTCAAAAAACAGCATTACCAGTTTTTTGTGAAGATGAGGCTTTACAGGTTGATTTTCTTACAAAAGAAGAACAGCCAGGAGTACATGTAAGACGGATTAATGGAGTTGATGAAGTTGATGATGATAAGTTGTTAGAGCATTGGGAGGAAATAGTAGCGAGAGTACCAGAAGATAAACGAACAGGTAGATGGCACATAGCTTATTGTTTAGCAATGCCTGACGGAAAAACGAAAACCGTTTCAAGAAATCACGAGGTTTTGTTCTTTTCACCTTCTTCCAAAGTTAGACTTCCTGGATGGCCTATGAGTAGTCTTGAGGGTTCAGTGAGATTTGGTAAGCCTAGTAGCGAACAAACACCAGAAGAGAAGGACTTGTCCAAAAAACTTTTAGCAGAGGAGATATTGGTACAGTTTAGAGAACTAATAGAAGAATCAATATGAGTAAAGAAATGGAATTGGTTGATCTTGTTGATGCTTCAGGGAAAATCCAGAAAACAGAAGTTCCTCGTAACGAAACAGAGAAATATTTAGATCTACACTTACAGATTGCTATTGCCGTTGCTTTTAACTCTGAAGGTAAAGTCTTAGTTCAGAAAAGAGCTTTAACTAAAAGCACGTGTCCTGGAGATTTAGATCATACTTGCGGGGCACTTAAATCAGGTGAAACTCCAATGGTTGCTATCAACAGAGAAGCACTAGAAGAAACTGGTTTGGTACTTAGTGATTTGAAAGTAATAGATCAACGTTTAAATAGTTATGGTCGGTATAGATATTTGTTGGTTGCTAAAGCAAGCGGTGAACCAAATGGATATGATCCAGAAGAAGTAGAGTGGGTTAGATTTATTCTTCCAGAGGATCTCAAAAATGGAAAGCAATCTGGTGAATTAAGTTTTGTAGGCGAGTTTTTTGAAGATATGGATTTGGCTTTAAGAAATAGATAACAATAACTAATAAATTAGTATTTTACTTATAATTAGTAAACTCTATACTTTAGATGCTCTTGTTAGCATTTTGATTTGTTTCAGTCTTTCTCTAGCTTGTTCTGCCCATATCGGGTTTTGAAATGCCTTGAGAATACGGTCTAAAGCAGTGGTCAGTGCGATACTAGGAACACGGAGCCATGTGGCACTAAATATATCTAAATTTGGTACAATAAAACATGGGTAAATTATTAAAAATAGTTTTAGTTGTTTTATCCATACCTCTAATTATTTTTTTCGGATTTTTAATTTTTATCACCACAACTGAAACAAGACCTGCATTTATCCACCTTCCAACAGAATTACCATCACATATAACAATGCAAAAAGTTTATATAGAGTTTGTTTCAGGTGGGTACGGCATTGAATATGCATATTTAGGAGAAAATGCACTTACGTATATCGTGGAAAATGCAGATTCATTTCAATGCAATCCTCCCAATCCAAATGATAGTAGGGCAAAAGATTATTTAAGCTTTATTCCTTTAGGGTCTGACAGTGGGTGTGTTGTTACTGTCAACAAAAATGGATTGATGGGTAGGGTTTATAGATGGAAAAGTGGCTTGAATCAATTTGGAATAACTTCTATCAATCTATCAATAACAGATGATGAAATTAAGAAAATTGCGGATTCAATAAAGCCAAAAGTTATTTTCATCCAACAACAATCGATTAAATTAAAAGATGGGTCAATTGCTCACCCAATTAAAGACTAACTTCGGGGTTGAATTTTTGAAAAGTAAACCCAAAATCTATTTCTCTGTTCAAGAATGCGTTAATTAGTGGGGGCAAATTGTGGTTAGCAAAAGCCCAATATTCACTAATAGTGGTAAAATGATACGATGTCAGACTCAGTATCTGAAGATACAAAATTAAAGGAGCCAATCACTTCAAGAGAAGATTATTTAGACCGTTTAAAAACACCTTTAGAACGGTGGAGTAAAATAATCAGGACCCCATCTGGTGGGTTTATTGAACAACACTATCAAGTGATAAATGTAGAAGCAACTGGTCCTATTAATTGGAAAGACGCATATGATTTTAATCAAGCTGGAACTCATACATCTGGTAGAAGAGGAAGGTTGGATAATTTCTTGGAAAATGGTATCGAACCGTTTTCTACAGAGTTTAATGAAGGCTTAAATGAAAGTCCTGCTGTGGTATTCGGACATCTTAAACCAGGTGAGGCACTACCTGATTCAGAAACCTTCAGAAGAGATTACGGAGATATATTTGACCAAGACAGTAAAGGTTACATTGTTGTAGTAGGACCAGAAATAACAAAAACCCCAGATTATGAGCCAGCTGGGGCTGAGGCTAGGGTAAAAGTTACGGTGACACCAAAGATGATAAAAGCTATTATCGTAGGTAACGAAACCACAGAAAGAGAGACTGTAGATCTTCTGAAATCTAAAGGAGTCACATTACCAGTTATCAGGATGTCAAAATCAGAAACTCCATTGTAAGAAATTTGTCTGCATATTATGTAAATTTAAATCACTAGAAAATGTTAGTGAAGGAACTAAAAAAACCTTTAAACCTATTCTTATTGTTATTATCACAATTCTTCTCGGTGCCTTTGGGCTATCTGCCAGCGACAACGACTGGGACCTAGGAAGCATTCTTTCTGGAAAATCCGTTAGTGAATCAAAAATAGAAACTGATCCTGAAGGAAACTTGCTTCAAAATGAAGCAGGACAATTTGTGACCAGACTTTTAAAAGACAAAGAAGGAAATGTAGTTAGTGATAAGAGCAGCGGAGCAAAATATACAGATGAATATAATTGTGACGATTTTGATACCCAACCCCAAGCCCAAAAGTTTTTTGAAAAAGCGGGCGGGGTCAGTAAGGACACCAACAACCTTGACGGTGGTAACGACGGTGTTGCCTGCGAAAGTCTTCCTAAAGGGACATAGCAATTTTTTAATATTCGCAAAGTTTTGTTGTCATAATTTTTATTCACACTTCAGTTAATGTAAAATAATTGTATATGTGGACTTGCACCAAATGCGAGAGAGTCTTCGAAAAAGCGAAACAACCTCATAGTTGCCACAGAATTCCTTTAAAAGAACATTTTAAAAACAAAGAAAAAGCTGAAAAACTTTTTAATTACTTAGTGGAAAGGGTTAATAATATTGGCAAAGTTAAAATAATTTCTATTCCCTGCTGTGTTCATTTATTTGGAAAGTATGATTTTCTAGCTGCCCTACCCAAAAAAGACAGTCTGGAGATTAGATTCGTATTAAACAGGGAGCTTGGTAGTCCAAGACTAAAACAATCTGTACCAATGTCTACAAATGTTTTTAAAAATTGTTTTGAAATAACTTCAGAAAAAGAAATTGATGATAAGTTTATTGGGTGGATTGAAGAATCATATCATCTTAAAGATTAACAGCTGAAAAACCTTCTGCAACAAATTAAATCGTTGAAATTAATATCAACTTCTTTGCTTGGATATTCCATCCAAATGTACTATGATTTAGTCAATGTCTAACTTCAAAAGGTTCATGCAGTTTATTATTAAATTAGCCCCCTCTGTTTTGTTGGCATCATTCCTTACTATTATTTTAATGACAATTGGTGAATTTATATCTATAGATTTACGTTTTAATGAAGATCAATTTGGTTACACCTTTTTGTACTTGTTGATGCCTTTTTTGGGTTTTATTTTGTGTGTGGTCTTATTGATGAAGAGTAAAACAATAAAACCATTTATAGCAACAATTTTGTTTATCGGGGCGCTGTATTTTATAGGAAGACTATATGCTCAAAAGATAATTAAACCATTTCAACTAGCTGCTCAGTATATCACTGAGGCAGAATCAAAAAATGCATGGAAAACTGCAACCGATCCAAAATTGTATATTGAAGGTGAAAAGGAATATGTAGCTTTATATGAAAAGGCGTCACTTCAAAATTTTGGATATGAAAAATGGATAAAAAAACATTATGAAGATTGGTATCAATTTAAAAACGAGCTGTATGAAATGGATAAACAATTAATTTCAGGGCAATTGGTTTTAACTCAGGAAGAATCTAATAAGATTGTTGAAGAATATAACAAAAAGGCTGAAACCATAGGTTTGATGGTGGTGGGTCCATTTTGGATGGGTTTTTATAATGTTAGTTATTAAATGGTCCAGATTGTGCAATATTGCTCCTTCTAAATTGTATTTAAAAAGTTTATAAACAGTAATAATTAGACCACCTAAGAACCTTCTCAATAGATTTGTTGTATAATGAATCAATGTTGACTTTACTTCTGACTGTTATTCTAGCAATAGTCTTTGCTGTTTTCGCTACTCAAAACACAGGTGTCTCCACAATTTATTTTGCGGGTTATTCTTTACAAAATGTTCCTCTTTATTTAGTTGTCTTAATTCCCCTACTAATGGGTTTGTCCTTTTCTTTTGTTATTCATTTACTTAAATCATTGTCCAGTAAATTAACTATAAATAAAGGTAAAAGTGAAATTAAAACACTTAAAAATGAAATTGCAGAAGTTACAAAAGAAGCCCACAAGCTTGAGCTTGAAAATACCAAGCTAAAAGCAAAAACCGGTGAATTTGACGAAGACTCTATCTAATACTAAATGTACAACTTCCTATTAAAAGTTTGGAGAGCTTTGAAGTTTCCTACAAACTTACAGTTATTCTTCATGAGAAGATTTAACGATCAATTTCTAATTGGAGTAACTGGAATTATTTTTGACGATAAGGAAAGAATTCTTTTGTTTAGGCATACTTACCGTGATACAGATTCATGGAGTCTTCCGGGAGGTTATATTAAATCCAAAGAACATCCCAAAGAAGCTTTAGAGCGAGAAATCTTGGAAGAATCCGGTTTCATAGTCAGTGCAGACGAAAGACTAAAACTACGAACAGACAGAGAAACCCCCAGAATTGATATTACTTACACTGGAAAATTCATAGGTGGAGATTTTAAAGAATCAGACGAAGTAAAAGAGGCTAAATTCTTTTCTTTTTCAAAACTTCCTCTACTTCGCCCAGACCAACTTTATTTTATAGATATGGCCAAAAACATAAATTCAAAGAAAATTTAAAAAATGAATGAATCAACAATTACCGGTCAAATAAATATACTAATATTCAAATTACTAAAAGAAAATCCCGAAGGCCTACACTGGTCTGAGTTACTTAAAAAAATTAAGGAAAATAATCCCATGTTCCACCCCAAAACAGTTAATGGCTGTGTTTGGAAACTTCTGGAGAGATTTCCTGATAAAGTCTATAAACCTTCAAGGGGACTTTTCCGTCTAAAAGATTAATAAGAGGAGTTATAATGTTCCCAAATTGTTTTTAAAACTAAAGCAATTGGAACTGCAAACAAAGCTCCAATAATTCCAAAAAACATTATCCCCACTAAAAATGAGAAAAATATTAAAAATGGATTAATTTTTGTTTTTTTGCCTAAAAAATATGGTGATATAAATAAATCCACTAAACTAGACAGGGCAAAATAACTAAAAACTACAATTAAGACTTCAAGTATAGGATGTAAATCTGGAATTAGTGCCATTATCCCCCAAATAATAAGAACTACTAAGATAACCAATATAAATTGGGTCTTTAGATAATCTACTAATACTTTTTTAATTTTTGAACCTAAATTCATGTCGGAATGTGATTTCATTCTATTAATCTGTAAATATAATACACTTTTTACTTACTTTTTTTGACTGAAGATGCTTTTTTGACTTTTGGGGTTTTTGTAACTTTTACTTTTTCCTCAACTAAAACAGGCGTTTCTTTAACTTCTTCAATTTTTGGTTCCAATAATTTTAAAATCCTATCAAGTTTTGCATTCAAAGCATCAAGTTGAAGTTTATTTGAATCACTTCTAGGAGCCTGTGGTCTGTCAAAGATTGGTCTTTCAGATCTCCCACCGTCAGAACTTCTTCCACCTACTTTTTCAAAACAGTCAGAGCAGTAAACTGGTTTACCTGTGGTTGGCCTAAAAGGAACTTCACAGTCTTTGCCACAGTTGCTGCAAACTGTCTTAAACATCTCTCTTGGTCTGTCATCTCCTCTACCAAAGCCTCTTCCACCACCACCGAAAGACCTTCCTCCACCACGATCTCCACCGAACCTACTTCCACCGTTATTGTCTCTTCTAAAACTTCCCATTGTATACATCATAACACACTATTTGAATAAATGATACTTGACAAGTTGTTGTAGTATGTGTAATATGTGTACTATGACAACAAATGATACCAGACGGACCACCCTCTTTCTCAACCCTAATCTTCTTAAACACGCCAAAGCACAAGCCGTAATTGAAGAAGTGACGTTAACCACATTAATTGAAAAGTCATTAATAAAATATCTACCGGAACAGACAATCATTAAAAAGGCAGTAATAAATTGACTACGATAACAAAAGAAACAGTAACTTCAGATAATGATAGTGCTGACGTTATTGTCAACGCTCCAGTAAAAACACAGGCAACAAACAGAGAGACATATGAATATCTGGTTTATTATATTTTAGGAGCTTTAGAAATTCTCCTTGCTTTTCGTCTTATACTTAAAATCGCAGGAGCAAGCACAGCAAGCGCCTTTGTTAGATTGATTTATGGAGTTAGTAGGATTTTTGTAATGCCGTTTGAGGGGATTTTCAGAAGATTTTCTACTCAGGGTTTGGAAACAACTTCAGTTCTTGAACCTTCAACAATAGTTGCAATCATTGTATACGCTATTTTAGCTGTTGGAATTGTTAAATTAATTAGAATTTCGTCAGGAGAAGAACAACAAATTGATTAAATATAGCTTGCCACTTCGTGGTAACAAATTGGAGGTGAATAAATAATGGGTATTATACTTTGGATAATTTTTGGAGCACTTGCAGGATGGATTGCCTCAATAATAATGAAGACCGATTCCAGTCAAGGAACTGTCATGGATATTGTTTTAGGAATTGTAGGCGCAATTGTAGGAGGTTTTCTCATGGGACTTGTTGGCCAATCAGGCGTAAACGGGTTCTCTTTGTACAGTTTAATAGTTGCAGTCATCGGAGCAATTGTAGTGATATTTATTGGTCGTAAGTTAAGAAATTAAAGAAATGAGGTGATTAATTATGACAACTATAATAAACACTCCTCAACCTAAAGAAGATTCAGGTGGGGGTATGGGAACAATCATTGGTCTTGTTGTTTTGGTATTATTTGGATTTTTATTTTTTGTGTACGGTCTCCCAGCACTTAGACAGATAAAATTAGGCGGAACAGAAATAAATGTACCAGATAAAATTGACGTAACCGTTAATCAACCAGAATAAACAAGTTTTATACTACGTAATAAAAATGGTAACAGTACAACAACAAAAGGATGCAATTGATAAAGCAGCTATTGATGCAAGACAAGCTGTGGCAGACGCTGAGAGTGAAAGAATAAGACTTGAGGCTGAAGCTGAAATTGAAAAGGTGCAATACAACGCACAAAGATAAACAAGTTTGACACTGTGTGATTTTGACACTGCGTGATAAGGGGGTGATTAAAATATGGGAATTTCATTTACAAATTTAAGTCCATTAGCATCGTTAGTTTTTGGTGTATTAATTCTAGTTTTTCCAAAATTTCTTAATTATCTGATTGCTGCTTATCTTATTATCATAGGACTCTTAGGATTGGGTTTAATAAACTAATCTTTTTAAATTATATTAATAAGTGCTAAGAATTCTCTGTTTTTGCCCTTCTCCCCCACAATTGGAGATTCAATTAAACTGATTATTTTACCTCCAACGGCTGTTATGTCGTTTTTCACCTTATCCAAAACTACATCCACATATTCGTCTTTAAGCCTCCCTTTTTCTAGATATTCTCTGGGTGCTTCATAATGAGGTTTAATTAGAGAAATTATTACTCCGCCTTCTTTTAAATTACCAAGTGCGTTGGGAATTGTTAATATTTGCTTGGTCCATGAAGTATCAATTGTTATTAAATCCATCTTCTCTGGCAATTTAACGTGCATTGCGTTTGTTCTTTCCATTACTACAACCTTTGGGTCATTTCTAAGTTTCCATGCTAGTTCTCCGTACGAAGTATCTATTGAGTAAACCTTTTTAGCCCCATTTTGGAGAAGACAATCAACAAACCCACCGGCTGATGAACCAAAATCAGCAATGGTTTTATCTCTTACATCAAGCTTGAAGTTATCGAGTGCAAACTGTAATTTTTCTCCGGCTCTTGAAACAAAGGTTCCCATAAAGGTATATTATATGTTATATGAATTCAAAACTTAAAAAGCTAATTAAATATCAATTTTATGTTCTTCTATTAGGCACACTTTTTGCATGGACAAATTTTTTAGTTGAATTATATTCGTGGATTAAAGATATTTCTTGTCCGGTTGGTTGTCCTGCTAACTCCCCCAATCCGTTTTTTACCCCCTGTTTTGGAGGAGCATTATTCTTTTCTCTTGCACTAGCTTTCAGCATCATAATTAAGAAAAGGGTAAAACAAATATAAATTAAAAAATATGAAGGTTAAATCATGGTCAAAATTAATTTTGTCAATTTTACTGGCACAATCAGCTGGCATAATTGGTACGTTTTTTACAATTTCGGCTATTCCTACTTGGTATGCCTTTTTAAATAAACCAATGTTTTCTCCTCCAAACTGGATATTTGGCCCCGTTTGGACAATTCTTTATACAATAATTGGTATATCCTTTTATAAAATCTGGATAAACTACAAAAGGGGGAATTCTTGGGCAATTAAATTTTTTCTTTTCCATTTGTTTTTAAATTCCATCTGGTCAATTATCTTTTTTGGTATGAAAAATCTGAGTCTAGCCTTTTTTGAAATAGTTGTCATGTGGTTAACGGCGATCTATATGGTCATTAAATTTAAAAAAATAGACAAATGGGCATCTTACCTTTTAATTCCATATGTTCTTTGGATTAGTTTTGCCTCAATTCTTAACTTTTCTGTGTGGAGATTGAATTTAAATCAAAATAAAATTGATGTATTTGCAGAGGATTTAACATCCAAAAAGGCCTTTGATGATTACATTTTTGCCCAAGACAATTACCGCGCAAGTTTAAGTGCACTAAATCTTAAAAAAGACTCTTATCAGAAAAACCCCACATTGTCTTTGAAAGAAGAGGCGCGAGTTACTCTTTACGATTTTTTGAACAAAAGAAACGATTATAAAAGAACATATTTAACACTTATAAGAACAAGGATTGTTGAAACTTCAGGACTTACTAAAGACGAAAAAGAAACAGTCTATACCAAAATTGATCCTGAAGTTGTTTGGTATGAGGAACGAAAGAATCAGCTAAAGACATCTGATTCGCTTGAAGATTTATTAAATAAATCAAACGAAGAAGACCTGAAGTATTCAAAAGACACCTTGCCAATTATTTACTTTGCCATTAGCCACGTCAGTTTATCTTCCACTGTTGAACTTAAAAACAGTCAAATTGTTATTTACAATAAATTAAAGTCCGAGGCTAACGATTTGGTAAAATTAGGAAGAGCCGATTCTTCTCTGTTTGACAGATGGTTTAAAGATATAGACGCTGAACTTGCTAAAGTTAACGAGATTGAAGCAAAAACAAGGGTAGAAACGCAAAAAATTTTTAGTGCAGAAAATTATTCAATAAGTAAATCCTATGAAAAGGTTGTTTCCATCCTATCCCCTGTTAAATCTAACCTGTTGCAACTTAATAATTTTATAAGTGAGTTAGAACAGACAATATCAGAAAAAAGATAATGGAAAAAATAATTCAAAAATTAAATAGCGTAAAACAATCTCTGTCTCCCAAGCTTTTGGTCTTAGATTCAAAATTTCAAAGTTTAATTCCTAACCCAAAATTACGTAAAATTCTTTACATCTCTGTTTTAGGTCTTTTCGGATTTATGTTTTTCTTAATTCTTTTAGGCTTAATCCTAATGCCTTTTAGAAAGACTGATGGCACAAACGGTCTTTCATTAATGAAACCTAAAATTGTAGTTTCTTCCCCAGGTCCTGTCAAAGATCTAAATGAAACACAAAAAGAACTTTTAAATATTGAGAATAAAATTAAAGATTTAAAGTTTCCTGAAAGTATTCTAACAATTCCCGTGATAGAATCTGAAATTAAAATATGATTAATACTGAAAAAATGTTCTATGGACAACAAGAAGATGAAAAGATCTTATATGTTACTAAGCCCCATCCTCTTTCTGGAATCATAAGTTTAATAAAAGTAATTTCAATTGCTGGAGTTACGTTTCTAGTATTCTTCTTTCTTGGAAGAGAAATTCCCCAAATAGCAAATATTTTTTACATAATTGGGGTAGTTACTCCACTAGCGATAATTATTTTAGGAACCAGAATGGTTACTAATTTTCAAAAAAGGAATGTCGCTTATTTAACTGATAGAAGAATTGTTAGATTTGAACCCTCAACCTTTTTTGCAACAAATATAAGAACACTTTCTTGGGACGAAGCGGTAAAGGTCAAAACTTTTCCACCAAATATGATCTGGAAACAATTAAAAATCGGAACTGTTATAGTTCATGCAAGAACTACGGTTAAGACTTTGGAAGAAGAGGCAAGTCTTTCTGCTGATGATATTGAACTTGACAATATTTATCTTTATAGAGATCTGGGAAACTACATTGATAAAATATTGTTTACCTATAAACAAATGCCTAAGGAGGTTTCTGAAATTCATCCGTTTGTACCCAAACCAAAGGGAGAAAGATACTAATCCAAATAGTCTTGAAGTTTTTTACGACGAGAGGGGTGTTTTAATTTTCTTAATGCTTTAGCTTCTATTTGCCTGATTCTTTCCCTTGTTACCCCAAAAACTCTTCCCACCTCTTCTAGGGTCATTTGTTTTGTTCCTTCTAAACCGAATCTTAACTTTAATACTTTTGCTTCTCTTTCAGTTAATGTCCCTAAAACTTCATCCAAGTGATCCTTTAGAAGCTGTTTACTGGCTTGATCAACGGGAGAAAGTTGGCTCTCATCAGGTATGAAGTCGCCTAAAATACTTTCCTGATCTTCTCCAACTGGAGCTTCCAAAGAGGTTGTCTCTTGTGCAATTTTAAATATTTCTCTAACCCTATCTGGTTCGATTTCTACCTCTGCCCCAATTTCTTCTGGGGTTGGTTCTCTTCCCAATTCCTGCATTAATCTACGGCTTGCTCTATAAAGTTTATTTATAGTTTCCACCATGTGTACAGGAATTCTTATAGTTCTTGCTTGATCGGCAATTGCCCTGGTTATGGCTTGCCTAACCCACCAAGTAGCATACGTTGAAAATTTAAAACCTTTTCTCCAATCATATTTTTCAACAGCACGGATAAGACCTTGATTACCTTCTTGAATCAAATCAAGAAGTGAAAGTCCACGACCTATGTATTTTTTGGCAATTGAAACAACTAATCTTAAATTACTTTCTGTTAATTTATCCTTTGCCCTTTTTTCTTGCTTCTCATAACGTTTTGCATATTCAATTTCGTCTTCAGCGTTTAAAAGTGGCACTCTACCAATCTCTCTTAAATATTGTCTAACAGGATCTGTTGATTCAATTCCCTCGAGTCTTGTCAATAATTCTATCTCTTTATCTAATTTTTCTTTTGAAGCCTCGATTGAAGTATCATCATCAGCAGCTACAGATTCAAAAACGTCTATGCCTTCTGATAAAAGCTGGTCATACAAATCATCTAATTCCTCCAATCTCTCTTCTGCATCAGCAAAAACTTCTAAAATTTCTTCCTGTGTTAAAAAACCTTGATCTCTGGCTTTTTTTATAATTTCAATGACTTGTTTTCGTATCATATTTTTTGTAGATATCGTCTAATCGGCAATTATACCTAAATTTTGGTTTTTCTTAAAGAGTGGAAAGTTTTTTAGTTAGTTCATTAAATTCTTCTAAATAACTTTGATTATCTTCTGATTCTCTTATTTTAACACCCAATTCTTCTAATTTGTGCCTTATGTTACTAACAGTTAGTTCTTTAATTAATAATTCGATATCCTCAAAATCTGAGTTTTCAAGTACAATTTCTGAAAATCCTTTTTGTAATTCTTTAGGAAGACTTTCCCTAAATGGATTTAAATTAAATTCATCTTTTTCTTTAATTCCAGATAAAAACCCTTTTAACTCATTTAATATCTTTTTAACAAAAGGTGTTGAAAAAAGATTATTAACCTTACTATAAAATAAAATTTTAGGGTCTTTGGAAAGTGCGTTGATCAAAAGTCTTTCCTCCAATAGTTGTTTTCTACCCTTTTCAGTTTTTTCAATTAACGAAACTTCTTCTATTTTAGAATCTACATGTTTTCTTGTTACTTCATCAGTAACAGCCTCAACCGGTACTGATA
>Ga0208375_1003391_pt1 | contig 13632 bp, 16 predicted proteins | sample RifOxyD1_FD_184038 | JGI IMG/M metagenome (GOLD analysis project Ga0208375, IMG submission 184038) | Soil microbial communities from Rifle, Colorado - Rifle Oxygen_injection D1 (SPAdes) | ecosystem: Environmental > Terrestrial > Deep subsurface > Rock core/Sediment | place: Rifle, Colorado... | reverse complement strand
CGATTACTTCGGCTGTCATGGGTTTAATCATGATGATTTTTGCCGTTTTTATTTTGAGAGTTATTGGAGTTGACATACTGGATATACCGGGGTTTTAGGTGTCATTGTCATCCTGAACTTGATTCAGGATCCATACAAAACACTGGATCCCGTGTCAAGCGCGGGATGACACAGAAAAAAAGAGTGACAAAGAGGTTGTAAAAATGTTAGCTCAAAAATCAATTACAGAAATTGAAACAGATGTTTACAACGGAAGTGGGTTTAATTTTTCTGGCCAAAAAATTGCTGACGTTATCGGTGACCTTCTTCCCTACATTTTTGCGGCAACCGGAGCGGCTCTGGTTATTTACATTGTTTGGGGAGGAATTTCCTTGATGCTTTCCATGGGGGAGCCAAAAGCCGTGGCCGCAGCTCGCAGTAAAATCACTACCGGTATCATCGGTGCCTTGGTTGTGGTTTTCGCTTACTTAATTATGCAGTTACTGGGAAATATTTTTAACTTGCAAGATTTTAGCACTTTGTTTAAATGAATAATCATTTGGCAGTTGTTGTTATTGGAAATACTTTTAAAACCCCTTTTGCTGGTGGCACACTGAACATCGGTAGTCTGATAGCCAAAATTCTCGAGGGGGCTATTGGTGTAGCCGGCATTATTATGCTTTTTTTGTTATTGGGCACCGGGTGGACAATTATTTCCTCTCAGGGGGGTAATCCGGAAGGTATGAAAAAGGCTACCAAAACGGCCACCAGTGCTATCATCGGAATGATGGTTGTGGTTTTTGCTTATCTCATCGTACAATTAGTGGAGAAATTTTTCTTTGGTACCGGGACACCGTTCACAAATCCCGGGGCATAATTATGAATCATTTTATTGCAGACGCCACCGATACTTTCGGACCAATTAATCCGCCGGACACGGTTAAAATTGGTGTCGACTTTGAAAAATTGCCCGGGGTATTGATTCAACGGGGAATTCAGCTTTTTATGCTCGGTGCCGGCATTTACGCTTTATTTAACCTAATCTTTGCCGGTTATGATTTTATCTCAGCCGGAGACGACGCCAAAAAAGTAGCCGGGGCTTGGAGTAAAATTACTAATACCCTTTTAGGTTTGGCTGTAGCCTTAGGTTCGATTATTCTATTGGCTATTTTCAGCAAGTTAACAACCGGAGAATACACAACCTTATTGAAACCAACCATTAAAGGCTTGGGAGAGTAATTATGGAAACAAAAATTGCCATTGATTTATTTGAGGGTGGAAGCGGATTAACCGGCCTTGAGGGTGGAAAATTATCCGATACTACTGACCCAGCCGGACTTTTTAACAAATTTTTAAGTGGTACGATTGGCATTATCACCATCGTGGCTTTCATATGGTTTGTTTTTTTGGTAATCTCCGGTGCTTTGGGAATTATGTTTTCGGCCGGCGACAAAAATGCCGTGGCCACAGGGACTAAAAAAATTACCAACGGTTTAATTGGTATCGTTATTATTATTTTGGCCTTCGTAATTATTAGAATTATCAGTTATCTTTTGGGCTTTACTGACGTGCCATTTTTAAATCCCGGCAGCTTTGTTGATACTTTTTGGGATAAATAATTATGTTTAATATTTTAATAGCCGAAACTACCGACATCACCAATCCTGTCTTACCTGATATGTATAATACCGGTGCTTTGGATGTCTTCAGCAATTTTATCAAAAGTCTTATCGGAATAGTTTTTGTGATTGCGGTTTTATCTTTTATGTTTTTGATTGCCTGGGGAGCTGTGCAGTGGATCATGTCCGGGGGGGACAAGGCGGCGGTTCAATCAGCCCAGTCTAAAATTACCAATGCCATCATTGGCTTAGTTGTTTTGTTTGCTGCTTACGCTATTTTGGCCATTCTTGGTTACTTCTTTAATATCCCGGGTCTACAGTTACCGTTTGTTTTGGATTTAAGTAATATTAGATTACAATAACAGACTATTGACAATCATATCGTTTTCAGAGAATAATCAATCAATGAAGAACTTGAAATTGGCAGCGGATACAATTGACCTCAAGGTGGGTGGCCAATTTGCCAATATCCAAAGCGTGACTTTTGCCGGTTTGGTGTCGGCTTTTTTGCGTTTGGTTTTAGTAGCCGCCGCTTTAATCTTCTTTGCTTTCCTGGTCTGGGGAGGTATTGAATGGATTCTCTCCGGGGGTGACAAGAGCGGAACCGAAAAAGCCAGAAACCGAATTACTTCGGCTTTGGTGGGTTTGGTCATTGTTTTTGCCGCTTGGGCTATTGCCCAATTAGTGGGAGTCTTTTTTGGCATCAACATCTTCCAGTTGACCATTCCTCAAGTTGGCAAGTAAGCTTCTTTATTGTAGTATGGGTATATGGGAACGCCTGTACCGTTAAGCTTTGCCGAAACTATTTTTTCCAACCTGTTGAAAGTCGCCATTCCTTTTGCCGGCATTGTGCTGTTTTTTATCATTACCTTTGGCGGATTTAATTTGGTTACTTCCGGGGGGGATCCCGGCAAAACCAAAAAGGCCTGGGGTACAATTACCTTTGGGATTTTAGGTTTATTTTTAATCATTGCCTCATATCTTATTATCCGACTGATTTACCAGTTTACGGGGGTTAACGTCGGCAATTTTCAAATTAGACAAGGGCCTTAACTATGTCTCCTGCCAAAAAGGTTTTATTTCTCGTTTTCATCCTTTTCGTATTTCGAGTTTCGAATTTCGTATTTCCTGCCTATGCGACAGATAGGCAGGCGTATCCCAAACCCTACATTACCTGTGACCAACAAAGCAACGAAGATAATCTGACCGATGAAGATGACGAGTGGCATTCACTCCGCCCCTATCAGGCCAGCCCGTGCAAACTGCCCAGTCAGGAAAATTTCAACGAACAAGCTCTTTTGTGTGGTAGTGACCTAATTGTTCGTGACGATTTTCACCCCGACGGTTATCTGGATATCATCAAACATTCAAACTGCGCCCGTTGGTGGACCGAATCGTGTGTTTTTGGAAACAATGTCGGACCCAAAGAATGTACTTTTGATTTACCGAGATCGTTTATAATCGAAACCGACGCCTATAACTCTACCCTCCCCATTGCCGGCCAAACCGAACTGGTAGCCGGAGACGACCCAAAATTAGCCGAGGCCTTAAAGTTGGCTCGGTTATTACAGGAACACCGTCTGCAGGATTTTGAAGACAAACAGCCCCCGGAGTTAACCGACTTCGTTGACTACCGCGACTATTACGCCACTTACCAGGAATGGCGGGGTAAAAATTGCTGGCAAACCCCGACCCACATTACCGTTCCCATTGTTGGCATCAATATTACTCTACCAGCCATCATGCTTTGTGGTGAGTTAAATGGCGGATTTTTGGATGCCAATTTCTGGTCCGAGCTTTATCCTAATATCCCCTACTCCTCCACTGAAGACCGGATCGGTAAATACACCGTAGAAGACATGATCTGGGTTCCGGGAAAAAGCGATCCGGATATTACACCTAGAAATTTAGTAACTGGTTGGTTACCAAAAGACACCGACCCGAGAAATGAGGGTACGGAAAGAAACGAGGGCATGTTGATGTTTCCTCACATGGAGGAAAATCTGGAAAACACATCCCTTTTACAATCCACCTACTTACCAAAGGATTTAATAAACGAAAAACAAACCACAGGTAGTGATATTGTTACCGACCCACCGGATGATTTGTGCACTATCTTAAATGTCCGAAAAAACCCGGGTGATCAACTTTTCGGAGAACGAACCGAGTGGTCCGAAGGCGCCGGCGATGGCCGACCGGCTGCCAAAGTCAGCTACATCGCTCATTTTACCTGTATGGTTAATTTTCCCGGTTCGCCAGCATGTGTCAAATATCCGCCAATTCCGGAAAAAGACGGTCCGGACAATTGTATCGAGTGGACGTATTTTTACTCCGACGTTTCCACCAACACACCCTTAATTGAGGCGATTTGGAATCAAACGGTAGCCGGAAGCCAATCGGTTGTCCGCCGTTTTTTTCCTCGTTCCGGCGAAGAACCACTCAAGGAAATCCAAGATCTTCCCACTGAAACCGACATTGTCTATGAAGCTGTTAATAAAAGCCAAACGGGAATTGGCAGAGGTCAAGTATCACTTTTGACCCAAAACCCTAAACTCTATTTTCCCCACTTGGGAGGAATTCATAAGTATTTTTTGAATGGTATCCAATCTTTAATTCGCCCCAAAGATTTTCCGGCCCGACCGGCTTCTTTATCCGAAACAACTCTTATCCCGGAAACCACCCAGGCCAACGAATATTTAAGCTGGTTTTTGCAAGGTACCGTTAATCGGGCCGAACAAGATCCGTTGGACATTGAAGAAGACGTTAACCGAATTGTTACCTTGACTGGGCCTTTAAACAAACTTCTTTCCCAACACTCTCAATGGCGCAACACCCTTGACGTTTCCCGAGTAGCTCAAACCGAGGATGCTAAAAGTGACCGACATAACCAAATCGCCGGCTGTACGATCGGGATAAAAATCCCCTTCACCGACATTGAAATTGGCGGCTTCCCCGTGATGTGCCCCACCCAATCCCAAAAAGATTTACCTGCTGGTGGAACCATCCCTGGATCTTGTGACATTTGTTCCGTGGCTAAGGAATACAATGTTCCCTGTTGTTTCCTGAAAGGCATTTGGGATGTGGAAACCGGTCAATCGCCGACCGGCCCAACCGGTCAATATGGCAACTATCAGTGTTGTAATTCTGTCGGTGCTTGTGGACCAATGCAGATAATGGGTGGGTTAGTTCCCCCTCTTTCGGCCGGAGAGAAACTTGATCCTTGTGTTTTGTGTGATTCCTGGATCCTGGCTTCCAGACTCCTTATTATGAAAAAATGTGTCGCCGCTGGTGAATGTAATTCGTGGGAGTGGAAGGATGAATACAAAGATAAGTATCCGATTTCTGAAAGTGAATTAGAAGTCGTTGGTTACTACTACGGATTAGTTAACGGTTGCTATCCGGATAACGCCTCTCAATGCCGCTGGGGAGATGGGAAAAGCTACTGTGATGCCATAGATTACTACTGCAAAAACGATCAAGCAATTCCTGACCAATGTACACAACAATATTGTAGCCTCCTCACTCCACCGGTTACTTGTCCTTAAAAACCCATTTGACAAGTGACCTACAGGGCTATATACTTCTAAGTTAGTTAACAAAACTGTTAACCAAGCAAGAACTAATATGGACAGCAAACTAGCCAAGGAAAAAAGCTTGCAACTGGGCATTTCGGAGATCCAGGTTGTCAGAGAAGAGTATGAAATGGTTCTTTTGTCGGCCCTTTTTGAAAGCCCGTTTGGAAAAAAACTGGTCTTTCGCGGTGGTACGGCTTTAAGATTGGCCTATAACTCCCCCCGTTTTTCTGAAGACTTGGATTTTTCTCAAATTGAACCTATTCCCGAAAAAGAATTTCAAACCTGGTGCCAGACAATAGCCAACAACAATTCCGGCCTTGAACTTAAAGAGGCTTTACAGAAACGCTTTACTCTTTTTGCCTTGTTCAAAATCAAAGACCCCACCATAGCTGTTACCATCAGTATTAAAATTGAAATCTCGGTAAGAAAAGTAACACCTGAACAAAAAAAGAGCTATCAATTAATGAAGTTGCAAAGTGAAGTTACGCCCATAACCGCCATAGCCCAGGTGGCTTCTGTTAAATGGATCCAAAAAGAAAAACTAAGCATTTCCCCCAAACGGGTCCGCGATATTTTTGATTTGTGGTTTATCGGCCAACTTCTGAAAAAAACCTATCCGATGGATTTTAAAGGTTTTACCAACAATAAAGTCAAGGGTGAACTAAATAAGCTCCTGGGTTTAGGAGCAAAAAGGTTGGTTTTATCATGGCTAAGCAAAAATTAACTACAGTTGAGTTTATTAAGACCTTAAAATCTTTAGACAGAGGGTTTTTTACCATGGCCGACCTGGAAAAAATTACAGGCATGGAAAGAAACAGCCTGAAGGTTACTCTTAACCGATTAGTCAAACAAAAATTATTAGTCAGACTCAAAAGAGGTGTTTACCAATTAGAGATGGTTTACGCAAACACCAGAAAAATAGCCAACCAACTCTATTATCCCTCTTACCTTTCTTTTGAAAGCGCGCTCTCTGTGTATGGCATTTTGAGCCAAATTCCCTTCACCCAAACTTTCGCCACCACCAAAAAGTCCAAAAAAATGATTATTGGTGACACTGAAGCCGAATTTACCCAGTTAAAAAGCGAGCTTTTTTTTGGCTATAAACTGGAAAAGGATGGCTACATTGCTGAACCTGAAAAAGCTCTTTTGGACCAGCTTTATCTCATCAGCCGTGGCAAAAGATCTATTAACATTAAAGAGCTGGATTTAAAAGAAATTGATGTCAAAAAACTAGATGAGTTTGCCAAAGCCTTCCCTCCCTATATCAACCAGCTTCTTAACGAGACTAAAAAATATATCGGCAGCACGCCGGTGACCAACGAAAACAACGACCGGATTTGGTGGAAAAAGACAGAGAAAAATGACCCAATTTCTAATTCCTAATTTCTAATCAATACTTAATTCAATAATGCCCAATAACAAAATTTACGACCTAGAAGCAGACGATGCAGAATCAAGAGACGATTTCAAACACAAAATAAGAGAGTCTCAAGAATTAAACTTAATTTTTAACGCGATAGTTAATTCAACTAAAAGGAATTCCGTCAACAGAACACCTGTTGCAGGTTTAAACAAAAGAAGTCTATAATGAGGTGTTGTCATTAGATATTAGAAATTAGTAATAAGCAGAGCTTGTCTCTGCGAGATTAGAAATTTTATTGTCATGTTTAAACGACTGCTCGTTTCTCTATCCTTATTTCTGGTTCTGTTTTTGAATACTGCTCCGTTTTTCCCCTCCCATGCCCAATCCCCTGCCGGCAACCCCTTCACCACCGGCAACGAAACCTGGTACACCCAAAGCTTTCCAACCTGGTTTGTAAAGGTTTTTGATGATACTAATCCTACTGAGATTTTTGGAGAAAGATATACAGCAGCACAAGTGCAATGGGTGGTATATTCTTTAATTTCAATTCCGTTCATAGACATCCAAGGCCTGATGAGATGTGCTTTCACCGGAGATGTGGCGCTTTGCGGCAGTGAAATTACCAAACTATTAACCTTTACCAACACAGTAAGCAAGACCGTTGCCAGCAACACCCCTAAAAACCAACCTCTTTTTTCAAAACAATCCCTTTCGGGGATAGGTTACACCAAGGGTGTTCTTGAAAAAATCTCCCCCGTCAAAACCGCTAACGCACAAACAGCTGGCTTTGGATATGGAGCTATGGGCGTTGTTCAAGACTGGTGGATTACAATACGTAACCTGACCTACGGTTTTGTGGTTTTGGTTGCTCTCTACTACTCCTTTCTTATTATGTTTCGGATGAAAATCTCCCCCCAAGCCGTTATTTCAATCGAGTCAGCCATTCCCAAACTGGTAATTGCGGTCTTGCTGATCACTTTTTCCTATGCCATTGCGGGCTTTGCTGTAGATCTCATGTATGTAATAACAGGTATATTTGCTTACACAATAGGTGCAACGTCGCAGGGGTTTTATGGGACAGCCATTTGGTCTCTTTTTGTCGGCACCCTCGGAGGTTTTGGGTGGACTGTCTACGTTGTTGCCTATATTATAATGACCATTGTTGCCATTGTATTTGCCCTTATCTCCTTTATCTTCTCCAGCCTTACAAATCTTTTAGCAGGCGTTGTTCTTGGTGCAGCCATTGGGGGGGTTCTCATGGCCATCCTATCAACAATGTTACCAATAATTGGAACGGCTTTGCTTTTACTGGTACTTTTTTACATTTTTAAAACCACAGCTGTACTAATCAAAGCAGTGGTCGGCATTTTCTTAGCTGTTATTTTTGCTCCTTTGCAAATACTTTTAGGTCTTTTTTCGCAGGGCAGTGGTTTTGGCCCTTGGCTTAAAGGACTGATTGCCAATTTAGCCGTTTTCCCCGTCATATTGGTTTTGCTAATTTTAGCCATTAATTTTATGGCTCAATCGATAAACGTAAGTACAGCAACTTACGTTCAAAATAGTATGTTTACAGATGTTTGGAAAACTCTTCTCCCCGGATTAATCAATTTTTCCAACAAGGGAGTCTGGGTTCCGCCTCTACTTGGAGATGGTTGGGGGGGCTTGATTTTTATGGGTGCCAGCCTGTATATTCTCTTCATGATTCCCAAAGCAACAGAAATAGCTAAAGGTATTGTTTCAGGTAAGGGCATTCCCGAAGGAACTGCCATTGGAGAAGCAACCGCCTTTGCCGGTGGCATGATGGCGCAAAACTTTGGAAACAAATTGTCCTCATTAGCTGAAGACCCGACAAAAATCAGGTTGCCAAACCTTAGTAGAATACCTCTGTTACGCAATATTAAACCAGAGGATATCGGAAGTCTCTTGGGAAGTGCACACAATTGGGGGCTACAAAAAAGAACGTGGTCACCACCAAAATAACAGCTGACTACAGCTTAATCTTTTTATAAGTTACCCATTTTCCTTTTTCTTCTATCTCAATTGTTCCTTCGTTACTTGAGTCAATTGTAAACCGAAAAATGAATGGAAAGTTCGCCAATCTTTGGGCAACTATTATTGCCTCTTTGCCGGTCATCTTCCGCCTGTCTTTAAGCTCTGATCCTGGAATTGCTCGTTCCTCACTGTGATTAATCCACGGTTTGTCGGATTCACTTAACCACATTGCTTCCATAGCTGCACAAACAATCTCCTTTTGCAAATCTTTTTTCATTTCATCAATTTCGTCTGACGAATAAACACTTCTAATTCCGTCTGTTTGGCTTAAAGGCGAAACACCTCTATCTAAAGCCGCTCTAAAAGTTTTCCAGGTTTCAGGATGTAAAGCCGCCTTATCTTCCCACGCTTTGGCCGAAAGAAAGGCCATAATACCAGAAGGCCGCTCGGCTTCCCTAGCCGCAAAGAAAATTTTTAGCCACATAGACCGATAACTATAAATTCCCACGTCTTCCCAAGGAAAATATCTGTCAGCCATATTACAAACAACTTTTCCTGTTGATGGGTTTATGACTTTTCCTCCGGCTCTTGAATCAGTAATGCCATACCACCAAGCCTCCCACAAAGAAACCTCCGAGTTGGGATTGTCTTTGTCTGTCAAAAAAGTGGTCATTTTCAAATAGTTCGCCAAAAAATTGGGAATGTCTGGAATAGCCCTCTCTACGGGAGATGGGTACTTTCCAGCTTGTGTTTCCCAATAACGACGCGGGTTAAAGACCTGAGCCAGAATGTCTGTAACAGGATTCCCAATTTCGTTTGCCTTATCTTTGTATTTCCCTCTAACTTCACCCTTTCCCGGATCGTCTTTTTCGATTCTTTCCCAATCACCAGATCCTCCTTCTTCTTGAATAATACACATTGTCTTTCCATACCGAAGAGCAAGTTCAACCGCCGCCCGGTCTCCCTCTGCTAGTTCCACCATTAGATCCTTGTACTCATCCCAGTTTCGGGGAGTGCGACCAGCGTTGAAAATGTTTCCAACCACCCCAAAACCTGTTCTTCTTCCATCCTCGATCTCTTGGTAAAAATTTGCATTTTCGACACTCTCCCAAGCATCAACATCACCCAACCATTTTTTCTCATCTGCTGTTGTCGGAAAAATCTCCAACCAACCAGGAGCCATCAATTCTTCTCTTGTTTTTGAGGGGTTATGATTATTCGGGTCAATCCATTTGAGATTCCTTATTTTCACAACATCTTCAGATCGGCAAGATAAGACAATCATTCGCAGGCACTTATCAACTCTTTTACCAAAACCGGCTTCTGTTTCTGTTCTCGCTTCAAATTCACCAATGTTTGGCGCTCTAAAAACACTCATCAAGTCGTATGGCAACATTTTATACATTAATCCAGTAAAAAATATCTCTGTCATTGATTTCAAGCTACCAGACGCCTGCATCATGTTAGAGTACAGCTCGTGAAGCCTATATCTTGACTTCATCTCATTGACAACCATTTCTAATTTTTTAGAAACCTCCGTTCTTTCTGAATCTACCCCAAAATAACCTATTGACGCAGGCGCAATCTGGTAAAAAACCTGCTTTACCTTTTTTCCGTTTTCGTCAGTTGTTTCCACCTCCTGAGAGGGAATTCTTATGGTTACTTCTCTTGAAGAGATGGCATAACCCGGAAAAAGTTGCCAGCCCTGAACCCCGTCGTTAGCCTCTTGCCGGTTTATCCCGTGCTGTCTAATGTCTTCGGAGGTCAATGTACGAGCAACTGGATGCGAAGATGCGTAAAGCTCTGCTACTGGTTTCTGCAACTTCATCGCTCTTTTCTCCACCCCCACAGCCTCCCTTGCTATCTCATACAACCAAACATTCTCAAATTCAGAATTGGGATCCTCCATTGCTTTAAAAGCTTCTACTCTCATTTCCTCCAAAACTTCATCCGTGTTTCCCAATTGAAGCATTAACTCACTTCTTTCGATCTGATGACCAATCTCATGCTCTTTGGCTTGTCTTGCTAGCTTCTCAAACTCACTCAAACTACCACCAACACCACCTCCAGCACCAGGAGCCTCGTAAACTCCATTATTTTGCGGACCTAATTCACCTACTGGCATACTTAAATATTACCACGTTTGGGAAGGGTTGGTTAGAGGTGGGCAGGAGACCTTGACAACTCCTCATATTAGGCCTAATATGAGGACTATAATCCTCAAACTAAGCACAATACATGAGAAAAATGATCAGGCGCGAATTGGCCAACCAAATTAAAAAGGATTTTTTTAAAGGAAAAGTCTCCATTATTGTCGGCCCAAGACAGGTCGGTAAAACCACCCTGGTCAAGTCTCTCCTAGCTGGTCAAAAACAAGTTGTCCGATTTCTGGGCGACAACCCCACCGACAAAAGTCAAATCGAGAATAAAGACCTTGAACAGTTAATTCAACTAATTGGCAACAATCAATATGTCTTTATTGACGAAGCCCAAAAAATAGTTAACGTCGGTAACACAATCAAACTACTTGTAGATCATTACCAATCAAAGAAACAAATTATTGTCACAGGTTCCTCTAGTTTAAACCTCCTTTCTAACACCAGCGAACCATTAACCGGCAGAAAATTTATCTACGAATTGTTCGGTTTTTCTCCAAGAGAAATTTTTCCAAAAATGAACTCTTTGGATATGGAAAAGGTGTTACCTAATCTGTTGATTTATGGTTCATACCCCGAAGTTTACTTAAAAAGTGGACAGGATAAGGAAAGACTTCTAATCGACATTGCTGGTAGTTATCTCTACAAAGACATCTTAGAACTGGAACAAATCCGCAACCCTGCTGTTTTAGGTAAACTGCTCTCGGCTTTGGCTTTACAAATTGGATCAGAAGTTTCTCTTTCAGAATTAAGTAATTTGCTTAATCTAGATTTAAAAACTGTTGAACGATATATTGATCTGTTAGAAAAAAATTATGTTATTTTTAGATTACCACCGTATTCCACTAACCAACGAAAGACCCTATCTAAACAAAACAAAATCTTTTTTTGTGACCTCGGTGTTCGAAACGCTTTGATTAATAATTTTAATTCTCTTGATTTACGAACGGATGTTGGAGCTCTTTGGGAAAACTTTCTGATCTTAGAACGACTAAAATACCGTCGAACTAAGTTTATAAACGCAACGCCATTTTTTTGGAGAACTTATGACGGTGCCGAGATTGATCTTGTGGAACAAATGGGTGGCAAGCTTTTTGGATACGAAATTAAATGGGAACAAGAAAGAACCGCTCCAAAGTCGTGGCTAGAATATCCAAACACCGAATATAAACTCATAAACAGAAAAAATTATCTAGACTTTATAAAATAATCCCAGATTCCATTTATTCTCGTGCGTGAATAAGACAGTCACCCTGCAATTTCACTTTGTCAAGTTGAAATTGCAGGGTGAACTAAACCCCAGAGGTTCAGCACGTTTGGGAAGGGTTGGTTAGAGGGTGAGGCCTACTTCAAAAATTGCTCCGTGGAAATCTTGGCGTCTTTGAGAATTGCCAAAGTTATACCTTTACCTAAATCTTTTCCTTTATGAACAGGTATGGAAACAACAACTCTTTTTAATGGATGAAAAAATATCTGATGACTTCCTGCGGATCTTTTAAAAACAAACCCATCTTTTTCCAAGACTTTAATTAATTTAATCGCTTTGATGGCAGGAATTGAGGGCATACTTTAAGCAAAGGAATAGTTGGTCTTGCCAGAAGGCAGGATCACACGCAAGTCAAACGATTCAATGCTTTCAATTCCCTCCTCAAAAGGGATCGGCACACTTTCATTAGCATAAACTAAAAGACAACCTTCAATGACCTCCCGAAGATTTTTTTTTGTTTCTTCAATGTTTTTCCCCTGTGTGTGACAACCAGGCAAGGAAGGTACAAAACCATGATAACCTCCACCATCTTTATTGATAATTGTTCTGTAAGTTAAAATCTTAGCTTTTGTGCTCATATCTTTATCATACCCCTAAACGCAACAATTTACCACCAAACTCCATAAATTAGGCTTAATACGAGGAGTTTACGGGAAAGATTTGTCAAACCCCAGAGAATTTCCATTAAGGCCTCGCCTGCAATACTGCGAGGCAGAGGCCTTTTTAGGACAAGACAAAACAGCGTGAAAAAAACACACACATTGCACAAAAGTCTTCACGCGGTACTATGAATAAAGACTGCCTATGTTCGAAAGCCACCCAATTCCACAACAAATATCCTCATACCAGTTTCGGCTGGTGGGTGACATGACCCTTAAACAATTTTTCCAACTGGCCGGGGGGGCCTTGATGTCGCTTCTTTTTTATTCCACGGGCCTGCACCCCATTATCAAGTGGCCTTTGATGATTTTGTCGGTAGGTTTAGGGGCCGCCTTGGCCTTCTTACCCTTTGAAGAACGGCCATTATCCCGGTGGATGCTGGCTTTTTTTCACTCAATTTACTCACCCACCATTTTCAACTGGGTCAAAACCCCCAACACTTTAAAGTTTTTTGCCCCGGATGATACCACTTCGGTCGTGCAAAAAATCCTGGTGCCCCAAAACGAAGCTTTGGTCAAAACCGCTCCCGTGGCCAAACTGGACAATGAAGAAAAAACCTTGCTGGATAAAATCACCGGTTTGTTTGTCGCCACCCCCACTCTTACTGTCATTCCCGCGGAAGCGGTGGCAAAAACACCAACAATTGTCCCAATTACTCAACCAATAAACATTCCTACCCGACCAAAAATCATCACGGAAGAAGTAGTCAGTGGCAAAGCCACCCCTTCGGGGCCAACCCCTCAAGCAGGGAACCCGGCTGAGCAAATGGTCAACCCCACTTTTTCTCCTCAAGCCGCACCACCCAGTGGACCCATGATTCCCAACACCCTGTCGGGGCAGGTGTTGGACACCGAAGGGGGCATTGTCGAAGGGGCTATTTTGGAAATCAGGGATATTGCCGGCCGACCGGTCAGAGCTCTCCGATCCAACAAAGCGGGGCACTTTATGGTCGTGACCGCTTTGTCCAACGGCGACTACGAAATCATCACCGAGAAAAATGATTTTGAGTTCGACCCCGTCT
>Ga0208375_1003389_pt1 | contig 13643 bp, 8 predicted proteins | sample RifOxyD1_FD_184038 | JGI IMG/M metagenome (GOLD analysis project Ga0208375, IMG submission 184038) | Soil microbial communities from Rifle, Colorado - Rifle Oxygen_injection D1 (SPAdes) | ecosystem: Environmental > Terrestrial > Deep subsurface > Rock core/Sediment | place: Rifle, Colorado... | reverse complement strand
TGTGACGAAGCTGAGCTGGCATGTAAGGCCACTGCCGCCACTACACCAGCAGCTACAGCAGTGTGTACCAATAAAAAATCTCTCTGTGAAACCGAAAAGACTGTCTGTCAAAAAGAGAAAGAGGGATGTGAAAATAAATTTATAGTCAAAGGTAAAGAAAGTAAGGAAACCATTATGACGGATATCTTTTCCACGTCTGAGGGGGAGAAAGTATCTAGCGAAAAAGAGCCTTTTACCTGTATCAATACCTGTTTAAAAACTTCCAATCAATTGGGCAAATGCCATATAAAATTGGAAGATGTGATGAACGATGGACTGGACCAGGTTAGGGAGAAGGAATATCAATCCGCCTATTCCACCAAAAATTCCATGGCGATTGAAAATTTTCTATTACAATCGGATTTTGGTCTCGCCAAGGATTGTGGAAATACGGAATTGGATAAAATTGGAACCACCAGAGGTGGGGCCAGTGGAGGAGCAGGCTTAACCGGGATGGCGGGGATATTTGGAGGTATTCAAGGTTTTGTGCACGATACAGGTAGTAGTCTGATCAGCACGGCTGCAGGACCTAATTCAGTGAAAGATATAAATAGTGTTCAAAGTACTATTTATACTCCTGAAGAAATCGCCAAGGTTCAGGAGGCTATTCAAAAGACCGGTAATGGGGATGCACTGACCTATTTTAAACAACACATCTCCTCAGCATCCAATAATAAAATCGACCTAGGCAAGACCGGTTTAAACGCTGAACAACTTTTGGCGGTACATGACGATTTAAAAAGCCAGGGGATAGATATCAGAGAAGCACCCAAAAACCAATTTTCCAAGGAAGAGATTCAAAATGCTCAGCGCTATGCTTTAAGCTGTGCTGATAAGGCTCGAAATATTTGCAGTCATTTTGGCAATATGCTTTCCAAAAGTTTAAATAGATGTAGTGAAGTTTTAAGTCCGGGGGAGGCCAAGGAGAGAAAGGCTCCGGCGATTATGGATTTGTTTTCCTACATAAATGTTAAAAATCCGGATCAAATACATAAAATTCAAAATACCCTGGATAGCTATTTTGAGAACGAATCTCCCTTTAATATGGAATGGGAAAAGCAAAAAGCATTGAACAGACAATTCAATCAGTTTTTTCTAAGCTATAACGATGAAACCGAGTATGGTCCGGATGGATATTCCAGATACTATGAAAAAATGCTTTTTTTAAACGGCATAAAGCAATCGATCACCCTAAGCCAGTATGGTCAATTGGTGGAATCATTTAATGTGATCAATAAGGATGCCTTGGTGGGAGTGAGTAGTGTTTTGAAAGTTGCCATGGCAAATGGTTTTAATCTGTTTTTTCCCAAGGCCCAGGCCATGGAATCAGGTAATTTGTTGATGCTTGCCCTCAATATTGGTCCGCAGCTATGGGGGGTCTGGCAGTCCATTGGTGCCACTCATATGACCCAGATGGATCGTTTTATGGCAACCTATAACAAGCGTGCCATCGTGTTTGGGGCAGCTGCTGTGATGCTGGGATCGATGGCCTATTTAACCAAAAAACAACTGGATGAAGTCAAAAAGAATTTGAAAAGTTTACAGGATATTAAAAGTGATTTGGATAATGCCGCTGGTGCGGGAAGTGGTGGCACGGCCATGGAGGCAGGTGGAGGTGGTGAGAATCCCAGCGCTACCAATCCTTATAGTCCCAAAGATCTGTCCCAGAGCGCTCAAACGGCTACTACTCCGGATAAGATTACCATACCCCAGGCAGATAAAACCCTTCCCGAAAATCTGCCTTGTGTAACACCCAACTGCCGACCGGTTGATCAGGAACTCAATGAGTCTCTGAATGATAAAATGCTAAGTGGTTTGTCCGCTGCTGATGCCAGCAAGTATGGTGCGGCTGTTCAAGCGGCTACTGACATAGGCAATGATCTTCAGGGGAAAAATAAAATTAAAGGATCAACGCTCGACAAGATTGGCAGTCTAGGCAAGGAAAAAAAGGCGATTGATGATATCAACGACAGACTGAAGAGAAAAGTCAATGAACAACTGGTCAGTATGGGCCAGCAGCCTATAGACTTTGAGGGATTACAAAATAAGGTATTGGATGATTTAAAAAGCACGACCACCAGCGGTTTGTCGGGGGTCAGTTTAGCGGGTGTTAGTCCCGGGACTTTTTTGACTGAAGATAAAACCAAGCCCCAAAGCATGGATGATTCGGTGTTCACCACTACCAAAAATGTAAGTTCGCCGTCTGGAAACAAATTTGGCTCGACCAGTGAAGGTGGTATTATCACACCTATCGATCCAGAGAGTCTGCCAGAACCTGATGCGATACCTTATGCTCCCAGCAATTCAGATATTATTTCTGATTCAAGCCGCTCCATCTGGCTGGTGATATCCAGCAGATACCTAAAAACCGGGGTTGACCGGTTACTGGATGATAAAGAGGCGAGTATAGAGCAAACCTCCAATGGACCTTAAAGCTCATCTTGACATTCATATAAAAATTTCATCTTATTATGGGTAGAAAAATTTTTACGGAGGATAGGATGAAATTAATCACTGTTATATTTTTAATGATGGCCAGTTTTAATACTTTTGCCTCCAAAGCAAAAGTCGAAGCCTTGGGACAAAGAAGCTGGGGATCTAATTATATTGAGAGTGATCGGCTGACCTTTATTAATCCGGCCAATTTAATGGATTTTAACAACTATGTGGTTGCCGAATGGGGATCGCAAAATAGTACAGTGGCTGCCCAATCGGATAAAGAAGGGCAGGAAAATGGTGAAGGTGGGGTTTTTGTCAAGGATGGTCAGTTTAACTACGGAGTGTATCTTGGTAATGAATCCAACGATGCATATATTCTTAAGGCCATGTCAGGGATTTCGGCGGTGACCAGGCCGATGCTTAACCGGGTGGAGGTTTATGTCGCCAAAGAACAACGGTTTAAAACCGGATTGGGACTTTGGGTGGCCCATGGTAGTGATGAACAAAGTGTCACGGCTAAAAGTATCACCCAGACTTCTTTGGGAATAAAACTCGGAATCAAGGATAAGAAGTTTAGAGCGGGCCTGGTGCAAGGAATTTTGGAGAAAAATAAAGGCACTACCAGTTCGACCATCGGATACGAGGCGGAATTTAACGGAAAATTTATGAGTATGTTAAACGGTGGATACGACTTGTCTGATAGACTATCATTAATCGGGGAATTTATCAGGGTCGCTGGTGAAGTGGAAAAATCAACCCCGGAAAACCTAAACGGGAAACTGACTCTGGATAATCATTTCGTCGGGGTGGGATATAAAATTCACCAGAAAGAAGGGGTTAATATTTATACGGATTTAACTTTCCGCTATATCAATTTTAATTTTGATACCACGGCACATCGCCAAGCAGTCCAAAATGTAGTGGGGAATCTGGATACTGCCTTGGCAGCTTCTGAGCTGGCAGGTACCCAGGTTTATGTTCCACTTAATATTGCCGCCGAAGTCAATGCCACCAGCTGGATGGCATTTCGGGGGGCCATCACCCAAAGATTATGGGGTTATGATAAGGAAGTGAGTGGTGACAAGATTACCAAGAAAAAAGGTCGTATCATTACCGCAGGGATGGGACTGAAATTTAAAAATCTGGATATTGATGGGCTGATTCAGGATCGGGAAAACGCCCAACTTGGTTCCAATGATATTATTTCAAGAGTCGCCGCAACCTATTATTGGTAAATCATTTTAGTTAACCTGAATTCGGAATTAATTTTGGAGTGGACGGGCTCGAATTATTTGTTTTGATTAGAATAATTATTGATAGAGAGATCGAGATTTCCACAGTATGTGGCTTAAAATATGTTTTTACAAGACCTGACTACTAAAATGACCGTAAGTTAGTGTTAAATGATTTATCAGATTGTCTTTCGGTCATTGCCTCTGCAAATTTAATTCCGAATTCAGGTTAGTTATAGACAATATCGATGCTACTTTCTCCAAGCGGTGATTTAAGCAGGTCAATATTAATGGCAATTTTACTGGTTAGTTCACGAACATGGGAGATGATGCCGATATGTTTACCCTGGCCTTTAATCTTGCTAAGTACCATCAAGGCATCCTCAATCGAATCCTGGTCCAGGTTACCAAATCCCTCATCGATAAAAAAGGATTCAATATCGGTTTGTCCTTTGGACATTTCTGCCAAACTAAGGGCCATGGCCAGGCTTACGAGAAAAATTTCGCCCCCTGAAAGTGTGTGTATTTTTCTCAGTTGCCCGTTATAATAGTGGTCGAGAATAAAAAATTCGTTGCCGTTTGGCCCGCTGACCGTGGTTATCTCATACCTTCCAAGGTAAAGCTTTTTTAACTCGTGATTGGTATAGATCAATAACTTTTTTTCAATAAACCCATTTACAAAATTGCGAAAATCACTAACCCCGATGACTTTGAACAAATCCGCACTAGTTAGATATTTTTGTTGAATTTGCTGGTATTCATTTTGATAATAGACCAGTCGTTTTTCCTGTTCCAGGTGGTTTTGAATTTTTAATCTGGACTCTATTAGCAACACATTGAAATTTTGAATGGAAGTTTTAATTGATTCCATCAGAGGGGATAGGGATTCGTTGATAAATATTTCAATGATAACCGGTAACTGGGAAGAGACCTGGTCAATATTTATCAGAAGAATTTTTTGATAAGCTTTATGATAAGATGTAAACATAAGGTTACAGGTAAGCTCAAGATCAAGCTGGATATCATCAAGGCATAGTTTTTTTAAACCAGTGATCATTTCGAGTTGTAAAAGTTTTAAATCCTTCTGGTCATGCTGGATGTTTTTGATTTTTTCCAGAAGCTGATCTTTCTGGCGTTCCTTTTCCCTGGTTTCTTGCATCTTCTGGGCCCGCATAAGTTCCAACGTATCAAGCTCTTTTTGCAGCATTATCAGTTTTTCTTCGGGGTTACTTTCATTGGTTAACAAATTAAGTTGCTTGGTATTTTCTTGGTTTTCCAATTGGAGATTGTTGATCTGGGCCAGACAATTGGTCTTTTGCTCAAGTGCTGATTTTAGGTCACCGCCAATTGTGCCCAGTTCGTCCTTTAAAACGATATTTTCCTTGGTTAAAAGAGTGTGAGTGTTTAGGAGGGACTGGTCCCGGCTCAGAAGCAAAAATGCATCACTTAATAAAATATGGTAGCGTGGATAATCCTTGGCAATCTTATTTTTTATAAAATTGATACTGTCAGTTTTGGACTTCAACAAAGTAGTATTGTTCTGTTTGATTTGTTCGAGATTAACCAGCTCTGCCTGCTCTTTGGTTAAGAACTCAGTCACTGATTCAATTTTGCTGTTGGTTTGGATAATTTTATTTTTTATACCTTCAATGTTTTGAATTATTTTCTCAAGAGTGCCAAGTTCGATTTTTATCTCATCCGGGGGATTGTAACCGGCGGTGAGCTTTAAATATTCCTGACTGACAAGCTCTAAATCCTGGTGAAGTCGTTTTTTTAATTCTTGAGTGCGGATAATCTGCTCGGTCACAGTGTTTAATTCACCCTGTTGTTTTTCCACCAAGGATTGATCATCAGGGTATCCCTTAGCAGTAATTTCAAGTAGGGTAGCAAGTGGTTGATCACAAACCAGACATTTACCTGCCTGGTTGCTTTCATGACGACACAATACTATGGCATTTAGTAATGTGTTTTTTTTAAATTGTTCCAATCGTATTTGTAGATTTTCGTTTAGGAAACTTGCCTGTTTGACCAGGGAATCCAGTTCCTTGGTTTGATCGTTTAAATGGGTGGTGATGGTTTGTTTTTTTAACTCCAGCAACTGAAGACCTTTATGGATTTCTTGCGAGGTATGATACTTGCTAAGCAGTGTTTGTTGCTTTTGATAGTGAAGTTCTGGTTCCCGTAAAATTAGATTGGCAGTGTTGTCTCTTAGAGTATTATTTTCCAGTTCAAGAGTCTCAAGGGCATTGCTTACTTTGGATTTGGCACTTGCAATTTGCGATTGGTTGATTTGCAGGCTTTGTTCCAAAAGTTGGAATTCGCTTGAATGCTTTTGGAGTTGATTTAAAAGATCATGGGCCAGATCTTGGTTAAAGTTGGGATCAAATAGATCGGGATCCCTGGTAATTTGTAATTGTAATAATTCACCGTTATTTTTTATTTTATTAAATAGATATGCCTGGCGGGATTTTTTTTCATCCAAATAAATATTGAGCGTCTGCAGTTGCCGATCAAGTGCTATAAGTTGAACAGCGGAATTTTTGATGATTTGCTGAAATTTAATTGCCTGTTGTAATTTGGGAGAGATCGTTTGATAATTTTTCCTGTGGGTGTCGAGGGTTACGGTTAATTGATTGAGATTGGCATTGTCTGCTTGATAAATTTCCAAAGCCTTGGCATATTCATCCTCTCTTTGCTTTAAGAGTTGGGTGTCATGCAAATGTTTATTCAAAGAATTAAACAATTCCCTGGATAATGATTGTTGTTTGGCAAGCAGATTTAAAAGACTCTCGTATTCTTGCAGGCGTTTTTGCGTGGACAAGATGACTAGATTGAGTTGGTCGATATCTTCCTTGGAATAGGTCTGGGCGTTGTCAATTAAAGACTGGGTGGTTGCCATCTGGGCCTTCCAATCTTTTAATCTGGCGGAGAGAAACTTACCCAGTATAGAAATTTGTTCGCAGCCATGCAGCTTTTCCAGGATACTTCGTCTTTCACTGAAGGTACTGGTTAAAAATTTTGAAAATTCACCTTGGTTTAAAATCACGGTTTTTGTGAATTGTTCAAAGCTTAAATTGAGCAATTGCGCTGCCGTACCTTCGAGAAGCACATCATTTCTGGCCAGGTATCTTTTGGGAGAGACAAGCTTTATAGGAGAATTATCCTTCTTTTTTAATTTGATTTCCCAAACTGCAGTATAAATTTCCTGATTGTGTTTGAAAATAAGTTTAGCATAGGCATCACTAGCCCCCAGACTGACAAAATCATTGGAGCTTAGGGTCTTTTTATAATTCTTGCCATACAAGGCAAGGGAGATTGCGGTTAGAATAGAGGATTTTCCAGTGCCTGTCTGGCCGGTGATGGCAAAGAGGTTTTCCTCATTTAAAAAGGCAAAATCAATTTCATGAACACCCTTGAACGAAGTGATGTTTTTCATGGATAAATGAATCAGTTTCATGAAAAATCCTGGGTGTCATTATCAATTGGAAGATCATGCGAATGACTGAGCAATTCCTTGAAGGAATTCAAAATGGTGGGATCAATCGAGGTAATCTCACAAAACTTCTCCTTATAAAAAAGCTCAAATAGATCGGTTAATTCATAATCATTGAATTCATTCAGGGTAGGTGCAGGAGTTTCTTCCAGCTCCCGCTTGAAATCAGTATATAAAATAAAATGTTCAATATTAAGTTTTGCAAACATATCCTTAATCGTCTGGGTCAACTGGGCGTTTGGTAAATCCAGCAGCAGTAAGGCCTCAATGATGGGTGAAAGCGGGTATCCTCCTGATTTTCTGACCACCTGGTTGATGACCTCCTCGTAATTGGCAGGATTCATTTTAATGGACAAAATATCCCTAAAGATGGGAACCGGGATCAGTTCTTTATTCAAGGAAAAAGTTGAATTTTGATAATCAAGGTTTAATAGGGTTACATGTTTCTGGTTGAATTCATCAAAGCGATACTTCAAGGGGGCGCCACAATAACAAAGTTGGCATTGGTCGCTTGAAAAATTCATGTTTTTATGAATATGTCCTAACGCCACATAATCAAAATAAGGGGCAAACAGTTTCTTTTGAAATCCCTCTACACCTGACAAGTGAATAATTTGTTCGCTACCGGAGAGTTCATAGCCCTCCAGAAGATGATGAAGCAGCAGAATATTAAATTGGTTTGGTGTTTTATGAGAGAGTATGTTTTTAAATAAAAGGTCAAAGCGATTATGAACTCCAAGATGATCTGCTGGCGTGTCATCCTGGTCAAGGCTTGAAATTGAGTGCGCACTCAATATTTCGTGACTTCTAAAATAGGGAATGAGCACCAGGTTGATTTCGAAATCCTGATATTTAAGGGTGGTTTTATGCTCAGGGGAGAGGTTACAGCTTTCAGTCAGTGTCAGTTTTCCGCATACCGTGACATTTAAATCCTTGAGAATTTCTTTTGGTGCCTCTAGGAATTTTCCTGAGTCATGGTTGCCTGCAATTATATAAGTCAGGCATTTTGACTTAATGCTAAGTTTTTTTAAAAAATCAAAATAGAGTCTGACACTTTCGTTGGGCGGGGTGGGAGAGTCAAAAACATCCCCGGAGATCAGAAGAAGATCTATTGCCCTGGAAATAATAAAATCACTTAGCCAATCAAGAAAAAGTTTTTGCTCATCTAGGCGATCAATTTTAAATAATTTCTTGCCTAAATGCCAGTCAGAGGTATGAATAATTTTTAGGCCCATGAAGTATAACTAGTTTCCCTTATTATGCTTATTTTTAAAATGATTACCACCCGATTGATGATTTGGTCTATCTTTGTAACGATGAGATTTTGCATGGTGGGGGCGTTGCTCTGACCCCTTAACCAGATCTTGGTCGGCTTTATCTGGCAATGGTTCAGATTGGGTGGCTTGGGAGACTCCACTATTTTCAGGCAATTGTTGGGGGAAAACAGCTGAGGTATTATTTTGCCAGTGCATGTCACATTCACAGTCTTGCGAGCAGGCTTTTTTAGGAAGTCCGATAATCTGGGAAGTCTCATCAATAATATGTTCAAATCTTGATGGGAAGTCGGGATTTTCCACATAGGACTCTTCATGAGAAAACTCAGTTTTGTAATAACGTCTTTTAACACCATTACTGGTGATGAGATCGAAGGTGCTTTCAAGTAAATTTAATCGGATCACTTTGCCGATATCTTTGGATTTGGTCTGGATGATGGCATTTTCCTTGGGCAGTGATTCCCTTTTTTCAGAATAATGTTCATTTTCAAAACGCATACAGCATTTTATCTGTCCACAAACACCGTTGATCTTTCCAGGAAGAAGCGTGATGTTTTGGTTTTTGGCCATCTTGATGCTGACATTCCCATAATCTTTTAAAAAATAGGAACAGCAGGTTTTCTGACCACAAGAACTAATGGCCCCCAGTCCGGCAGCCCGATCCCTGATGGAAATCTGGCGCAATTCAATTCTCATTTTAAGTTCGCTCACCAGATCCTTGACCAATCCCCGGAAATCTACCCGGGAGGGAGAGTTGAAATAAAAAACTGCTTTTTTCCCGAATTGGATAATTTCAACGTGGGTGATAATCATATCCAACTTATGTTTATCGATAAGTTTTTTACAGATGTCCTCGGTTTGTTTTTCCTTATACTCCAGATCATTCTTGGCCTTGATATCAGCCTCGCTGGGGATCTGGGAGACACTTTTAATAGGTAGCATGGATGGATGATAATCCACTTCATAGGGGAAGGAGTTGACATAGCCAATCGTCATGCCGCGATCACTCATGGCCAAAACTTTCTGGTTATAATTTAATTTCTTTTTACCAAGTAAAAAAGGATGGCTTTTAGCGTTTCCCGGAAAGCGCACATTGATCATGGTCAGTTTTTGTCCTTCCTTGTATTTTGATTCTGCAGCCTGGGTTGATTCTTCACCATTGTCTTTGGGGAGTGATGAATGTTCATCCTGGATAATCTCAGGTGAATCATGGGAATTAGAGGAGTCCGTGAAATCATCGGTTTCAATATTTTGAATATCGTTGTCGTTATCGTGAGGATGCATATGCTTAACCGGTTATTAAAGTTAACAAAGAAGAATAATCGTGTTTTTTTTAAGGTGTGTCAATGCTCAGTTTAGCATTATTATAGCTGGCTGATACGGCGCGAAGCATTCCGAGAATTCGATCTTCTTTGCCAAGGTTATAATCAACAGAGGTGATAAACCATTGAATTTCACTCAAGGCATTTTCCTTGTAATTAAAACTGGTGTTGAGAGAGGATAGGATCTCAAGAGCCAACCTGAAAAAATTCATGGCATCAACTGACTTAGTCTGAAAATGTTCAATAAACTTCACCTCACTAATTTGTCCACCGAGATATTTGGTAAACAGATTGATCAGTAATTTCATATCAACCTGATTTTCATATTTTTCCAAAAGATAATTAAATAAATTTTCCTTGCCTGGAAGATTAAAATTTATAGGGGAGGAGGAAGAGGTCCCGGCAATTTTAAGATTTAAGGCCCGGCTTTCCACTGTTTTAAGCAGTGACTTGCCAGTGGGGTTTAAAAAGAAAATGGTGGTATTTTTTCTGGATTCTTCCAGACATTTTAAAAGTTTATTGAGAATAATTTCCGGTATTAGATGAGCCTTGTCCACGATGATAAAGCGCCAGGAGAGTTGATAGTTGTTGAAACTTAGAGTTTTAAAAAAAAGCCTGAAATCATCAACTACATATTGATTGGCAGAAGGTTCGACGTAGAGAATATCCGGGTGATTGAGTTCTCGGACATGGTCAAAGACAGGTTGAGGTAACCGGTTTTCTTTGGTGAGTACAGTCTGTAGGAAAGTGTTGATAAAAACCATCAAATCATCAGCTTGGTGATTTGAACTGGCTTCTGCTGTGAGCATATAAAAATGTCCCAGCGTTTGAGACTGCCATTTGTTTAAAAGTGTTTGCAGAATATAATTATTCACTTTATATCAATTCTTTTAAATTAAGTTCTAACTGTGCACTGACGCTAGTTTGATCTTGTTCTCCGTCGATACTGATAATTCTATCAGGAAACAGGGTTGCCGCTTCTTCGTATCCTTTCACCAAGGATTCATAAAAAGCCAGCCCCTTGGATTCAAAATAATCTTTTTTTTGATTTCGAATTTTTTGTCTGGCGATGGAGGTTTGAGGAGATATCTTTATATAAAAGGTCTTGTGAGGAACAATCGTCAGGGGGTGATTCCCATGAATTTCTAGGACCGTGCGGGTGCCCAATTTCCCAGCATATCCCTGATAGGCAATGGAGCTATCGATATATCGATCACAGATGACAGCGGTGCCATTATTTTTTAATTTGGGTAAAATCACTTCATATAATAATTGGGCCCGGGATGAGGCGAACAAAAAGGCTTCACTCAAAGGATGAAGGTTCTTTTGACTGCTCAAAATGGCTCTACGAAGTTGTTCTCCAAATACAGTTCCCCCTGGTTCCCGCAAAAGTAAAACATCGTATCCCAAAGATTTTAAAAAATTTGCAGCGGTGTTAATCTGAGTGGATTTACCAGCACCTTCAATACCCTCAAAACTTAAAAAAAGCGACTTGGCGTTTTCTGGAGGGGAAAAGCGGGACAATAATTCAAATGGAATATTAGACATAATGGGAAAAAGTTAGCATAAATCAAACTAAATGACGATTGATTTTAGATTGCTACTAATCAGAAGTTTCCACTGTCTGTTCAGCATCGCTGGAAGCTTGGTCCAATTTTTCTAAAAAACCTTCTCTGGAATTATGCACGGCATCTTCACTGTCCATTTCTCCGTAATCATTTTGATCCTCATTAACATTAGCATTTACATCTCTTGATGGTTCATTTTCCGGGTTACTGACTTCCTTGACCCAGGTATTGCCCCTTTCTCTGCGAAAAACATTTTTTGAGCGGGTATAGGCACCCGTGCGGGAGGGCGATTGTTCTTCAACGTTATTACTGGTGCTATCAATTTTCTTTTTTTTACTTTCAAAATTGGACTTGGTTTTTAAAGATCTGACTTCCTTAGATGACACCGGAGCCTGCTCTTGCTTGAGGGCACTGGTATCTTCCTCTACAATGCTGGTCGAAGTTAGCATATCGGTTAGGACAATAAGACTAATCAGGCCAATCAGGAGGATTACCAAAATGGCAAATGGCCGGTTGTGCAAGATTTTTTTTGAGCTAGTCAGGACATTTTTTGAAAAAACTTTTTTGTTAGCTAGGGGCCTTATGTTGTATAGGTCGGCAATTTCAGAAAAATTACTAAGCTCCGAAGTCTGCGTATTACTAGCTATTTCGTTGATATTTTCTGGTGAAGTAGGCGGGGCGGAGTGATTTTGATTTCTCCGGTCAAAAATATCAAATTTATAAATTTTTTGCCAGGTTTTTCCATTATCAGTCGAGAGCATATCGTTCAAGACTAGTTCATTTTGTTGAATTTTATTTTTAATGGTGTCGAGGTGGTACGGACCCATCAGCATGCCATGTTCCAGTACATGAAATTGCTCATTGCCACTGAGATTTTTATCAGCCAGAACCTGGGGTTTCCTGCGAGTAAAAAGAGGGTGTTCGAAAAGGTTGATCCACTGTGATCCACTAAAAGTTCTGATTTGAACAGTAGCCTCGATTTGATTGTTATGAAACTTTAAATATTCTTTTAGATTTTGAATCCATACCGGGCCTATAACCTCGCCGGTGAATTTTAAATAGAACAATTCCTCCAAGGGAATCTGGTTCTTTTCAATTTGATTTTCATTCAGCACCAGTCCGATGAGATCATCTGGTGTCTTTGGTGAAATTTTAGTTGCCTCTTTCATGACGATGTCCTTAGTAAACTCCTTCCTTGGATTTTATCGGACACGTCACAAAGAGTGCTTTGCAAGAAATCATAAAAGCATAAAAAGGGAAAATTTTACCGTGTTTACTTTAGACAATACCCCGGACTTTTACGTTCAATGCTGGGATGCTTTTTTTCCACATAGTCAGTACCGTTGTAACTGGCACACGATTGAAGCACGGTGAGCACTAAAATAAAAAAAGTGATTGTGAGGATATCTCTGACCATCAAAACCTCCTTGTCTCGACTGGTTCCTCTCACCTATATACGTTGCCAGATTCATGCCAAAAAAAAGCACTTGAATTTAAAAGAAGGTTGGATTCACTTTGATACTGAAGTAACAAAAAGGGCCAATTTGCATTGGCCCTTAAAAGATATTAACTTAAGTTAAATTTAGAAATAAACATGTAAAAAAATCTCGCTCATCGGTTTACGAGAAGCAGTGTTGTCTGGTATGTTTTCAAACACATCGCCAAAAGTCACCGTATAAACTCCAGTAATTGACGGAGTGAATTTATAAGAAGCATCAACTCCTAGATCATAATAAGTGTCTGCAATATCATTTTTGAAAATATTAGCGAACGTATCTATTGCCAGTTTGTCCGTGAAATTTGTTCCAATCTCATTATAACTTTGGATTTTGTTATTTTTTCCACCACCTTCGATAAACTTTACCATGGTCTGGGTTAAGATATAGAAATCGTTTGGTAAATTGAGGGTGATATCGGGCATAATCTGGTGATATTTAGCTCTAACCTGCTTATGGTTACTATGGTAGGCAAGTCCGTAACTTAATTTTACATCTTTCGCCAGAATGTTTGAGTAAGCCAATCTTCCGCCGGTATAAACAGCTTCTTCTTCGCTGGCTTCCATTTCTTGGTTATCAGTTATATGGAGTAAGGAGAAGTCAGCAGTAAAATCACCGTTGGTATAGTGAGGAGAAATACCCAAGCCTACGGGAGTTTCACTGTGTGCTGCTGACAGGATATCATATCTGTAATGAAACTGAATGATTCTACCGGCATCAATCTTGAAGTTGTCACTTATAAGGTAGGTCATGTAGGCCCTGGCAAAATAAATTGAGGGT
>Ga0208375_1003388_pt1 | contig 13645 bp, 15 predicted proteins | sample RifOxyD1_FD_184038 | JGI IMG/M metagenome (GOLD analysis project Ga0208375, IMG submission 184038) | Soil microbial communities from Rifle, Colorado - Rifle Oxygen_injection D1 (SPAdes) | ecosystem: Environmental > Terrestrial > Deep subsurface > Rock core/Sediment | place: Rifle, Colorado... | reverse complement strand
GGATCCGGATGGAACGCTGCATGGTGTTCTTGCTAACGAAGCGGGATTCTATTTTTCCCCCGATCTTTGGGAGGATGTTCCGCTCAACGTCAGCAGTTTGGGCTTCGGCACCGACTGGGGTTCAACCAACCCTGTGATGGCCAACCCGCTGCCGTAGTTGTAATTTTTGCATTCGCTCGTTTTTTTGAGTGAATGAAACCTGGAAATTTGGTAAAGACCAGAGATCGCTTTAGCGCGATAGTACTACTGGTTTAGCCAGAAAGGAGAGTGTTCCAATGGGGACTCGTTATTTATTGTGATTATTGTAAAGATTGTGGCAAGCCTAAAAGCTTGAAAAGTGCAAAACACCGCACCCCACAATCCCAAACAAACCAATAAATATCAGTCCCCAGTAAGTTTACAGCTTAAAGCTGTACTAATGAGTCCATTTCGAACTTGCTTCGGATGAGGACGAAACTGACTTTGATTAGCAAAAGAGTTAAAAGACCCCAAGAGAAATCAAAGGGTTATAACCCTGAGCGAAGTCGAAGGGCACATTAAAAAATTTGTTTGAGGCTGAAAGTCCTGAGTGTAATCGAAGGAACATAAATCCATTTTGGTAGATGGAACAGTGGAAATAAGTAATAAGTGGTAGGTAGTAAGTAGTAGGTACTAAGTAATAGGACTTAAAACCTACAACTTATAACCTAAATCTTAAATCTGTTGCTCCGTCTATCAAAGATGGGAAATCTTAAATAAGGAGATGTAAGATGTCACTAACTTCTAAGGTTAATTTGTTCTTTTGGGGCGCCTTTGTAGTACTGGGCGTTATCACTTTCCTGGTTCGCAAGCTCGGCATTGGAGGGTGTATTCTACAAATCTTCCTTGCCTTAACAGGCTTAGCATTGATTTTCGCGCTGGGAACAATTCCTAACGCAGCCTTCGCATACTGAAAGGAGAATTCGATGAAGAAGCTACTCGTTTTAGTTCTTTTTTCTGTCGTTCTGACCGGGTGCGTTAGCATCCAGATTTTGAACGAAAAGCCGGCACAGATAGTCCCAACCAGAATGACCCGAATGACCGTCATCAACAAGTCCAATTATGATGTATTCATCAAATTGGAAGGCCCGAAGCAAGAAGGCTCTGAAACCACCCAGGCATTCTATTACCTAACCATCCCCGCAGGATCGATAGAGGAACCGTCTATCAAAAAATTCACAATCAAGGCTGACCTCTACGATAGAACTACCTGGATGTGTGACGGTATCCGGAGCAGCGGTAAGCTTGCTGTAACGGGCAACATACGTTTGACCTTTGCCTCCTGCGATTAGTCTCTCAAACAAAATATCTTTATCTAACTTGCTTGCAGGCAAATTAGATACGCCGGAAATTTTCGGTGAAAAATGGATCATAAATTAAGGCTTATAAAAGTCTTTAGGTGAAATCTTTACCAATCCCATCGCGGATTTGGAAAAAGTGCCTGGGGATAGCCTTCTTGGGGTGTGTGAGAGCTGCAGAGCTTGAAATGCGAAGATGCAATTATTTTGCATCAATATTTTATATTCGCAAATCAATCTCCTTCTCCACCCCCAAAGTACCACCTTTAAAAAGAATAAACAGTCTCCCGCTCAGCGGGACTGATGAGTCCTGTTAGATGTAAAGCTATCTAACCAGGACGAAACTGTTTGTACATTAACAAGTTGTTTGAGAATTGAAAAGTCCTGATGGACTGAATTTTGCTGATCAAATTCGGCAACATTCCGTCCATTAGGACAAATCTGAATTTTAGAGGAGAATATAATGGCTAAAAAAGCTGTAAGTATGCTTCTGTTTCTGGTAATAGTTACTGTATTTGTTGCGATTGTGTTCTCGGGGGCATTCGCTCGCGGGATATTGAACCCTCAAGTTGGTTTTTGGGGAGTACCGTAAGGAGAAATACAATGTTTGTAAATATTTTCTTATCTGTACCACAACCTCCGTTGGAGGTTCTACGTTTGGGGCAAACAGTTGGTTTTATAGCCCTACTTTGGGGAACAATCGCCTATCTGATATATAGAGTCTGGAGGAAGTGATGAAAAAGATTTTTCTCGTACTGCTTACTATCGTACTTGCGGGTTGTGGGACTACGGTTGTCTCAACGGTTACCCCTGCGTTACCAACAGTCACAGCTACCGCAACCGAACAGCCGACACCAACGGCAACATCAGAACCTACGGTCTGTTTACCAGATAATTACAACTGGAAATTTGGAGGTAAGGAAGCTTTCCTCAAATTTAAGACGGAGACTGGACATGAATTTGTTCGGCTCCATATTGCTTCCACTGAGGAAATATCCTCGTTGGAAGGTGGGCTCCTAGCTGACGAGTATTGGATCATAATCAATGCTCCCAAAACGCTAGAGTCAGGGGTTATTCTTCGCAAAGGTGAAGTGCGTGAGCTCCGACGGGCAGACAAGAAATCCGGTAAGGCGGAAGGGTATGCCTTCGGAGTCTGTAATGGGACGATTTTCATAGCTCCACTTCCCGAAGTCGATGCACCACCAGAAGATGCAATTCAGCCCATAATTCCGCCTACCCTTCCCACACCAAAAGAAGGACAGAAATTAGGAAAGGAGATTCAACGTGAGAAAACTCTTTAACTTTTTAGGCCTACTTGTTGCAGGTGCCATTGTAATAATAATAATGATAATACTAGTGCTTATTGCATTGGTAATTGCTGTAGCACTATTTGCAGCGTTGTTCGGGCTTGCTGGTAGGATTGGAGTTCCTATCATAGATTGGATTATGAGCCTATAAATGATGTCTCAAACAAACAATTCCTGTTAGAAATGGATAGCAGACTATTTCTGACTAGCTCACCGAGAGCAATGGATAAATACAGGAAATGCTTTAGCAGCATTTTTGGACGACCCAAAAGCGGGCGAACCAAAACGCTAATGCGTTTCTGAAATACAATTAAATAGGGCGTGCTTGATACTGCACTAGTACGATGCGAAATTTGCATCATCTTTTTTAAAACAACAAAAAAGAACTAGACCATCAAGCACTCCCAGAAATACCCAGAATAAGTTGTAAGTAATAAGAAATAAGTTATAAGTAATGCAAAACCTGGCATATAACCTACTACTTATTACCTATAACCTAGTACCTATAACTTATGTAACTTGATAGGTCTGATATAATTAAATTATTAATCCCAATAAGTGTGGGGTTGAGAGAGGCAAAAACCTCTAAAGCGCCGATTTTGCTTAGGTAAAATTAAGGAGAGTCGGCTAGCCAAACTCTTCCCCACACTTATCGGCGATTAATTTAAGACACCAAAATCTTCTAATAATTCTTCATCTATGCTATTGTTAATTTTATAATGTACAAACTTTTTGCGTTTCTATTCTTCTCAAGTGTTACCACGTTTTTTATTTTCGTCTTTTCTAAACAGAAATTACCAACTGTTCCTTTTGTGTTATTCAACGCACTTTTGTACTTCGGTTTTCTGTTTTATGTCATTCTCACTTCATTTTTCAAATCCAAGTATTTCCTATCTGACAGCAAACTAGTCAAATCAATTAAGAATAAATACGGAAAAACTAACTTAGCACTGGATTTTATCGGTTCTTTTTTTACTGTCGTTTATCTTTCACTAGTAATGCTAACTATTATTTTTATATTCGTTGTCTTTATTTTTCCTGTTTTTAGGAGTGTTTTTGTTGAAAATGTATTGGGTGGTAAGCAAACAACTACAACGGCTGACACCAAATATTTCAATCAAAAATTCAGCGAGTTAAATACCAAAATCTCAAATTTGGAGTTTGCAAATTTTGTAGCTATTAATAAACCTAAATTCAAAGCATCAGATCAAAGATTTTCTTTTGAGTTTGAACCTTACAAAGTTTCTCTGAATAGCGGGTTTTATAAAGTCAGTTACAATTTCAACTATTGCGACAATAATGAAAACGGGTCGTCGTGTTTAACAAAAACTGATGTTGTTGATATCACTGGCAAAATTGTTTCTTTTGATGTCGTGAGTGAAAATCTCAATGTAATGAAAGACAAACCTATTTTTGTAATGTCACTCGGAGACGAAAGTTATGCTTATTACAGAATTTTCTATGTTATAAATATTTTGGATCCGTCATCGGAATATAAAGTAGTAAATCCATCCGATGTAATAGGGTATGATTTTAAGAAGATAATATCAATTACAGCAGACAAAGACAGGTCTTCATTAACAATTAAATACCAAGACGTGTACGATAATATACAAAGTCATTTGTATGAATTTAGCTTAGATGAACAGGGAAGTGTCGTTTACTCTTATTTTGAATTGGATTAGTCTAATTAATAATATCGTTTAAAACCACCAAAAAACCCACTTTTAACGGTGGGTTTTTTTATGCACAAATTTCAAATTTAAATAATTTACTTCTCTCCCAGCACAACTTTCGCACTCGGCTTTTGGGAACTATTCGTTCACGCCTTGTGCCAAATTTATGCGGGAGTGCATGCTATTTAAAAAACTAAATGTATTTCCAAAATATAGCCGGAAGGGTAAATATGGTTTTCTAACCTGAAACTGATAGGCTAAAAGCCTACACCCTGAGCATTTCTGCCGAAGGGTCATATCTAAAAAGGGGGTGTGTCCCCGTTTTGATAATAAATTATCAAAGCAGGGCGTGTAATCACTCCTTAGAAAGGAGGTGATCCATCCGCTCCTTCCAGAACGGATACCTTGTTACGACTTAATCCTCATCGCTGGTTTCACCTTCCGCCGATACAATCGACGTTCGGGTGCCCCCAACTTTGCTGACTTGACGGGCGGTGTGTACAAGACCCGAGAACGTATTCACCGCGACATTGCTGATTCGCGATTACTACCAATTCCGCGTTCATGAGGGCAGGTTGCAGCCCTCAATCCCCACTGAGAAGCCGTTTTTGGGATTAGCTCCGTGTTACCACTTGGCAACCCTTTGTCGGCTCCATTGTAGCATGTGTGTAGCCCTGGATATAAGGACCATGCTGACTTGACGTCGTCCCCACTTCCCTCTGAAACTAGTTCAAAGAGTCCCGTATGATCAATTTAACATACGGCAGGGGTTGCGCTCGTTACCCCACTGAAGGGAACACCCCACGGCACGAGCTGACGACAGCCATGCAATACCTGTTCTAGGTTCCAAGAAAATCAAGGATCATCAATTATCTCTAAAAGACTATGCCTAGTATGTCAAGTCCAGGTAAGGTTCTTCGGTTCGTCTCGAATTAAACCACATGCTCCACTGGTTGTGCGGGTCCCCGTCAATTCCTTTGAGTTTTAAACTTGCGTTCGTACTCCCCAGGCGGCTCGCTTAACGCGTTAGCTTACGAGACAGATCCCGCAAAAAACACATTTCGCATTCTTAAGCGATTTATGTGTACTTTGCGGGACCTATCCCTAGCGAGCATAGTTTACTGCTAGGACTACAGGGGTCTCTAATCCCTTTCGCTCCCCTAGCTTTCGTCTCTCAGTGTCAAATAACTCCTAGCTACCTGCCTTCGCCCTCGGTGTTCCTTAACATATCAACGGATTTCACTCCTACATGTTAAGTTCCAGTAGCCCCGAAGCATTCCAATTCTGACAGTATCACTCCCCTTTCCGAGGTTGAGCCCCGGGCTTTGAAGAGTGACTTTCCAAAAAACCTACAGACGCTTTACGCCCAATAAATCCGGACAACGCTTGCATCCTACGTATTACCGCTGCTGCTGGCACGAAGTTAGCCGATGCTTATTCTCCAAGGCATCTCTACCTTGGCAAAAGAGGTTTACAATCCAAAAACCTTCATCCCTCACGCGGCGTCGCGGCGTCAGACTTTCGTCCATTGCGCACGATTCCCGGTTGCGCCACCCGTAGGTGTATGGCCCGTATCTCAGTGCCATTCTGGGGGTGCACGCTCTCACGTCCCCTACCCGTCGTAGCCTTGGTGAGCTTTTACCTCACCAACAAGCTGATAGGCCGCAAGCCTTTCCCTCGACGCACAGTTAAGTGCTTTCACCCGGAGGTCTTATGCGGTATTAGCCCGTCTTTCGACGAGGTATTCCACATCAAGGGGTAAGTTCTTACGTGTTACTCAGCCGTTCGCGACTCGTCCCTTACGGGACTCGTTCCACTTGCATACCTAATGCACGCCGCTAGCGTTAGTCCTGGGCCAGGATCAAACCCTCAAATAAGTAATCCTGTAAACCGAAATAAATTTCGGTCGGATTTTTAGGACCGCTTCCAGCTATATTTTGGATCCAAATAAGTTAATATTTGGAAAAAAATTTAGCATTTAAATTTGAAATTTCAAAGTGCAAATTAGCTGTAAGTAATAAGAAATAAGTGACAAGAAATAAGTTTATCTTATAACTTCTTTCATATTGCTTACTAATTTCGATTGACTACCAATGTCCCTTTTGAAAAATCAAAAAACCGCCCAGACGGCGGTTCACCTTCTTTGGCAATAGCCCTCTGGTCAGTAATCTAAAACATCTTAAAAAAAGCTCTGAAAAATTCAGCGCAGGGGTATTATATAATTAAATGGATAGTGTTTGCAAGGTATAATGCTTACTACTTCTTTTTCTTCGTTTTGGCTTTTACAAACTCGAAAACCATCGGAACTACCGAAAGAAGTATAATCGCAAAAATAACCAAAGTGAAGTTATGCTTAACTGCAGGAATGTTTCCGAAGAAAAATCCCGCAAGAGTAAATAACAAAACCCAGGCAATTCCCCCGATTACGTTGTAAGAAATAAAATTTCCATAATGCATTTTCCCTACTCCCGCAACAAACGGGGCAAAAGTTCGAACAATCGGAACAAAGCGGGCTAAAATTATTGTTTTGCCGCCATGTTTATCAAAAAAAGCTTTCGTTTTATCAATGTGTTCCTGCTTGATAGGAAGCCTGGGATTTGCAATCATTCTCTCTCCAAAAAAATGACCTATCCAATAATTTGCTGTGTCTCCCAAGACCGCTGCAGCCACAAGAACTATCAAAAGTACAAAAATATTTAGATCTCCCAATGCCGCAAAAGCTCCTGCCGCAAAAAGAAGAGAATCTCCGGGTAGAAAAGGTGTAACAACAAATCCTGTTTCGGCAAATATTATTGCGAACAAAAATGCAAAAGTAGCAGCACCATAATTACTTATAATTTCCCCCAAATGAACGTCAATATGAAGAATAAAATCGATGATTGTTTTTATAATTTCCACGAATTTGATTGTAAACAAAGAGTGAAGGTTAAATCAACAACCGAAATTAGAAAATACTCCAACCCTGTGTTATCATAAACAAATGCTTACCTTAGTGGTTACGGTTGCTTTAGGGTTGGCCTTCTCTCTTTTCGCAACACAAAATACTGCTCCCGTGTCGATATCTTTCGGATATTATTACATTCCGAACGTTCCCCTTTACCTTGTTATCCTTGTCCCTCTTATGATTGGTCTCGTGGCTTCTTTTTTTATTCACATATCCTCGGATTTAATATCCAAACTGACTCTTAGTGAAAAAGGTGACGAAATAAAAAATCTTAGGAAAGAGAATGCCGAACTGAATAAACAGCTACATAAATTGGAGCTCGAGAATACGAAAATGAAAGCAAAAAACGGAGATGAAGAATTTGACGAAGATTCATTCTAAACCTTCATGGCACTACTTCTAAAAATATGGAAACTTCTAAAGCTTCCCAGCGGAATTCAGCTATTTATAATGCGCATGTTTAATGACCAGTTCCTAATAGGAGTCACTGGAATATTTTTTGACGATAGCGGCAGAATACTTCTTTTCAGGCATACTTATCGAAATACTGACAGATGGAGCCTGCCGGGAGGATACATTAAAGGCAAAGAACATCCCAAAGAAGGAATTGAACGCGAAGTTAAAGAGGAATCAGGGCTTATAGTAAGCGCAGATGAGCGATTAAGAATAAGAACTGACAGAGATTCCGCAAGACTTGATATTGTTTACATGGGTAAACTTATGGGTGGAGACTTTATACCATCAAAAGAAGTTTCAGAATCAAAATTGTTTGCATTTGAAGATTTACCCAAAATTCCGAAGGATCAATTTTTTTTCATTAGTAAAGCTTTGGGGAATATTTAAAAGTTTCAACCAGATCAATTTGATTTTGGCAAATCTCATAGTATAATCGCGTAATGACACAAGAGAGTCAAATAATCAGAGATATTTCTGTAGAACACTTTGCAGAAATAGCTAATAATGAGCCCTTTCTTTGTGTTGGATTTAACGGAGTTGATGCCAAAGATCAAAGAAGTTATAAATTACACTTCATCACAGAACACCCCAAGGTCCTTATCTAAGAATCGATACCGAACCCAGAAGAAATTTTTTAGTACTTGGATCGGAGGAGCAAGCTCAAGGGGCTCTGGTTAGTTTGGGAAATGAAGTAAGACGAAAAACCGGAGGATTTTATCAAATCCATCCTTTTTACGGTCTGGTTCGTGGAACATGTCTTACCCCGGGTGGCACCAAATCTCGTATGTGGACACGATGACGAAGATCTTTCTTTATTGATATATTTAACCAATCAGGGAAAAAGATTTGACAGAAGGTTAACTCAGCAGAGTATTGCAATCGGTACAACTACTACACTTCCCGATCCAGAAGTTATTGTCAATCTTAGACACCAATACGAAGTTGTTGACAACCCTAATCAGGGTGACCGGGACATTGCAGTTACATGCGGCTTGGGCGTTGAGTGGAACAGACAGTTTAACGAAGCCCACAGGGACAGAGTTCCATCGGCAATGCAAATTACTGTCCCAAATATTGTAGACTTACTTTATAAGCTTAAAGGCAACGGTTTTGATAATCCCCGGGTATCTCAATTAACTTTAATTCCATCCCGCTAGAAATTTTTTAATATTTCTCTCTTAACCAAAGCTTCTTTTAACAAAGATTATCTCCAGTACCGTTTACTACAAAATCCTATTCAATCTAAGTACCTTTAGTTTCTACTTTTTTGCTAACACCAAATGAAGTCTTGGTTCTCCGTCACCAAAATAGTTATCTTTCCAGCCTTCTATCATAAATCCATGTTCCAAATAAATACAAATCGCCTTTGAATTTTGGGGGTGGGTTACCAAATCAATCACTTTTTTATCTTCTATCTTAGTAAGAAGCCATTCCAACGACTCCGAAGCATAACCTTTGCCTTGGTATTCAGGCAGGATCGTCATTGAATCAATATAAGCATGAACTTGACTCTTAGGTTCATACGAAATTGTACCTATTGGTTTCTCTCCAATTAAGACTAAGTAAACAACACTTTTCCTAAGATATTCGCTAGCTTCACTCGCCTTTGTAAATGCTTTGAAAACTTTCCCATCCGCAACAGCCTTTTCTATCGAAGTTGTAGTTTTCCAGTCTTTCTCTGTTAATCTCTTATAAGCTAATTTCATGCCTTTAATGATTTTATTAGTGTAACAAGCTCAGGAAAAGTTTCTTGCTTGAAATGCCCTCTGTCTTCAAAAACCATAACTTCTGAACCCGATAGGGCTTTTTGGTATTTTTTAACGTGCTCATACGGAACACTTGGGTCATCCTTACTCTGAATTAGATAGATTGATCCTCCATTTTTAGTAAATCTGACTAGCGAAGACGAAAGCTTAAAGTCCCCAAGCGACTCTCCTAAGTTTTTATCATCAAACGGAGCTGCGACAAGAATAGTAGCCTTAATAGTTATTGAAATTGTATTTTCAGAAAAGTACTTGGCTAAAAAAATCCCACCCAAAGAATGTCCGATAAGAATCACTCCACTTTCTAATAAAGGAGTAATTCTTTCAAACCAAATTTTCCATTCTTCATAGTCAGCGTTTGTAACGTTTGGCATTTTCGGAACCAACACATCGAAGTTTTCGCCTAATTCCTCCGCAATTGTGTCTTTCCACTCCTTGTGTGATTTCAGTCTATCTAATTTTATTTCTTTATTTTTTAGATAAGAAATAAAGTCATCGTAAGTATCAAATGTAGTCCCCCCACCAATGATTACAATTTGTTGAGTCATGTTGTCATTATTTAAACTTTTCAGATATTATAGCTTCTTTCTTTAACCTTGGCCATTTTTTAAGTTGATACTCTCTCTGCATTGCTTCTCTTCTTGTTTTGTAATTTTCGAAGTAAACTAATTCGAAGGAATCAAAATAACGGATATATTTTGCAGATTTGCTGGATTTATTTTTGTGTTCTTTAATTCTTTTTTCGAGATTATTGGTTTGACCGATATAAAGTGTGTTTGAAGAGGTACGGAGAATGTAAACAAAATACATAATATATTTTAACCAAATTTAATCAGGGCTATAGCATTGAGCGAGCGCAGTGAGTCGAAGTGCTGCGGGACAGGGAGTCGAACCCCAATTGACGGATCCAAAGTCCGCTGTCCTACCATTAGACGATCCCGCATTATAACTTAATCAATAATTATCTCAGAATTTAATGTCCCGTTTCTGCTTTCGCAGAAGACCTACCATGGCGTCGCTTACGCTCCTTTTCTTTCACTACGTTCAAGACAGACGATCCCGCAAAGAGTAAGCTGAGATATTATAGCAAAAGCAGACTTAAAATGTTAAAATAACTACGTTCAAAACCCGTATTAAAACACGGGCCCGTAGCTCAATGGTAGAGCAACACCCTTTTAAGGTGATGGTTGAAGGTTCGAGTCCTTCCGGGCTCACCATAACTCCATCATTCACAGCGTAAAAAACCAATGCTGTGAGATAATGAATTGCCAAGTTTACTTGGCCCCATCGTCTAACGGTTAGGACAGCACCCTTTCAAGGTGTAAATTTGGGTTCGATTCCCAGTGGGGTCACTCGCTTGCAGCTCGCTCATCCACAGAATCGATTTCGCACAAGAAGAGTGTTGCACGTCTTGCAAGGCGATTCCCAGTGGGGTCACAAAAAAGGTAACATGACAAAATTAAACGCAAAACAGCTTCGGGTTTCCGAGCCTTCCGAGGAAGAATTAAAAAATATCAAACGTACTCCTATTTATTTGATAATGGATAGGATAATTGATACATATAATACAGGCTCACTTTTTCGCCTTGCTGACGCTGTGGCATTGGAAAAAGTTTATCTTTGCGGAGAGATGGAATATCCCCCTTCAAGCCGGATTCACAAATCTGCAGTCGGAACAGAAAACTGGGTGCCTTGGGAACGAAAAAGTTCAACTTTAGAGGCAGTCCGCGAGCTAAAAAACAAAGGGGTTCAGGTCGTCGCAATTGAACAGTCGCCACAATCAATAAGTTATAAAGATCTTTCTTCAAAATCGCAATTTCCATGCGCCGTAATTGCAGGCAACGAAACTTACGGTATTGAGGAACAAGTTTTAAAAGAAGTTGATTTGATAGTTGAGTTACCGATGCTTGGTGTAAATAAAAGCTTCAACGTTTGGGGAGCAACTGCAGTAATAATATATAAAATTCTGGAGTCGATTATTTGATTTTATTTTAAAGCGGTATCAACTGCCGACTTCATTGCATCAAAGCTGTATGCTCCGGGGAAAGTATTCTCGTTAACTGCAAAGAATGGCGTTCCCTGAGCACCCAATGAAGTTGCCAAGGCTACATCTTTTTTAATTCTTTCGACATATTTTCCGCTCTCAAGACAAGTTTTCATAAATCCGGAGTCAACCGCACTTGCCAAAAATGTCGCAAGATCGCCTGATTTTGATTTGTCATTCTTGACTGTGTTGTTTAGTAAATCATAGGCTTTATTTGTCATAAGTAAGTCATGAGCAGCCCAGAATTTGCCTTTCTCATTTGCGCAGTACAAAGCCTGAGCACCCATTTCCCCATTTCCATGTCCTGGTGAATAAATATAAACAAATGAGGCTTTGCCCTGATCAATCAATTTCTTAAACTCGACAACGGGTGCGACATAAGTTCCGCCATCAGAAACTAATTTAAATTGAGTTCGACCCTGCGAATCTTCATCGATTTTTCGATTTAACTCGGGATTTTTACCGGAAGCAACATGGCAATAGGGACAACTCGTATCTGAAACTTCTACCAATATCAATTTAGAACTATCTTTTCCAAACTTTATTACATCCTCCTTGAAAAGATTTTTAACCTGATCGAGTGTTAATTTTGGCTGCTGAGCGGTTACATCGGTTGTGTCAGTGGTATTTGTAGTAGTTGGTGTTGTTGTTTTACCCTTCTCCAAACCTGATACCTTTTGCCATAAAACACCTACCGCAAAAGCCAATCCGATTGAAACTAAAAGAAGTATTGGTACAAACCGCTCAAGTGCACTTCCCGACCTCTTTACTTTTTCTTCCATGTAGGTTATTTTGCAGATATAAACCCATTTTGTCAACTACTGTTTGGGTCTACCAGTTAGGAACATCTTTACAATGCTCCAAGCAGTGCCAAGGCTACCACGAAGGGGTAGCCTTATCTAAAAACTTTAAAGCATCCATTGCCGCCATACAGCCAAAACCTGCAGTTGAGATTGCCTGTTTGTACTCGGTATCATGAACTTCACCTGCAACAAAAACGCCTTCCAGATTTGTATGTGTACCGTTTATTACTTTGATATAACCCCTGTCATCCATATCAATCGGACCTTTAAACAGGTCACTATCGGGCTTGTGACCAATAGCAATAAATACTCCGTTCACCACAAGCTCACTTGTAGTTTGGTCTTTAGTATTTTTAAGAAGCAGTTTTTCAACTTTACTATCGCCAACTATTTCCACAATCTCGGTATTCCAAAGAATTTTAATTTTGGGATTGTTCAAAACCTTCTCTTGCATTGCAGCCGAGGCTCTGAACTGATCGCGTCTGTGTATTAAGGTTACTTCTGAGGCATATTTAGTTAAAACCAATGCCTCAGTCATTGCAGAATCTCCACCTCCAACAACTGCAACTTTTTTGTCTTTATAAAATGGCGCGTCACACGGCGCACAGGTTGCAACTCCTCGACCTATAAGTTTTTTCTCTCCCGGAACTTCAAGCCATTTTGTTCGCGCGCCAGTTGAAATAATTACAGACTTTGCAAGATAAACTTTCCCATCTACCGTAATTTCTAATGGCTGTTTGTCAAATAAAACTGAAGTAACGTTTTTATCGACAATTTCAGTGCCAAACCGCTCTGCTTGCGAGCGTATTTTTTGCATGAGTTCCGGGCCCTGAATCCCATCAGGAAATCCGGGATAATTGTCGACGGTAGTTGTGAGCATGAGTTGCCCGCCCCAAGACTCTCCTGCAAAAACAATTGTAGAAGCAGCGCCGCGGGTTGTATAAATTGCGGCAGTTAAACCGGCCGGACCGGATCCGATTATCGCAACGTCCCACGGTTCGTCTCCTTGAGGTTTTTGAGCATAAATGATTTTTTCGTCCATAACTTTATTATATATATTTCCTCCAAACAAAGTTACCCCGCAAAACCAAGCGACAAAGCATAAGTTTGCGGGATAATTTTTCCTTCAACCAAAAATTACATTCCGGTTGTTGTTGGTCCTGATGTACCACCTCCATCTTTCGGTTCTTCTGACACTGTGCCTACCACTGGTTCTGCTGGCAAATTTGTATCATCTGCTACCACAGCTGGCTCAGACATCGATGGAACAGTAGGAGATGTACTTTGGCCTCCTGTAACATCTACATCTTTCGGTGTAGTTCCGGGACCGGCTGGG
>Ga0208375_1003386_pt1 | contig 13655 bp, 12 predicted proteins | sample RifOxyD1_FD_184038 | JGI IMG/M metagenome (GOLD analysis project Ga0208375, IMG submission 184038) | Soil microbial communities from Rifle, Colorado - Rifle Oxygen_injection D1 (SPAdes) | ecosystem: Environmental > Terrestrial > Deep subsurface > Rock core/Sediment | place: Rifle, Colorado... | reverse complement strand
CTTTTTCGTGGGCGGCGCCGAGCGCCGCCCATTCATTTTGTGGCTCGCCGCGCACGGTGCGGCTCGCCAAACAGAGGTTCGAAATCTCTTACAATTTTTATATTTGCTTTTGCCCATAAAAAGAATTTTTGTTATAATGGAAACGTACCCAATCGCCAAAGTTGTCTTTTTCAATGGCCGTCTCGGTCAATTCAAGGCAACTTGGATTGGGTACAACCGGGGCGGCCATTTAAGTTTTAATAAACTAACCAAAATATATGCAAAAATTCTTTTTATACACCCGCAAATCCACAGACGTGGAAGATAAACAAGTCAGGTCTATTGAGGACCAAATCACAGAATTGCGCGCTTACGCTCAAAAAGAAAATTTAGAAATCACCAACATTTTTATTGAAAAACAATCGGCTAAAATTCCGGGCCGACCGATTTTTAACGAGATGATAAAGCGAATTGAAAAAGGCGAAGCTAATGGAATTTTGGCTTGGCATCCCGATAGATTGGCGCGCAATTCTGTTGACGGCGGACAAATCATTTACCTCATTGATTGCGGGCGTATTGCGGCGTTGAAATTCCCTCAATTCTGGTTTGAGCCAACCCCGCAAGGAAAATTTATGTTGAATATCGCTTTTGGGCAAAGCAAATACTATGTGGATTCTCTTTCCGAAAACACCAAGCGTGGATTGCGCCAAAAAGTAAGACGGGGCGAATATCCCTCGCTCGCGCCAGTCGGCTATATTAACGACTCACGAAATAAAACAGTTGTTGTGGATAAAAAGAAATCAGTTATTATCAGCAAAGCGTTTGAAATGTATGCCGAAGGAAATCATCGGTTAGAAGATATTTCCAACTTTTTGGCGCAAAACAATATTGTTTCCAAAAGCGGAAAGAGAATCCACATCACGAGAACAACTTTTATCCTCAAAAATCCTTTTTACACCGGATTATTTCGCTATGCCGGCGAAATCTACGAAGGCAAGCACGAGCCAATCATTGCAAAGAAAATTTTTGATAAGGTTCAGGAGGTTTTAAAACAGAGAGGAAGACCAAGAAAAAAATCCAAAATTGAGCCACAAGTATTTTGCGGATTATTGCGTTGCGGAACTTGCGGGATGATGATAACCGGCGAATACAGGGTTAAGTGTCAGAAAAATGGCAATGTCCACGATTATATTTATTATCACTGCACAAAAAAGAATAAGGCAATAAAATGTCCTGAACCATGTATTCGCCAAGAGGAATTGGAAAAACAAATTTCCTCTTTGCTTCAAAAATTTTCTTTGCGTGCGGATTGGGCGGAAAAACTAAATGCCCGACTTAGAAACGATAAAACAGAGTTCGCCCAATCCGTTTCTGTTTTTATCCAAGAAAGCGGAGAAAAGATAAAAATTATCAATACAAAACTCCAGCGACTTTTAGATGGTTATTTGGAGCAGGATATTGAGCGTGAAATTTACCGCCAAGAAAAAGCAAAACTGCTTTTTGAAAAGAAGTCGCTGGAGGAGAAAATTGCCCGGTTTGAACAAAAGCAGAATGATTGGCTCGAACCGATGGCAAAGTGGCTAAATTACGCTCAAAACCTTGAAAAAATCGCGAGGGATAGCAACCTTTTAGAGAAAAGGGTCGCCGCCAAAGAAATCTTTGGCTCGAACCTCTGTTTGGCGAGCCGCACCGTGCGCGGCGAGCCACAAAATGAATGGGCGGCGCTCGGCGCCGCCCACGAAAAAGTCGGAAAAATTCCTGAAAGTCAAATTGTGGAGCGGGATATGGGAGTCGAACCCATCTTTTAACCTTGGGAAGGTTACGTTAAACCGATTAACTAATCCCGCTTACCAAAATTTTATTTTATCTATTATTTTCAGAAAAAAGTTTTCCTCTTTCTGCAGACCCTCGCTGCTTTCGGCCGGCAGGATGGTGACCACTTCCTCGCCAGGCTTCTTTAAATTAAAGGTTTCTCTCGCCTCCTTGTCCAGATATTCGTCGTTAGCCACTTCAGAAACCTGCGCCTGCAATTGCGCTTTTTTCGCTTCGAGAGCATTAAGCTCGGCCTGTAATTTGATCAATTGGGAATTCAACTCCGCCCTTCTGGAATTTATTTGTAAGTTAGATACGACCAGGTACCCCACCACCGTAAAAAGTAAGATGCTCAAAAACACGGAAAGAAAGATGGTCTGCTTTGATGTATTTTTAATTTTCTTACTTTTTGCTATCATAGAAGAATGAAGATGAAAAATTTCATAAAAGTGGTTTGGATTATCGTGGCGACCCTGGTCGTTCTAAGCATGATCATCTTTACCATAGCTCCCGGTTTTTAGATTTTGAACACCTCCAGGAATGTCTTGGAAGGAATTTTGATCCTTCCTTTTTCTTTTAAGTCTTTTTTACCTTTTTTTTGCTTTTCCAGCAACTTCCTTTTCCTTGAGTAATCTCCCCCGTAGAGCGGAGCAATGACGTCCCGGCGGCGCGCTGAGATGGTAGCTCTGGCTATGATCTTACCTCCGATTGCCGCCTGTATAGGCACGGAAAACAACTGGGAAGGCAAGACTTCCTTCAGTTTTTCCACCGTCTTTCTTCCTTCGGCAAACGCCTCTTTTTCGGGAACGATCCGGGAGAAGGCCTCATCGCTTTTGCCCAGAATCAGAATATTAAGCTTGACCAAGTTCGCTTGCCGCCAGCCCAAGATTTCGTAATTCATGGAGGCAAATCCTTGAGAGACGCCCTTCAATTTGTCGTAAAAGCTTTTGGTGATGATTTCTCTCAAAGGAACTTCGTACAAAAGCTCAACCTTGTCCTGACTTAAAGAATCGGTCTTAAGCTGTTTTGATTCAATGCTTTCTAAAAGCTGTAAGACAGAGCCGAGATAATCTACGGGCGTTAAAACCTGAAGCTTAATCCAAAGCTCTTCGCTTTTTGCGATCTTCGTCGGATCGGGCCAATCGGCTGAAGTATAAACGAAAACCTCTTTAGCGCTGACCAACGTCACCTTGTAAATAACCGACGGAGTGGAAAGGATCAGGTTCAACCCGAATTCCCTTTTCAATCTTTCGGCGATGATTTCGGTATGCAGCAATCCCAGAAACCCGCATTGGAATCCCCGGCCCAAGCCCTCTTTGAAATCGGGCTTGAAGCTCAAAGCTGCATCGTTCAATTTTAACCTTTCTAAAGAATCTTTCAAGAGCTCGAAGTCGTCGGGGTTTTCAGGATAAACGCTTAAAAAAACCATGGGATTTGGCTCCTGGTACCCGGGCAAAGCTTCCGGAGTCTGACCTAAAATGGTGATGGTCTCACCCACCCTTACCTGACCCGGTATTTTAATACCGGTAGCGATATAGCCGATGTCCCCCGGGCCGAGGTTCTCTGCCGGAAAGAACTCCGGATTAAAAATACCAACTTCCTTGACTTCGCCTGTAACCTTGCTCTGCATTAAATAAATTTTGTCGCCTTTTTTAACTTCTCCTTCAAAAATCCTGACATAAGCCAAAACTCCCTTAAAAGCATCGTATTTAGAATCAAAAACCAGGGCCCTTAAGGGCTTTTGCGCCTCGCCCTGGGGAGCCGGAACTCTGACTAAAACCGCGGCCATGACCTTATCGACGTTAACGCCGTCTCTCGCCGAAATCCTGATGATCTCCGAAGCTTCGACCCCTAAAAGGTTCATCATTTCTTTTTCGGTTTCCTCGATTTTGGCCTGGGGAGAATCGATTTTATTGATGGCCGGGATAATAACGAGTTTCTGATGCTTAGCAAGCTCCAAATTACCGATAGTCTGCGCCTGTATGCCTCTCGTGGCGTCAACCAACAGAATCGCGCCTTCCACGGCCACCAAAGACCGGGAAACTTCGTAGCCGAAATCAACGTGGCCAGGCGTGTCGATCAGATTTAAAGTGTAGTCATTAAATTTCATGCGCACCGGCGTCATTTTGATGGTAATCCCCTTCTCTCTTTCTAAATCCATCGCATTTAAATACTGGGGTCTCATTTTATCCATAGGAATAGTGTTTGTCATTTCCAAAAACCTGTCGGCCAAAGTTGATTTGCCGTGGTTCACATGACTGATGATGCAGAAATTGCGGATATTATTCATGCTTTAACTACTGAGTTATTATAATCACACCAATAAACATCAAAACAATGGCTATTGTTTTTTGGACTATTAAAGCTTTGCTCATTTCTTCTTTTAAGATTCGCGGATAGAAAATACTAAGCATCACGGTGATTACTAAAACAAAAAACGGCTGAACGGAAGATAGGGTGTTAACCAGAGTAACGTAACCGAAGGAGGTGGCGATGATTATAAATAAGGTGCCGAGAAGGGTTATAGCCTCACTGGCCGACATCGCAATAATTGCTTTTTTACCGTACTGCTTTACCGTTTTAATTAATTCTGGAAGATAAAGAAAAACAATTGGTATAGAGCTTATAGCCATACCTATGCTTTTATATCCGAAAATTGTCCAAAAATCTGCGAAATTCAAAAGGTATTTTGACAAAAGTGCGCCTATGGCACTAAACCCCGCAGCTAAAACCATCCAATAAAAAGCCCTGCCGAGGCGTATTTTTGAAAAACTTCTTACTGAAATAAAAATCGCTCCAGCGATCAATAACAATATCCCTAAGTATTTTAAAGGACTGAAAATTTCATTTAAGAATATAGCCGCGAAAACTAAAATAAATAAAGGTGCGAGATAAAATAAAGGAATAATCCTTGACGCCTCTTCAATCTGTAAAGCTTTAAAATATAAAACATAAAGCAAAATAGTAGTAGCGCCACTTATAAGCGCTAGGAAAACATTAAAGTAAGAAAGATGAGAAAATCCATAAATAAAATAAACTGTGATGCCGACCACTAATTCGACGATGCCGGAAACAATCACTGGAACCAAAGGTTTTCTAACCCACCTCGTTAGAACATATTTATCTATGATATTTGATACAGACCAGCATAACGCTGCCAAAATGGAAAAAATTACCCACATGTTGAATTATCTTGTTATGAAGTGTTTAAAAATTGAACGTTTTACGGCGATTATCTCCGGGGATTTTAAAAAATGGCAGAAAAAGAGATAAACGAGCGTTCCGACAATGCCGGCTACAACCGTCTGAATCAAAATGCCCAAAAAAGTTTCCATGGCCACAAAGCCGGCCGAAACTTTAAGGGCGGCATAAACGGTAACGCCCATTAAAACCGTAGCTAAAACTGTTTTTAAAAAAGATCTGGTGATTTCTTTCAGCCTGATATGTCCCAGAGTTTTGCGCAAGAACAACAAAAGTAACAAGCACTGGAAAAGACCGGAGACCGACATCGCCAAAGCAAGGCCGACCACGCCGATATTGTTAATGCTAGCGAGGTCCAGGGCATGAGCTATAAATTGCTGGAAAGAATTAGCGAAACTTAGAAGCCAAACAAATAAAAATGCTAAAGCGACGTTAAGCGCCATGGAAGCGAAGCTGATGGCCACGGGTATTTTGGTGTTTTGGAAGGAATAAAAAACTCGGGCCAAAAACGGTATGCACGCTGCAGCGAAAATACCCAGACAGAAAAGTCCCAAGGAAGCTGCGGTTAGTCTCGTGTCTTGCCAATTAAACTGGCCTGTCCCCAAAACAAGGCGGATAATTTGGGCTCTCAATAAAAAGAAAAAAAGAGAAACGGGTATGATCGAAAAAGCCATCTGGCGCAAGCTTAAAGAAAAATGGTCCAGAAATTCGTGCTTGGCGCCGTTGACCCAGGCCCTCGATAAGAACGGGAAAGAAGCCACCGCAAACGAAGCGCCGACAATCCCGATGGGCAGATATTGGATATTATTGGCAAAATTGAAAATAGCGATGGAGCCCACCGTTAACGTCGAAGCTATGGCCGTAATGACTATCAAATTCAGGCTATAGGCGGCCGTGCCGATAGTCCGAGGAACCATCAGTTTGAATATTTTAATCAGCCCCGGGTATTTAAAATCGAGAAGCGGCCTATATTTAAAACCCGTCGCCACGGCAACCGGAATTTGGACTATCCAGTGGAAAAAAGCGCCTAGAATCACGCCGTAAGCCAAGCCCCACACTCCGAAAGGCGGCACCAAAAACAAAATGCCGAAAATAATGCCCAGATTATAAAAAACAGGAATGATGGAATAGGCGAAAAAACGGTTAAAGTAGTGCAAAATCCCAGAAAAGATGGCGCTCATCCCAAAAAAGATCGGACTCAAAAACATGATTCTGGTTAGGCCTATGGCCAAAACCCTTTCTTCCGAATTAAAACCGGGAGCGATAAACTTCATTAGAAAAGGGGTAAAAATAGCGAGAACCCCGCAGATAACGATAAGTAAAACCAAAAAACAATTCAAGACATTGTTAACGAGCGCCCACGCTTCCTTTTCGCCTTTCTTAAAAGACTCGGCAAAGACCGGCAAGAAAATGGCTGTCACTCCGCCCATAATCAGAATGCTGTAAACAAAATCAGGAATGCGGAAAGCGGCAAAATAAATATCGAGTGTCTGCCCCGCTCCGAAAGTGCCGGCCAAAAGCCTGTCCCTGACTAAACCCAAAAGCCGGCTGATTAAAGCCGAAGCGCCCAGTATCAGGGCGGCGAAACTCACTGTTTTCGCTTGCGAATGAAAAAGCCTTTTAATCATTGACGCTTTTATTCTAACAAAAAATCGCCTCATTGGCGATTCTTTGTTGCTCAAGCAGACAATAAGCCGAATTCTGTCTAGCCCGCCACAACTTTGCAGATGTGGGCGGGCGGGGGCAATCATCTATCTAGGTCACGACGTTACCGTCGGACTCTGGCGAGCTACTCTTTCACGAAAGCTCCAAGATGAATCTCGAAACCTCCGATTTGCTCTTGCTCCCGGATAAGAATTTAGCCGTTTCACTCCCCGCCCTCTATGCTCACCACAAACTCTAATACATTTATTTTATGTTTATAAATCAATTAATCCAACTAACCTTAGTGATGGGCTTAGAGGGCGGGGCATCGTCACTGTTCGCATCTCTGGCGTTGCCGCCGGCGGGCGTTACCCGCTACCTTTTTATCCCGCCTCCTATGCTGTCTGAAATCAGCAAAAAATAATTTGAGTGAAAAATCACCCTTATTACCTTTTACCAAGCCTCCGGCAGCTTAGGAGGCGGGAAGGAGTTCGGACTTTCCTCCCCCGATTATGAGTCGGGAGTAATTGCCTCGCCTACTTGAGCAAGTATATTATAACATTTCAAGAACCCCTGTCAAATGAGTAAGGCCTCGGGTTTCCCCGGGCCTTACTTATTTTTAATTAGTTTAATTATTAAAACGAGACTTAATTCCTTTAATTTTTTTGGTAATTCGCTGTATATTACTTTCTGATAAATTTAGGGCTGCTTGAGTTTTTTCTTCATTTAAACCGTCTTCGACATGCTGTTCCTCTTGTATCTTATCGATATCCTCTGCGATTTCTTCGACGTCTTTGGAAATTTCCTCTACATCTTTGCCCAAACCTCCCACCTCTTCCTGTATGCCCTCGACGTCTTCGCTTACATCATCAATTTGTTCGGCTTGACGATTAACCGTCATTTGAATAAAAATAGCGAGGTAAATGGCTTCGAGTGAGACCAACGTTGTAAGAGCCAGTAAGACTTCGTCAATAGAAAAAATACCGAAAAACGGTAGTATAAATGCTATGGCAAAAATAAGAGTATGAACAACAAGTGAAGTTGGCGTACCTACCCACTTAGTCATAATTATTGATTTTTTTCCTACCCAGTTAATCATTTTATTGAGTGATTTACACTATAATATATTTATAAATCAATATCTAATAATTCCTAAATATTACCAAAAAAAACTAATCTAGGCAATTAAATTTCTGAACAGCGTGTTTTGTGAATTAAAAATTGTACCAGCAAAAATGAGTAAGGTTAAACCTTACTCATTTTTCTCTGTGCCCCAACCGCGTCTGGAACTTCATCCCCAGAGGGGGATTTGAGCCCTTTTGGGCTTTCGGAACGAGGCATCCTAGTCGGGGTCATATTAAAGGATTTTAACGCGTCTAATCCCGTGTCTCACTTTTTACGGTTTTGTTCGGGAAACCTGCCCCGTAGTGAACGCGAAGCGTTCTACTACTGGGGTGAGACAAATGGGACACTATAAACGGCATTTTGAGACACGCTTGTGTCTATTTTATTTACTTTAAAAACCTAAAAGTAGAAAGCATTTTCTCTGCGACAGATTGATAATCAATTCCGTTGTTTTTAATTACAATCTGAAATAAGGTAAAACCGTTAATTTCAGGGGAATTAAAGATGTAAACATATTTTTTGTTGATGCCCTCTCCCCCGCTAAAAAATGCCTTCGTTATTTCTCGATTGCTAATGATTAATTTTTCTCTGTTTATAAGTTTGAATTGTTCCGGTGATATCTCCATCCCTTTTATTATTTCCCAAATCCAAAAGTTTTCAATATCTTCATTGGGATGTGGCTCTATAATAATTCCAGGCACTTCACATCCTAAACCCATACAAGTATTAAGGTCTTTTTTATCGAATCCAACACCCTCTATAACTTCCCAATCTACATTGGGATATTTCACCTCGAACCCATTCTCCCTATTCCTATAAGTATTCCAGGCCGCAGCTATTTTCTCAAATTTTGCCTCACCTGGTTCTAGTAAATTTGATTGTAGTTTGTTCCAAATAATCTTATAATTTTCTTCTGAAATTTTTTCAAGGTTGAAAAGCAAATCTCCTTTTTTATAAAGTTCGCCGCCACTCTCCGAAAGATAACTATCGAAAATAATGTCCAAATTTCCATCATTTTCTTTAGCGATAGCTTGAATTCTAGTTAAAGTTTGAAAACCATCTATATCTAACTGAGCCTTAAGTTGATTTCCTTCTTTATAAATTTCTAGTTTATAAACCCATGTTTGGTTTGGCGGCGCAAATTCACTATATTCATATATGCCGGTCCAATCAACAATAGATATTTTTTGTCCTGTGCCTATCCCAGCCGGAGAACCCTTTGACAATAGGGGCCAATACTGCCAAGCTAAAATTCCCCAACTAGTAAAGAGTAAAATGGCTAAAACTAAAGCAGTAAGTTTAAGTGTTTCTCTTTTCTTTTCGTCGCGGGGGATGGTTATTACCTGTGTTCGAGCTATTTTATCGTGGATGGCCTGTCTCTTAGGGGTACGAGAAACAAGATAAATATTTAAAAATATAATTACATATGCGACAAACGGAATAGAGTTAAGAAGTATTTTTGATCCCTCTCTCAAAAAAGCTCTTTTAAGCCCGACTTTATTGAGGGTTCCTGCCTCCACTACCTTAATATCTGCATATCTTTTGCCCAAAGTCCATCCATAACTGCCGGTCAAAAACCAAAAATAAATAAAAATAATAGCTGAATTAACATAGTGGGTCTTCTGAGTAATTTGGTCAAGTTGGCCCCTTGCAGCTGCCCAATCCCCACTTTTAGCAATTGGGATTACAAAAATAATAAAAAGTATTGTCATTATCGCAGCTACCGGAAAACCACCAAAAAGAACATCTCCAGCCATGGCAGATATCCTTGATCGAAGCGTAGCTAATCCATTTTTTTCAGGTCCTACTCTCACTTCTTCCTTGTTTGGTTCTATTTCCCAAGATAAAGGGATTTTGTTTTCCATAACTAACCGCTCCTAACTTATTTAGTAAATGGTAAGCCCATTAGAAATTGAGTAAGAGCGGAATTAGCAAAAACTTTGAATTGAAACAGCTTAACAATCATCAGAAAATCACTAACTTCAGATTTTAGACTTTCGGGTCCAGTAAAAATTTCTTTACCTTCTTCTATCACTGATTTCGTGTAATTATGCAGCAGATCGTAAGCCGATCTACCTTTGACAAATTCCACTATGTTTTTAAACTCGTCTTTATCAAGCCAAACGCCAAGGCATTTTTTACAAGCATCAATCTCGACGGTAGAGTCTTTATATTTTATTTTAAACATTGGAACATGATCTACGGGACACAATCTTAGACTTTGAGTAGATTTGAAATTTTTCTCATTATCCCAAAGATCAAAATCAAACCATTTAGCATATTCGTCTTGTAAATCCTTAGCTTGCCTCAGCTCATCTTGATTAAACCATAAACCCTTACATTCAGAACAATAATCAACTTTGACGTTGCCTATTTTTATCTCTTGAAATGATTCGTGATTATTTGGACATTTCATATTATATATTATTATCAAAAAATCGTTTCTTTGGCAAGGGCGGCTTTTACGACTGGACTCCCTGGCGCCGTTGCGGCATCCCTTTATCTAGTGCACATGCCCCCAGCAGGACTCGAAGGTAGTTCTCGAAAGCAAACGGGTTTCCGCCTACGGGCGGAAGGATCATACGGGAAGCAGATTCTCGCCACCCTGGAAACAACTGAAAACAAAAACGCCCTTAAAAGGCGTCTTGTTTTCAGTGCCCCCAGCAGGACTCGAACCTGCAACTTTTTCCTTAAAAGGGAACTACTCTACCATTGAGTTATGGGGGCAAAATTAGCTCCGCTAATTTTGCCCGGTAAATTACATTGATTATTAAATGATAATTTACCGTGGGAGCTGAGTTCTGCCAATATTATACCCTAAATCCCCTCCTTTTTCAACTCTTCCAACAATTCCTTTTGTCTCCTGGTGACTTTCTGAGGAGTGTGCACGACGAGTTTGACATACATGTTGCCCTGACCGTAGCTCGAAAAATGCGGGATACCCTTGCCGGAAATCCGCAAAACCTTGCCCGATTCGGTGCCAGCGGGCACCTTCAATAAAATATTCTTCCCGCCAAGGGTGGCGACTTCAATTTCCCCGCCTAAAGCCGCTTGCGAAAAAGACACCGGGACATTGGCCAGTAAATCGTCTCCTTTTCTTTGGAAAAACGAGTGTTTTTTGATAAAGATCCTGACGTACAAATCGCCGGGTTTACCTCCCTTGCGGCCAGCTTCTCCCTTGTCTTCAACCTTGATAACCTGATTCGTGTCCACGCCGGCCGGAATGTAAATCTTAATTTTCTCTTCGCTCTTGATTCTACCCTCGCCCCGACAAACATTGCACGGCTTGGACGGTCTTTGGCCTTCCCCGCCGCATTCCGGACAAACGGCCAAACGAGTCAGAGAACCGAAAATAGTTCTTTGAACCTGCTGGACCTCGCCGGTCCCCCGGCAAGTAAAACATTCATTCAAAGGCGTGCCGGGCTCCGCTCCCTTGCCGTGGCAGCGGGCGCAAACGACTTCCTTGTAAAGAGAAAATTCTTTTTCCTGAGTTTTTAAGACGGCTTCCAAAGGAAGCTCGAGGTCGACTTCGATGTCCTTCCCTTTTTTAACATTCTGCTTCTTGGTGTGGCCGCCAAATCCGAACATTTCTCCAAAAAGATCGCCCAAATCTTCAGGGTCAAATCCCTGTCCGCCAGGAAAACCCTGGCCAAAGCCAAAATCCCACCCGCCCGCGCCCGGCGCCTGCCCGCCCTCAAAAACGCGGCCGAATTGGTCGTACTGCGCCCGCTTGTCCTTATTCGAAAGAGTTTGGTAGGCTTCGTTAACCTCCTTGAACTTATTTTCATCGCCACCCTTATCGGGATGGTGCTGATGGGCTAATTTATGGTAAGCCTTTCTAATGTCTTCCGGCGAGGCAGTTTTTCCGACTCCTAAAATTTGGTAGTAATCTTTGGCCATTTAATCTCAGAGGTCCGACCTCCCTCTTAATTTTGAGGGAGGTCGGACCTCAATCATTTTACTTCTCTTTATACTCGCCCTCTTCAGGGCCCTTATTTTCTTCGGGTTTGGGCTGAGCAGGATTTTGTTTATACAATTCAGCGCCGATCTGCTGAACAATCTGAGAAAGCTCAGAAGTTTTCTGTTTAATTTCATCCATATTATCACCGTCTTTGACTTTTTTCAAAGCCTCGACGCTCTCTTCGATTTTCTTTTTGGTATCGGCCGACACTTTGTCGCCGGCGTCTTTTAAGGCTTTCTCAGTAGTGTAAACCAAATTATCGGCCAGGTTCCTTGATTCAATCAGTTCCTGTTTTTTCTTGTCGTCTTCAGCGTGTATTTCGGCTTCTTTTTTCATCTTTTCAATTTCTTCTTTAGACAAACCGACCGAGCCCTCAATTCTGACCGATTGAGTCTTGCCTGTAGCCTTGTCTTTGGCTGTTACTGTCACGATGCCGTTAGCATCAACGTCAAAGGCCACCTCAACCTGCGGCAAGCCTCTGGGAGCGGGCGGAAGGCCATCTAAGACAAACTTACCGATGGTTCGGTTATCTTTGGCCATGGGCCTTTCTCCCTGCAAAACAATGATTTCTACGGCTGGCTGATTGTCGGCTGCCGTGGAGAAAACCTGGCTTTTCGCTGTTGGAATGGTCGTATTTTTAGCAATCATCACGGTACTGATGCCGCCCAAGGTTTCAATACCCAAAGAGAGCGGCAGAACGTCGAGTAGAAGAACGCTTTTAATATCGCCTTCGGGAGCCCGGCCTTCGGTCTTGGCTCTCAAAATCTCTGCTTCAATGGAAGCGCCAATCGCCACCACCTCTTCAGGATTGATGGATTTATTGGGTTCCTTGCCGAATAATTTTTTAACAGCTTCTCTAACCGCCGGAACCAGCGTTATACCGCCGACTAAAACCACCTCTTCAATATCTTTTACGGTAAGATTCACTTCGGCTAAAGTTTTTTTCACTCTTTCAATTGATCTTTCGACCAATTCAGCGGTGAGCTTATCCAACTGGGCTCGAGATAATTTGTAAAGCAAATGTTTAGGACCCGCAGAATCGGAAGTAATAAAGGGTAGGTTAATCTCGGTTTCTTGAGCCGAAGAAAGTTCAATCTTGGCTTTCTCGGCCGCTTCTTTTAACCGCTGTAAAGCCAGAGTGTCTTTAGATAAATCAATGCCGTTATCTTTCTTAAACTCGCCGATGAGCCAATTGATGATCTGCTGATCAAAGTCGCGTCCTCCAAGATGCGCCTCTCCGCCCGTCGCCATAACTTCGACAGTCTCGGGCGTTGTATTTAAAATAGAAACATCAAACGTTCCGCCACCAAAGTCATAAACAGCGATTTGCTGATTGGCTTTTTTGGTCAAACCGTAAGACAAAGCGGCCGCGGTCGGCTCGTTGATGATCCTTAAAACGTTAAAACCAGCAATTTCCCCAGCGGCTTTAGTCGCCTTTCTCTGGGAGTCGTCAAAGTTAGCCGGGCACGTAATGACGACATTAGTGATTTTTTCTCCCAGCTTTTCTTCGGCATCAGCTTTCAATTTCTGCAAAATCATAGCCGAAATTTCAATGGGAGTGTACCATTTCTCACCCATTTTCACTTCAACTTCGCCATCCTTTCTTTCTCTGGTTTCATAAGACAGGAGCTTCAGCTCTTTCTGGACTTCGGGGTCCGAATACCTGCGGCCAATGAAGCGTTTCACCGAATGAATGGTATTTTTGGAATTGGTAATAGCCTGCCTTTCAGCTAAAATGCCGACGATCCGCTCTCCGGTTTTAGAAACAGCGACCACTGACGGCGTTAAAACAGAGCCTTCTCTGTTTTCCAGGCATTTCGGCTCGCCATTGATAATGGAAGCCATTTTTGAAATTGACGTACCTAAGTCGATACCTAATATTTTTGACATAAAGTTTTTTATAATTTATTTAATTAATTCACTTATATATTTA
>Ga0208375_1003383_pt1 | contig 13676 bp, 19 predicted proteins | sample RifOxyD1_FD_184038 | JGI IMG/M metagenome (GOLD analysis project Ga0208375, IMG submission 184038) | Soil microbial communities from Rifle, Colorado - Rifle Oxygen_injection D1 (SPAdes) | ecosystem: Environmental > Terrestrial > Deep subsurface > Rock core/Sediment | place: Rifle, Colorado... | reverse complement strand
CTTGGACACTTCTACTACCATTTATATAAACGGCACCGACCCCAAAGTCAAAAAATTTTTAGAGGTCAGCCAAAAAGCTCTCACCAACGCTATTTTTATGGCCACCGCCGGCAACACTGTTTTTGATATAAGCGAAGCTATGGAAAAAGAAGTAGTTGGTAATGGCTTTAGTGTTATTCGCGATCTTACCGGACATGGCGTTGGCAAAAAACTTCACATGACCCCCTTTATTCCCTGCTTTGCCGACCCCAGGACCAAGCGGGACATCCTCAGCGTCGAACAAACATTAGCTATAGAGGTTATGTCCGCTATGGGTGGCTGTCAGTTGGTAGAGGACAGCGACGGCTGGACGCTGTCAACTCAAGACGGCTCCATCACCGCAATGTATGAAGAATCCATCTGTGTCACCGAGTCCGGCCCCATAATCCTTACTGCCTCAAACTAGTTTAAGGTTATAATATTTCAAAACTCTATTCGAAAAAGAGGTTACTTTGAAAACTATACTTGTTCTTTACGCTCAAGATTCTCAAAAGCAGGCCGAAAGGTTTATTGAAAATTTAACAAAAAGAGGTTTTGAGGTAAATACTTTAATTGATTTAAAGTTACCTATTGTTTCCGATCTTTCCACTCAAGCCCTTCTCAGTCGAGCTGTTAATATCCACGATTTGGTCATTGTTCTCGTAAGCGATGGTCTCTTTGCAAATTGCAACTTCAAATCTCCCATTCTCCAAGCTATCAAGCTGGGCAAATGCATCTCGGCAGCCCCCAAAAATTCCAATGTCATCATGCCCACTTGGTTTGTTGTCGGCTTTAAGTCACAAAAATAAACTATTCCCAAAAAAGGAGTCAAAATGTCTAAAATCTTAGTTCTTCACGGCCCAGATCCAGAAGAAATCGACAAAGCAAAAAGCCTTGTAAGGTCTCATTCAGACCTCAATCACCAATTTATCCCCCTTACCGACTTTTGGTTCACTTACAAAAGAATGAGAGTCTCGCTCTCTGTGTTTATCGACGACAATCTTGGTGATGTTTGGTTAAGAAATTTTATCATCATGCCCGATGGTCGAAACACCTTAAGTTTTGCCCGCTACCTGTTAAATGCAATAGACTCACACGATAAAGTCGTTATCCTGCCCTGTCCATATGTGACTCGCTTCAAAAGCTACATTCTTGCCTCAGGTTATGCCCTTGGCAAGGACAAAGTCATCGCCACCTTAAACTACTCACCAGTCATTAGCCTATCAACTTGGTACGAGGAGATATTCAGAGGCTTGACATCGACCAAAAATGGTCTTCGTAACCTGCTCAAAAAACTTTAACCCCCCATAAGGGAGATTTTTATACTAACCCATAACTTGCAAAGCACGATTTGTCTAAGGTATAATAAGCCCAAAACTAGCCCCGGCTAGCTTACCTTAAATTTGGAGGAAATGATGGAATTTCTAGAATTTGTCTTTAACACCTTCTTTAGTTTCACTGAAAAGGCAATTCTCTTAGTAATGCTGGTGCTACCCTTTGTTGCCATCTTTGCGCTACTTGGTGGTATGAGCAGGTCAAGCGAGACAAACAACAACGCAGACTACTTTGCTTCTTGGACACTGGCACTCATTGTTGGTGGATCATTTGTTGTGTCAGGATTCTTCCTTGGGTTGGTAGACGGCACAGCACAAGGTTTTGCTACTGCGTGGAGATTTGTAAACGATGATATTCCTGTTATCGTCAAGTTTGCTTTTTTCCTTTCGATCATATACTCGTACTTCATGATCATAACAGCCAAAAGTAAGTCGACTTCAGGCGAGGTTATGAATTTCCTTTTTCGCATAATCGTCCCCACGAGTATTGTTTACTTGCTACACATCGCTTATGTAGGTTTTGTAAAAGACCTTCTTTTGGGTTTGTAGTCTATATGCATTTACAGCCCGCCAATCTGGTGGGGCAATAGGAGAGAAATAATGACCAACGGGACATCTTCAAAACTGGCACAAATCCTAACGTGTACTTATTACATAATCGAACTTGCCTTCTTCGAGCCCAATACCTCTTTCTTACCGGCCGTTGCTCACAACTTCAAAGATTAACCAAAAAAGCCCCTCTAAGAAGGGGCTTTTTCTATAGCAAACAATATTGACATTTAATAGATATTGTCATAATATGTCCTTAGTGAAATTTGACTGGAATCCAGACAAAAACGAATATCTAAAGAAAAGTAGAGATATTTGTTTTGAACAAGTCATTAAGGCTGTAAAAAGCAAAAAGCTACTTGTCGACACTCCACACTACAATCAAGTTAAATATTCCAGGCAAAGATTGTTAATTATAGAAATAAAAAATTATGTTTACGTCGTACCCTATGTACAAAATGGTACAGTAAAATTCTTAAAAACAATCTATCCAAGTCGTGATTATTATAAAAAATATTACAAAAATGCCAATAAAACAAAAATTTGATCCTTTCAAGAACCTTGTCCTCGACGAATACGAGCAGGATATTGAAGATAATATTGATAAGTTAGTGTTGACACCTCCGTCACCAGCTAGGATGGCTATGCTCAAAAAAGCCGCCGAAAACACTCTAAAAAGTCTTGAAAGCCAAAAAAAGAGTAAAAATATCAATTTAAGAGTTACCGAGGCCACTTACAGAAATCTAAAAGCCAAAGCTGCCAAGCTCGGTCTGCCTTACCAAACTCTCGCCTCAAGTATTCTCCATCAATACTCAAATAAGTAGCCCAAAACTTGCCACTTGTCGCAACCTAGTATGTTTGCTACAATAAGCCCTGCACAACAAAATATGGCTAAAAACCAAATGACTGAGTTAAACGGAGTCATCTCCGAGTGTCTGCCCAATACCCAGTTTCGGGTCACACTAGAAGATGGCAGGGAAATCTTAGCTCATCTTGCCGGTCGCATGCGACTACATCGCATTCGCGTTATGCCTGGGGACAAAGTTAAGCTCGAAATGAGCGACTATGACCAAGGCAAAGGCAGGATAATCTACCGCTCCTAATCCGCGTCGACTCGACAAACCAAATTATTTATATATAAAACAAAAAACACTCATGCGAGTTCAATCATCAGTGAGACTCAGATGCAAAAATTGTAAAATTATTAAACGCCATGGCAAGGTGTTGGTTATTTGTACCAATACACGCCACAAGCAAAGACAAGGATAAAAAACAAAAAATATGCCTAGAATTTCCGGTATTGACCTACCAAACGAAAAAAGAATCGACATTGCTCTCACCTACATTTATGGTATTGGCAAACATGTTTCTCAAAATATCTTAAAACAAGCCAAAGTTGATCCTAGCATTCGCACCAAAAACTTAACCGCCGACGAACAGCGCACAATTCAAACCGTTATCGAGACACTACCCACCGAAGGTGAACTTCGTAAAATCGTTCGTGACAATATCGAAACTCTAAAGCGCATCCAATCTTACAAAGGCTCCCGCCACTCTATGGGGCTTCCGGTACATGGACAGCGAACCAAAACCAATGCCAGAACCAGAAAAGGCAAACGCAAGACCATTGGAGCAGTTAGTAAAGAAGCTGAAGCCGCCAAGGCTCAAGCCACCAAGAAATAATCATAGTTTACAAAAATGGCAGACAACAAAACCAAAAACAAAACAGTCAAAACAAAAAAGACCTTCACAGTAAGCTTTAAAGGGGGACAAGGCAAAATGTTTGTAAAGGCAACATTCAACACGACTTATGTTACTTTTACCGATTCTACAGGTAACACCATTTGCTGGAGCGCCGCTGGCACTTGTGGCTTCAAAGGCGCCAAACGTTCTACACCATTCGCTGCTACCACCATTATCGAAGAAGGTCTTCGCAAGGCCAAGTCTATGGGGCTTATGTCTACCGATGTTTATCTCAAGGGACCCGGCCCAGGCAAAGATGCTGCCCTTCGTGTCTTAAAAACTTCTGGTATCGAAGTCAACACATTAGCAGACACTACTCCAATCCCTCATAACGGTTGCAGGCCCAGAAAGCATCGCCGAGTATAAAAATCAACTAAACACTAAAAAAGAAAAACAAATATGGCAAAATACACAGATCCCAAATGCAGACTATGTCGTCGTGAAGGAACCAAACTTTATCTCAAAGGTGCTCGTTGCTTGTCTCCCAAATGTCCACTAGAGAAAAAGGGCGCCCAAGTCCCAGGTCAACATGGCAAAAAACGTGCCAGAGGCAGACTCTCAGGTTTTGGTCTACAACTTCGCGAAAAACAAAAAGCCAAACGAACTTACGGAGTTTTGGAGGGTCAATTCCACCGCTACTACGATGCCGCCATCAAGTCTTCTGGAAACTCTTCCGAAGTCATTATGCAACTTCTAGAGTCTCGCTTGGATAACGCCTGTTATCGCTTAGGTTTTGTCGCCTCCCGATCACTAGCTCGCCAGTTAGTCACACACGGCAACATTTTAGTTGATGGTAAAAAAGTTGACGTTCCTTCATTCCAAACCAAACCAGGTATGGTCATCTCTCTTCCAGAAAAAGCCGCCAAATTCGACTTTGTTGCTCCAAACTTAAACGACAAAAACATGCCAGCCAAATGGATGTCTAGAAAAGGCGCCCAAGGAAAAATCGAACGTATGCCTACTGCCGATGAAATTGGCTCCGAAATAAAAACCAATCTTATTATCGAGTACTACTCACGCTAATTAAATACCAATTAACTAACTAACCCAAAAAACATGTTAGATCCAAACTTCAAAATAAACATCAAGGACAAGGGAGACTTTTCTGCAGAGGTCATTATTGAGCCACTTCCACAAAATTTCGGTCACACCGTTGGCAACGCTCTACGTCGCGTTTTATTAACCTCCTTAGTTGGTGGTGCTGCTATTCGCGTCAAAGTTGACGGCGTTACACATCAATTTTCAACAGTTGATGGTATCAAAGAAGATGTTCTCGAATTTATCTTAAATTTAAAAACTCTAAACTTTATTGTTCCAGATAACGAAGCTTACGAAGCCAAAATTAAAGTTTCTGGGCAAAAGCAAGTCACTGCTGCTGACATCGACCTCCCTACGGGTGTGCAAGTAGCTAACCCAGATGTTGTCCTTTTTAACTCCACCTCGGCCAAGAGTAAGTTCGCCGCCTCAATTACCATTACTTCCGGTATGGGTTATGTTGCTGCTGACGAGCACGCCACCAATGAAATTGGTGTTATTCCTCTAGACGCTTCCTTCTCGCCTGTTTTAAAGGCAAACTATACTGTCGAAGCCGCTCGTGTTGGTCGCTCCAGCAACTACGACAAGGTTAGACTAACACTAACCACCGACGGTACCATGACTCCAGAGGACGCCGTCAGAAATTCTGCTGAAATCCTTTCTAAGTTCTTTTCCTTTGTAAACTCCGAGGAAGCTCACACTCAAGTCGAAAAAGTCAAAGCCACAAGAGAGACCGCAGGCTTCATCGACGACCTAGATCTTCCTACACGTGTTCTAAACGCACTCAAAAAGTCAGGACTTACCAAATTATCAGACCTAAAATCCCTCTCTCTAGCCGACCTTAAAAAAGTCAAAAACCTCGGTGAAAAATCTGCCCTCCAGGTTGTCGACATGGCCAAAGAGAAGGGCATCATTATTGAATAACAAAACATGTCACGCCGTCATCAAGCCAAACTTCCAAAGCTCAATCGAAGCTCAAACCAAAGAGCTACTCTCTTTAGAGTTCAGCTAAATCAAATTATCGAACACGGAACCCTAACTACAACCGTAGTCAAAGCCAAAGTCATCAAAAGACTCTTCGATAGGTTAGCTGCCAAAGCGGTGGACGCTACACTCTCTGATAGGCGTCGCATTGCCGCCACTCTCAGTAGCCCCAAAAGTGCTAACAAACTCGTAGATCTAATTGTTCCTGCTATGGGTGGTCGCAAAAGTGGCTTTACTACCATTCAAAAGGTAAGTACTAGAAAAGGTGACTCTGTTGATTTGGCTACTTTAAGTTTCGTTATTCCTATGCCGGTTCGCCCAGAAGTGGTCAAGGAGCCAAAAGTCAAAAAAGAGAAAGCCGTTAGTAATCTTAAAAAGACCAAATAATTATGAATACCACAACTCTCACTCCAAAAGACATTACCAGAAAATGGCACTTAATTGACTTAAATGGTAAAGTTTTAGGTCGATCAGCTGTCGAAATTGCCAAACTTTTAGCTGGTAAAAACAAAGTTCTTACAGGTGATCACTTGGACAATGGTGACTTTGTTGTTGCTATTAATGCAGGTGACTTTACTGTCACTGGCAAAAAAATGACCGAGAAAATGTATTATTCTCACTCTGGTTTTGCTGGAGGCTTTAAAGAGAGAAACCTACAACAAATGATAGACAAAGACCCTCGTCGTGTTGTCGAAAAAGCCGTCAAGGGTATGCTACCAAAGGACAAACATCAACAAAACCGCTTAAGAAGATTAAAACTCTTTACCGATGCCAAGCATCCTTACGCAAACGAGCTCGGCCTTAACAAAACAGAAAAATAAAATACCATGGCACAAAAACTATCCAAAAAATCCAAAGTCGCAGTTAAACCAGTCAAGTCCCAGCTCACCAAAAAAGGTGCCCTAACTATGCCTGCCGAATACTTTTCCGGTCTTGGTCGCCGCAAAACTGCTGTTGCTCGTGTCAGAATCTGGCCAGGCAAACAAGAATTAACTGTAAACGGCAAGCCAATTTCAGCCTACTTCAAAGGTGATGTCTTCAAAAAGATTTATGCAACTCCATTCATGGTTACAGAAACATTAGGTCAATTCACCGGAAGCATCAAAGTCGCCGGTTCTGGTCTCATGGGTCAGGTTGACGCTGTTGTTCACGGTATTGCCAGAGCACTTGTCAAAGCCAACACCGACGTCTACAAGCAGGTCCTACGAGACAAAGGTCTCTTAACCCGTGACCCTCGCATGAAAGAAACCAGAAAAGTCGGCCAAGGTGGTCGCGCTCGTGCCAAGAAGCAATCTCCAAAGCGCTAATCAATTAGTTTTGTGCTAGAATCCCATCATCTTGTTACAGAAGGAGTTCTTCATGCACTTTTCCTTAAAGTTTTCCAATTTAGATCCAAACCTAGAGACTAGTTGGTCTGATCTAAGAAGGCTAAGTGATTTGGTCAGCAAGTTGTATCCCAATCAAAAAATTGAGGTAAAGATAGAGTTCGCCTACGCTCAAAATTTTGTTGTCGACCCTTATGCCGAAATCATTGCGCCAGCAGGTCCAGTCAAAATCGAGCTTTATCCACAGACAAACTGCAAAAGAGATGACCTGAATCCCCAGAGCACCAAAATTGTCAGTAGTATTGTTGATCTAATCATCAAATTCCTTGCAGCCTCCGTTCCAGCAAATACCAATCTGTTTAGTCAACCATATACTCCGAGTACCGAAATCAGTATTTCGCACGGATTTGGTGTCTACAAGTTTACAGATGCCAAACCCGATGAATACCCCTAGGTATATTAAAATAAAAGTGTGAAGACCTCACACTTTTTTCTTTGTCTATTTGCCGTAACTTTAGTTGTTCTTGGCTACTTCGAGTATCGACAGCAAAAGGTTTTAAATGAGCAAAAACCGATTCCCATAATTACCAGTCTTGCCAATTCTTTGCTCCCAATTCCCAAAGAGAAAATCAAACCAGAGCCTATCACCATTATGGCAGTGGGGGACATTATGCTCGGTCGCTCCGTAAACACTAAGCTCCAAAAACAAGCCGATTTTACCTTTCCATTCCAAAAAATAAACAGCTTTTTCAAAAATACGGATGTTGTTCTTGCAAATCTAGAGTCCCCCTTTGGCGAAAATTGCCCAGTTACAGATACTGGCATGGTTTTTTGTGCCGACAAAAATTCTGTTCAAGGTTTAAAACTCTTGGGTGTAACTCACGCCAATTTAGCCAACAATCACATCAATAACCAAGCCAAAAATGGCATCGAATTAACAAACAATATTCTTCTCCAAAACAAAATTAGCTCAGTTGGTCTTAGTACTGGTAGCGGAATTATTGTTAGTCAAATAAAAAACACCAAAATTGCCTTCCTTGGGCTAAACGACGTTCCTCCATACCCAAAAGAAATAAATAATCTAAGCAAAGAGCTTTTACTAAAACAGCTAGAGCTCGCCACCAAGTCTGCCGATATCGTTATCGTCAGTTTCCACTGGGGCAACGAGTATCAGCAAAAAAGCAAAAGACAGCAAGAACTCGCCCGTCTTGCAGTAGACAATGGGGCCGACCTTATTATCGGTCATCATCCTCACTGGGCTCAAGAAATCGAAAAATACAAAGACGTTCCAATTTTTTATTCCCTTGGTAACTTTGTTTTCGACCAAATGTGGTCCAAAGAAACCAGGCAAGGTTTGGTCGTCAAGGTGGTTTTTGAAAATGACAAAGTTAGTACCTACTCAGCTCTTCCAATTTTTATAAACAAAGACTATCAACCAGAAACAAAAACTACCCCTTAAAGGTTTTTGTCGATTTGGTCTGTCAGCTACGAATCACTCCTTCTTCGAAATATAGTCATATATCGGTCAACTGGTAGCGTCCATCTTAGTTTTGTTGGCCTGTCTGGATCTGTCTCACAAGCAGTCATGTAAACGCTTAGTGGATAATGGAGAGCGTCACTTATCTCCGCTCCTGCATCAGGTAAACAATCTTCGTATCCAAGGTCTTTTAACAGTAAAGCAAATATATTCGACTCTCTAAGTTCTCGATCTGCTTTAAAGTGATCAATAACTTCTGGGTCTTCAATAACATGGTCATAAGTGCTAAATATAATCATTTCTGGGTTAGTCTCTATTGTTTTTTTCAAAATCTCACGCCATTTATCAATCAAAATCATCTCGTTGACTGGTCCGGGGTGTCTAAGCACTACTAGGTCATAATCTTTACCTCTAAGAAAATCAGTAGCGTCTGTATGTGGCCAAAAGTCTACCGTAGACCCTTTTGCAGACAACAGTGGATCAAGCTCCATACTTTCTTTTTCTTGACCAGTCTCTGCTGTATCAATAACATCAATATCAGCAGGTAATCCTTGTTCGTTTAGAAATCGCAATATTCCTCCTACTTCAAAACCAAGGTGTCCACCAGGAATGGCTATTTTCATTCGACCATCGCTACTCCATAGAGGTATTTTAGTTACTTCGCCCATTGACCGAAACATGTTACTTAGTGCCACATACCATTTTTGGGCTGTTGCTCTAGCCATCTCCCGAAAGTTTTTATCTGCAACATCTTTTGGAATATCGCCTGGCAATTCCTTTATTTCTTCATCTTCTTCCAACTCAATGTTTCTAGAGAATCCACCAAAAGAAACAACCCCACCTTCAAAGGAACTGTTTTTTAAAGCAGATGCTACAGCCACAACCAACATAGAAGACATAGTGTATTTTGCTTTAACAAGTCGCCTATCTTCTGACTTTATCAATCTCGGTCTTATCTCGCATTCATTAGTTGGATTGTCGATCTCGTGTGCCACATGTTCACCATAGAGTGTCATCCGTCTATTCTAATCAAAAAATCAACTTGCTACAATAGAATTAATGCCCACCCACCACCCACATCACCGGATCAGAAAAAGCAATCCGGACTATTTTGACTCCGCCATGTCACTTATTGCAATCATTAGTCCTCTAAGTATGACTCCACAGGTCTACCAAGTATATCTACATAAAAATGTTACTGGTATTTCGTTGAGTACTTGGTTGTTATCAGCCGCTACCTCAATAATTTGGCTTGCATATGGCTTCCATAGAAAAGACAAACCAATTATCTTCAACTCCACCATGGGAGGAATTCTTTGTACCGCAATCGCCGCTGGTGTATTCCTGTACAAATAAAAAAGATTGATAAATCAACCAAAATTCGGGGTGCCGAGTGACGATCTCGGGCCCTGCGACCCCCAGCCGCAGATACTGCCGTTATACTACACCCCGTGCTAACTCAATAATTTTATCACCACAAGGCACAAAAAAGCGCCTAAACAGGCGCCTTCGGGAAAATTATTTTACCGATAAACCATTCTTCACCTTTTGTGTTGATAAGCTCAATTCTAACCCGATAAGAAGACTGACGTTTTGAAGCCGTGCAAAACAGTGTATAAATTTTTTTCTCTCTTCTACCAACATATTCTACGAGTCTGGACATCATAGAAGTTAAGTCCTCAAGTTTGTAATTTCCCTCTCGTTCCTCAAAAGTAACAACTACTTCTCCACCAAGTAACAAATTAGACATCATTTCCCTGTTAAGTTTCAAGAAAAACTGGTTCATAAACCACTCCTCCAAAATTTCAAAGTCGTCTCAAATTTTAACACAACAACATTGCGTGTACTTATAGAATTGGTCTGTGCTAGAATAGCCTCAAAACAACATTAAAATAAAGGCGAGGTGTCACTTTGAATCCAAGCAGAATTCTAGAGCTGCTGATATATGTTTATTTGGTCTGGCCGTTCTTTTGGTTGCTTTTCTTCTTTCTTGTAGGCTACCCATGCTTTTTTGAAGATAAAACAGCGGTTGGGTTAATTGTCTCAATTGTTTCCCTGCTTGCAATTGCTGCTTGGTTCTACTTTCCGTTTTACTATTTTTATAACGCACAGCAAATTACAATTGTCTGTAGTCAATTAAGCATATTCTTACAAATCCCAACACCTGAGTTATGTAGCAATCTTTATTAGTGCTTTTAAGCAGACTCTATTTACGGTCTGCTTTTTTTTGTTCTTGCAAAAATAACCCGAAAGGGTTAAATTGATTTTAGATTAAAAAATAAAAATACATATGGCAAAGAAACAAAAAACCGAAGACAAGACTGTTCCAGTCCACGCCGACAATCAAGCTCGCTTAACCGCCGTCAAAATCGCTATGCAACAAATCACCAAACAGTTTGGCGAAGGAGCCATTATGCACCTGGGCTCCGACAAAGTCGGCGAAAAAATCCCCGTTATTTCCACCGGTTCTATCAGTTTAGATTTAGCTCTTGGTGTTGGCGGTTTCCCCAAAGGTAGAATTATCGAAATCTATGGACCAGAAGCCTCAGGTAAAACCACAGTTGCCCTCCATGTAGTGGCAGAAAGCCAAAAGCAAGGCGGTATCGCCGCTTTTATCGATGCCGAGCACGCAGTCGACCCCAACCGAGCTCGCTCAATCGGTGTCGACCTTGATCAACTCTTACTCTCTCAGCCAGACAACGGCGAGCAAGCCCTAGAAATTGCCGAAACCCTTATTCGCTCAGGTGGAGTTGATGTTGTTGTTATTGATTCTGTTGCCGCCCTAGTTCCCAAGGCCGAAATCGACGGCGAAATGGGAGACGCTGCCATGGGTATGCAGGCTCGCCTCATGAGCCAAGCCCTTCGCAAAATTACCGGCGCTATCTCAAAAAGTAAATGCATAGTTATTTTTACCAATCAACTTCGCGACAAAATCGGCGTCATGTTCGGCAACCCCGAAGTAACCACCGGCGGTAAAGCGCTCAAATTTTATGCCTCTATTCGTATCGATATGCGCAAAATCGGTAATATTCAAGAAGGAGATGAGATTGTTGGCTCAAGGCACAGGGCCAAAATTGTCAAAAACAAAGTTGCCTCCCCTTTCAAAATCGCCGAGTTTGATGTTCTCAATGTCGGTGGTATTAGTAAGTTAGGAGATCTTTTGGATACCGCTATTGCCTACGGTGTCGTCGAAAAAGCTGGCTCTTTCCTAAAATATGAAGGCCAAACACTAGCCCAAGGTCGGGAATCAGCCAAGACTGTCTTACTAGAACAGCCAGAAACTATCGAAAAGATTAAGTCTCAAGTCATGGAAAAGGTCAATGCCGGAGTTCAGCCAGAAAAATAATGACCTTCGAGGTCAGCTCTTAAAATACGCGGGTTTCTTGTTAAATAGGCGAGCTTATTTCTCTGCCCAAATTAGAAAGAAACTAACAGAAAAAGCCAGTCATTTAGAAGAATCTGATCATAGAGAGCTAATCGATGAGATCATAATTGAGCTAGAAAAGGCCAAATATCTAAATGACGACTATTTACTAGCTGGCTACATCCGCCAAAAGCTAAGCAAGCTCCAAGGACCAAAAATTATATTTTTCAAGCTCAAAGAGTTGGGTCTCAAACCAGAACAGATAAATAGGGCACTAAAAAGCGATGACTTGGCAGAATCAATAGAACAAGCCAAGCAAAAACTAGCCAACAAATACGCAGGACTCGATAGTTACCAACTAAAAGGCAAACTTTACCAACGCGGGTTTTAGTGTACAATAGTACCCACACTAGTCAATTGAATTTAAGTTAATCATGCTCAAAACAAGCTCAAAACCCACTATCAACCCACCTCTAATATTTGGGGCATTTTGCGCATCTTAAGCTCATCCAAGACTAGGTTTAGTATTTAAACAAACCTATGTCACTTTTATCTATTTTTAAGTCCGGTATCTTTAGAAAGTCTTCCTCTGCGCCCACAAAGCCAGTCACATCGCCATCAGTTGCCACACACCCTTCATCAACCACTACCAAATCATCTGAGAACCGAGATCTGAAATCTGAGATCTCTACTGTCGATACCCAGGCTATCATCACTCAGGCTACGACCACTGCTCATGCCCAGGCAAGAGAAATTATTATCTCTGCCAAGGATGAGGCGTTCAAAATCAAGGATCAAGCCCTAAAAGATGCCAGAATCCAGCTCGAAGATATAGAGGTTAGGGCTAAGTCTCTCGCCCAAAAGCAACAACAACTTATTTCCGAGGAAAACGAACTCAAAAAACAAAAACAGGCTTTAGAGAATGCTCAAAAACAAGCCGATGAGTTAAAGGAAAATCTAAAAACACAAGCTGACCAAATGGTCAAGAAACTAGAAAAAATTGCCTCTCTTACTACAGAAGCCGCCAAAAAAGAACTTCTCTCCCAAGTCGAAAAGCGCTCCTCCATGGAGATCGCCAGAGTTATCAAAGAAACAGAAGAAATGGCAAAAGCTCAGGCTTCCGACAAAGCTAGAGAAATACTAGTCGACTCCATGAGATCAGGCGCCACTGACTATGTTGCAGAATATACAATATCAACAGTTCCAATTCCAGACGAAGAAACCAAAGGTAGAATAATTGGTAAAGACGGTCGCAATATCAGAATTTTTGAAAAAGTTTCTGGCTGCGATGTTTCTATGGACGACTCACCAGACGAAGTCAAGCTTAGCAGTTTTGATCCAGTCAGAAGAGAAATTGCCCGTCAAACTTTAATTCATTTAATTAAAGATGGTCGTATTCATCCTGCTCGAATCGAAGAATATTTTGAACGAGCCAAAAGAGATGTCGAACAGATCATGTTCCAAGAGGGTCAAAAACTCTGTCACGCTGTCGGAGTTTACAACATGCATCGTGACATCGTTTCTACGTTAGGACGATTCAAATTTAGAACTTCCTACGGGCAAAACATGATCAGTCATACTCTCGAAGAAACCAGAATTGGTATCAAAATTGCAAGTGAAATCGGTGCCAATGTCGACATTGTCCGCATGGGTTGTTTACTACACGACATCGGTAAAGTTATCGACGGCGAAGGTAATCACATTGAGCTAGGAGTAAACTACCTCAAAAAATACAATCTACCACAACCTATTGTCGATTGTGTGGCTCAACATCACGAAGACGAGGAATTCAGCTCAATTGAGTCAATGCTCGTTTATATTTCCGATGCTATCTCTGGCTCTCGCCC
>Ga0208375_1003382_pt1 | contig 13682 bp, 13 predicted proteins | sample RifOxyD1_FD_184038 | JGI IMG/M metagenome (GOLD analysis project Ga0208375, IMG submission 184038) | Soil microbial communities from Rifle, Colorado - Rifle Oxygen_injection D1 (SPAdes) | ecosystem: Environmental > Terrestrial > Deep subsurface > Rock core/Sediment | place: Rifle, Colorado... | reverse complement strand
GAAAGCGGTAGTAAAATAGAGATGGTGCAATCATACCTTGGCTTGCTAAGCCACGGCAACTCTAATAAACTGAATAATGAGGTTATGAAATATTCTCATTAGCAACACACTTCAAAAAGTGTCATGGTAAATAAATTAAAAAATATTATGGAGCATAAAATAAAAGTAATTATATTTGATTGGGGGGGAACTCTTTATGATTTAAAAACCGATACATTATTTGATGGGGTACCAGAAATACTTTTTTATTTATCTAATCGTTATAAATTAGTTTTGGTATCTCTTGCTGTAAGCGAGTCTAGTGAAGACAGAAAAATAAAAATACAGAAAAGTGGAGTAGCCAAGTATTTCGCACAAATTATTGTAGATGATAAGGACAAGGATGGGATGTATGAGATGGTTGTAACTGATTTTAAAATAGAACCAGACGAATTTGTTATTGTGGATAATCAGGTTGTGTACGGTATTAAGTGGGGTAATTCTAAAGGCGCGGAAACAGTTTGGTTGAAGAGTGGTGAATTTGAGAATGTTTTACCAAACGTTGATACAGGCGAACCTTCAGTTATAGTAAGAAATCTATCAGAGTTAAAAGAATTATATTGATTTGGTTCTAAATATATAATTATATTTTTAATAAATATAAACAAAAATATTGTTATGGGAGATAAAAGTTTAAGAAGTGTCATGGTAAATAAATTAAAAAATATAAGTCTGGTCTATCTGGCGGCAGGGATGTCGAGTAGGTTTGGTGGTAAAGTAAAAGCTTTGGCTCAAGTCGGACCAAATGGAGAAACTCTTATAGAATATTCTTTAAATCAAGCTATATCTTCAGGATTTTCAAAAATAATTTTTATTGTTAGTAGTTTGACAATAGAGTCATTAAAAGGATTATTTGGTGATAATTATAAAGGAGTGCCGGTAGAGTATGCTTTGCAGTATTTTGATCCGATTGAGAGAGATAGACCTTGGGGTACTGCTCAAGCTATCAGTGTGCTTGATGATTTTGTAGATGATGGTTTTGTGGTTTGCACTAGTGATGATATTTATGGAAGTAGGGCTTTTCAAATACTTTTTGATCATTTACAAAAAAGTGATTCTGCGGCTATTCTTGGTTATAAGCTAATAGATAATCTTTCAAATGAGGGGACAAGTAATAGAGGGGTTATTGATTGTTATGAAAATAATAAAGTAAAGTCAATAAAAGAAGTTTTAGCAATTGACCCTAAAAATTTGGCTTCAAAAGGTTTAAAGCCAGAGACTTTAGTTAGTATGAGTATTTTTGCCTTTCCTAAAGAGGTGGTTTATAAACTGGGAGAGCGTTTTGAAAATTTTAAAAATAAAAATAAAGGTGATAGAAAAATTGAATTTTTCTTACCAAGTGAGATTTCTTATATGATAGAAAAAAATGAATTAAAAATGATTGTCTATCCTGTTTCGGAAAATACCATAGGATTGACCTATCCAGAAGATGAAGAAGTTGTCAAAAGATTTTTAGCATCAAAAGTGGCAAAGTCCGACTCTGACACTTTGAATGCGGTGTAATTTAAGAGCTTTCTTTTTTGATTAATTTTGATTAGACTTGATGGTATATGGAAGGTGAAATCCATCAAAATAATATAGAAACTAGATCTGAACAGGTAGCAAATTATGCATTAATTGGAATTAACAGAGCATGGGAAATAATAAATGATGTAGATAGTTTGCCATTAAGTGTAGATTTTAATTATCAACAAATTGCAGAACATTTAAAAGAAAATGCTACTAGTTTTGGTAGGGCTCTTTTTAATATGGCAAGAGATACACAAGGTGAAGAAAGATTAAAATATATACAAGGGCTTGAACGAGCTATGATTATTATTGGAAGAGATGATACAGAAAAGCTTTTAAGTAATATAATGACTACTTCGGAGTCCATACAAGAACTTCATCGTAAAGCTGAAGAAGAATTACCAACTTCTGGCAAAATTCGTGAAAAAACTTCAGTACTTAGAGAGTTAATCTCATTACTTTTTAGTAGATTTAAAAAATGATTGAATCTTTAGTACATTTTTTGCAAACGGCCATACTGCCTTGGGGAGCTCTCGGGGTTTTTGTAGCATCTGTCATAGAAGAAGTGCTAGCTCCCATACCTTCAGCCGTTATTATGACGGTATCAGGTTTTATTTTCGTGACCGGACCAGTTTCAGTCAAAGCTATTTCGGCTTTAATTTTTAAGGTAGCTATACCGGCAGCTCTTGGAGTAACCTTAGGTTCTTATGTGATATATTTTGTGGCTAGATTTGGAGGCAGATTTGTAATAGAAAAATGGGGTAAATACATAGGATTATATTGGACTGATATAGAAAAACTTCAAAATAGTTTGAAAGGCACAAGGAAAGATGAATTTATAATAGGCGGTGCTAGAGTTTTGCCATTTATCCCCAGTGTCGCCATATCGGCTTTTTGTGGTATTTTGGAAATGAATGTAATTAAATATTTCTTCATTTCTTTTATTGGGGTCTTTTTTAGAGGTATTATCTTGGGTATTTTAGGATGGCAAGTGGGCAATGTTTATGAAAAATATACTGATACTCTTTCTTCTATTGAAAACATTGTTTTAATATCCACTATTTTTATCCTTGGAATTTTTATTGTGGTAAAATATAAAGGCAGGTCAAAGAAATAAAAATCTTTCTGCTTTTGTGTTATGTCTAAAAAAACAATACAATTATCATTTTTTGCTCTATTCACTGCCGGACTTTGCGTTTTTTTGTTTTTAATATTTAAACCATATCTCGGAGTGATTTTTATTTCTGGAGTTTTTGCTATCACTTTTTATCCTTTATATACAAAATTAGTTCTTAAATTTAATGGAAGGGAAAACTTAGCTTCTCTTGTTGTGACCTTACTCATTTTATTTTTTATTATTGTGCCTATTATTATATTGTCAGCTCTTTTGTTGAAAGAGGCGGTTGATCTATATAATGCGATAGCTTTTGGAGGTGGTTCAAGCGGTCTTATTGCCCAAGTAGATTTACTCTTAAAAAAGATAAGCGAATTTTTTCCTTCTGGGGTAATAGATTCTCAAATCAATCTAGGTTTGTATGCTAGAAGTGTTTTGGATTGGATAATAAGTCATTTTGATTCTATCTTTGCGGCGGTCTTTGGAAGTATTTTGAATTTTATTTTAATGCTCATTTCTCTTTATTACTTATTTATTTATGGTGACAGAATTACTAAAGGTTTGACTATTTGGAGTCCTTTACCTGATGAATATGATAATGAATTTATCCAAACTTTAAAATCTTCAATTGATGTTGTTTTGCGTGGGAGGATATTTATTTCTATCGTTCAAGGTTTTTTCATCGGTATTGGTTTTGCTTTTTTTGGAGTAGGTTCTCCTGTGCTTTGGGGTTTTGTCGGGGGTATAGCGTCACTTGTGCCTCTATTAGGAACATCGGTAGTGACTATTCCCGCAGTGGCTTATCTCTTTTTATCAGGTCACATAGGTGCTGGCATCGGGCTTCTCATCTGGGGGGCGGTGGCCGTTGGATTGATTGATAATGTTATATCAGTTATCTTTTTGAAAGGTAAAATCAAAGTTCATCCACTTATTATCCTTTTTTCAATTTTGGGTGGAGTAGAAATTTTTGGAGCTATTGGATTTTTGGTTGGTCCGGTAGTGGTCAGTAGTTTCATTGCTTTGATGAAAATTTATCCTTTTGTTATGTCGTATAAAGAAGAATCAACCAATGAATTAGATTAAAATAAAGTGAGCAAATCAAATTTACCAAGTGTTTTGATGTTCGGCTGGGAATTCTCCCCATTTAATAGTGGCGGTCTTGGAGTGGCTTGTGAAGGTCTTTCCAAAGCGCTTTCTTCCAGTGGAGTTGACCTAACTTTTGTTTTGCCTTTCAAAATCAATATCTCGGTTCCTTGGTGCAAATTTGTTTTTGCTAATGAATCTGATGAGTTTATTGACAGCGATAAAATTATTGGTTTATTTTCTGGTTATCAAAGCCATACTATTATTACTTCTTCTGGATTGCAAAAATATGGTTTGCCGTCAGTCATTTCTGGTAGTTTAATGGCTAGAGTTAAAGCTTATGCTCTGAAAGCTCCTGCTATTGCTAAAAAAAATAAACATTCTGTTATCCACGCACATGATTGGCTTACTTATCCGGCTGGTATCGCTGCCAAAGAAGCTTCGGGCAAACCTTTGGTAGTTCACGTCCACGCTACTCAATTTGATCAAAGCGGAGGAGATAATGTAAATAAAGAAGTTTTTAATATAGAACTTGAAGGGTATCAAAGGGCGGATGCTATCGTTACTGTCTCTAGGCGCACTAGAGAAACTGTCATAAAAAAGTACGGCATTTCACCAGATAAAGTAAAAGTGGTCCACAATGGAGTAGAGTTTCAAAAAAGTAAAAGTCCTATTCCAGAAGTTATAAATAAGATAAGGGCTAGCGGTAACAAAATAGTTTTATTTGCTGGGAGGATAACTATACAAAAAGGTCCAGATTATTTTGTCGCTATGGCTAAAAAAATTTTGCAGTATGAACCAAAAACTTTTTTCTTAGTTTCCGGTTCGGGAGATATGGAACAAGCGATGATAAAACAAGTAGCTAGTTTAGGTATTTCTGATAGATTTATTTTTTGTGGATTTTTGCGGGGAGAAGAGTTGGCAGCGATTTATCGGGATGTTGATATATATGTGATGCCTAGCGTATCTGAACCTTTTGGTCTGCTTCCTCTTGAATGTATGATTTCTGATACTCCAGTTTTGATATCAAAAGAGTCTGGTGTCAGTGAGATAACTAGCTGTGTTCTTAAATCTCATTTTTGGGATATTGATGATATGGCTGATAAAGTGATTAGTGTTTTGCGTCATAAAAAATTAAGCAATCATCTTATTACCTATGGTAGAGAAGAAGTAAAAACAATCCACTGGCATAAGGCTGCACAATCTTTAATTTCCCTGTATAATTCTTTAGATAGCTCTTTTTTAAATTTGATGCCAAACACATTATTTTCTGCTAAAATTAGTGTATGACAGATGAAAATAAAGAATGGGCAAGAAACCTGACTAAAACAGAAGATGGTATATTTAGGACTATAAATGGCAATGCGGATGAATTAATAGGAGTGGGTAGAACTATAAAAGCAGGATTTAATTGTTCTCGGGTAGATATAACAAACTCTAAATATGATGCTATTGTAGATGTTGGTAATGGTGTTTTACTAAAAATACAAATAAAAGGAGTTGGGGAGAATGGAACAGTTAATTTTACTGGAGGGGGGAGAAGTGGTAAGCAAATTAATAGAGAAGTAGAAAGTAGAACTTACAAATATACAGAAAATGATATTGATATACTAATGGCGGTAGATAGCAGAAACGGGGAATGTTATATAATTCCAGCTAAAGATTTACAGAAATGGGGTAATACAAAATCATTATCTACTCTTCAAAATTATAGAGAAAATTGGAATATTTTAATTAAAATTTCTAATGAAAAAGTTAAAAACAATTGATCTTTTCGCGGGAATAGGGGGTATAAGAAAAGGTTTTGAAAAAACTGGCAGGTTTGAAACTGTGTATGCTAATGATTTCGAACCTTCATGTAAATTAACTTACGATTTAAACTTTGGAGGGACAAAACTTCATATTGAGGATATTAATAAGGTTGATATAAATAAATTACCTAGCTATGATTTTCTCCTTGGGGGGTTTCCTTGCCAGGCATTTTCTATTGCCGGATATAGAAAAGGTTTTAAAGATGAAAAAGGTAGAGGTAATTTATTTTTTAAAGTTGCAGAAATTATTGAAAAAACACAACCTATGGGGTTTTTTTTGGAAAATGTAAAAAATCTTGAAAGTCATGATAGTGGAAATACTTTTAGAATTATTTTAGAAACATTGAAAAACCTTGGATATTATTTTGACACAAGAGTTTTAAATAGTATGAATTATGGAAATATTCCTCAAAATAGAGAAAGAATTTATATAGTAGGATTCAGATCTAAAAAACATTTAGATAATTTTAGATTTCCAGAACCAATAAAACTCGATGTTAATTTTAGAGATTTACTTGAAGATGAAGTTAATCAAAAATATTATTATGAAAACAAACCTCTTTTTGAAAAAATAAAAGATTATGCTTTTACTTATGATACTGTTTATCAATGGAGAAGACAATATGTGAGAGCTAATAAAAAAGGAGTATGTCCTACATTAACCGCAAATATGGGAACTGGTGGACACAATGTCCCCCTAATAAGAGATTTTAGGGGTATAAGGAAATTAACCCCTTTAGAATGCGCAAGAATGCAAGGTTTTAAAGACATAAAATTACCAGTCAATTTAACTGATTCAAAGTTGTATAAACAAATGGGTAATTCCGTTACGGTTTCTGTTATAGAAAGAATAGCTCAAAATATAATCAATGCTATAGATGGAAAAAATTTACCATTGTTAAATTTAAATCTTAATTTTCAAAATGTTATTCCCAATAATTCATAGTTTTTGTTAATGTTATTTTTTGTTTTGATGTATAATTACATCAATGCCTTCAGTATGTTTTTATTTCCAAGTTCATCAACCGTTGCGAGTGCGGAAGTATCGCATTTTTGATGTTGGGCAAGATAGCTCGTATTTTAATGATACAAGCGGCACTAGTTTAGATAACCAAACAATAATAAATAAAGTAGCTAGTAAATGTTATTTACCAGCCAATGCGACTTTACTTGAAAATATAAAAAATAATCCAGATTTTAAAATCAGCTTTTCTATTTCTGGAGTAGCTCTAGAGCAATTTGAAAAATATGCGCCAGAAGTTATCGATTCTTTTAAAGCTTTGGTTGATACCGGTAATGTAGAACTTCTCTCAGAAACTTATTATCACTCTTTGGCTTCTGTTTATTCTCCAGAAGAATTTGTTAATCAAGTAGGTCTTCATCGTAAAAAAATAAAAGATCTTTTTGGAGTCACTCCTTCTGTTTTTCGCAATACCGAACTTATTTATTCAAATGAAATAGCCAAGATGGTAGAGAAGATGGGTTATAAAGGTATTTTGGCTGAAGGAGCTGACCATATTTTGGAATGGCGAAGTCCGGCTTTTGTTTATAAACCTATAAATACTGAAAATATAAAACTCCTTTTAAAACATTATCGTCTTTCTGATGACATTGCTTTTCGTTTTAGTTGTCGCGATTGGAAAGACTATCCTTTGACTGCTCCAAAATTTGCTAATTGGGTTTCAAGTCACAACGGCGGGGGAGACACCATAAACCTCTTTATGGATTATGAGACTTTTGGTGAACACCAATGGGAAGATACCGGTATTTTTGAATTTTTACGCCATTTACCAACAGAGATTTTAAAAAATCCTGATAATCATTTTGCCACTCCATCTGAAGTTTTAGATCGTTATGAAGCCAAGGGGGAATTGGATGTCCATAATTATGTTTCTTGGGCTGATACCGAAAGAGATTTATCGGCTTGGGTAGGTAATGACCTTCAAAAAGAAGCTTTAGATACTGTTTATGCTTTGGGTGAAGAGATAATACACATTGATGATCCGGAGCTGATTGAAGATTGGCGCAAATTGCAAACATCGGACCATTTCTATTATATGTGCACTAAATGGTGGAATGACGGTGATGTCCACAAATATTTCTCTCCCTATGAATCTCCCTATGAGGCATTTATTGCCTATATGAATGTGATGCAAGACTTGCGCTTGCGTTTGACTGATGCTCAAAAAAAACAAGAGCATAGTGTCTCCCTCAACAAAATGCGTCCTCTTCGTTTTAATGAAGTCTAAATTTATAAAAATATATTAAAGTTTTCCCCTCTCTTAATTTAAGAGAGGAGCGAGGGTGAGTTATAATAAATATATGGCGCGTTCAATTGTTTTAGGGAATGGTAAAACCTTGGTTGGTCTTGATAAGTTTGGCCAAGTGAGAGATTTTTATTTTCCTCATGTCGGACAAGAAAATCATATTGGACCCAATCAGATGCACAAGATCGGAGTTTTTGTTGATGACAAGATGAATTGGATAGATAATGGCGAGTGGCAAATAGATATAAATTTTGAAAAAGGGACTATGGTTTCTAATGTAGAAGCTATAAATAATAAAGCTAAAATTTCTCTCAAGTCTAATGATATCGTTTATAACGAAAAAAATATCTTTTTAAGAAAAATAGTGGTGACCAATAATGATTCAAGAGAGCGTAATATAAAAATATTTTTTAATCAACAATTTAAGATAGGAGATACTAATCATGCTGATACCGCTTATTTTTCTAGTGATGTAAAATCTATTATTCATTATAAGGGCAGGAGGGTTTTTTTGGTGGGAGGCCTTTGTGATGATAAAACTTTTGATGATTATAGTATTGGATTTTCAGGTATTTTAGGTAAAGAAGGCACTTGGAAAGATGCCGAAGATGGTTTTTTATCAAAAAATCCTATTGAACACGGGGTGGTGGATTCGGTTATTAGGTGGGAGAGAGACATTTCCTCTGGAGCTTCTTTTACTTTGTATTATTGGATAGTAGTTGGAGAGACTTATAAGGAATCATGCGATCTTTCTGATTATATCCTTGAAAAGTCTCCAGAACATTTGGTGGAATCTACCAGAGACTTTTGGCACGCTTGGACTGGTCAAGTAAATGTTTCTTTTTCTGGCTTATCCGAGAAAGCTAAAAATTTGTTTTATGATTCTCTTTTGGTGATGAGGGCTCATAGTGACGATGGTGGTGGTATTTTAGCTTCGGCTGATTCGGGCAATATCCAATATGGAGGAGACACTTATGGATATATTTGGCCGAGGGATGCCTGTTTTACTGCTTGGAGTTTTGACATTTCTGAATATTATGATGTTTCTAAAAAATTTTATGTTTTTGCTAATGATATTTTAACGGAACAAGGTTTTGTTTTGCACAAATATCAACCTGACCATTCTTTGGGTAGTTCGTGGCACCCTTGGGTCAAGAATGGTAAAAGTCAGCTCGCTATCCAAGAAGACGAAACGGCGATACTTCTTGTTGGACTTTGGGAACATTATATAAGAGCTAAAGACCTTGAATTTATAGAAGGTATTTATAATAGTTTTATAAAAAAGGCGGCTGAATTTCTGATTAACTATAAAGACCATCATTCTGGGTTGCCATTAGCTAGTTATGATTTATGGGAAGAACAGTATGGGGTTTTTCCCTTTACAGCAGCAGTGGTTTATGGAGCATTAATGTCTGCGCATAATTTTGCCAAAACTTTAGGCAAAGAAGAGGATGCCGATAAATTTTATTTTGAATCAGAATCTTTTCGCAAAGCTATTATGAAGTATCTTTGGGATGAAAATGGTAAATATTTCTTTAAATTAACTGGCGATAAATTAGAAAAAAATACCAATTTAGATGTCAGTAGTTTTTATGGAATATTTCGTTTTGGGGTGATTTCTAGTGATGACCCGAGGATGAAAGAAGCTTTTAAGGTATTGAGGGATAAAATAGGAAGAGGTATTAAGATCGGAGGAGTGGCTCGTTATGAAGGAGATGCTTACTATCATAGTGACCAAAGCTCTACTGGTAATCCATGGTTCGTGACTACTTTATGGCTAGCTCAATATAAAATAGCTATAGCCACCTCTATCGTAGAGTTGGAAGAAGTGGCTAAAGATATAGAGTGGGTGACGAAGTTTGCCAGATCTGGTATGCTCTCCGAACAACTTGACCCCAATACTGGGGAACCTCTATCTGCGATGCCTCTTACTTGGAGTCATTCCGAATTTGTTCGCACTGTTATAGAGTATGATAAAAAGAAGCAGTCTTTTAATAATTCAAAGAATTAGAGTTTTGCATAATTTGGGTAATTAGTTTATATTTTCTGTATAAATTATGCAAAAAGAGATAGCATTTAAAACCACAATAGGTCTTGAAGTTCATGTTGAACTGAAAACAAAAACAAAGATGTTTTGTGCGTGTAAAAATGACACGGATGAAAAAAGGCCCAATATAAATATTTGTCCTGTTTGTATGGGTCACCCTGGGACTTTACCTGTTATCAATAAAGAGGCAATAAAACATGTTTTGAAAGTGGGGCTTTCAGTGGGGGGTAAATTGGCTGATTTTTCCGAATTTGACCGTAAAAATTACTTTTATCCAGATATACCAAAGGGTTATCAAATAAGTCAGTATAAGTATCCTCTGGTCTCTGGAGGAAAACTTTTAGGAGTGGATATTACTAGAATTCATTTGGAAGAAGATACGGCTCGTTCTAGTCATGATACTGATAACCATAGTCTTGTTGATTTCAATCGGGCGGGAGTACCTCTTATGGAGCTAGTGACAGAGCCAGTGATGCATTCATCTGCAGAGGTAGTTAAATTTGGTGAAGAGCTTCGGCTTCTTTTAAGATATTTGGGTGTATCAGAGGTTAATATGGAGAAAGGGGAGATGAGACTTGAAGCCAATATTTCAATTCAAAGGTCTGACCTAAATTCCCAAGGCCTCCCCTTAGGAATTAAGGTGGAAGTCAAAAATTTAAACTCTTTTCGAGCTGCGGAGAGAGCTATAGAGTATGAAATAAAGAGACAGGCAGAAATTTTAGAAGAGGGAGAAAAAGTAATTCAAGAAACGAGAGGTTGGGATGAAAAAAATCAAGTCACTTTTTCGCAACGCTCAAAAGAAGATTCTCATGATTATAGATATTTCCCTGATCCAGATTTACCAAAACTTAAATTAAGCGAGATAGAAGATTTTAAGGAAGAGACTTTACGAAATGAAATAAAAGAGACTCCAAAAGATAAAAGGGCAAGAATGAAAAAAGATTATGATATAAAAGAAAGTGATATCAATTTCTATATTTCAAATGTTGAATTAGGAGATTTGTTTGAAGAGGCCGCTTCTAATTTAGATAAAAAAGATTTCCAGTTACTTTCTAATTATGTAGTAAGTGATATTGCAAGTCTTGCCACGGATGCTTCAAAAATAAAAGGAGAGCAAATAGCAGAGGTTATCAAAATGATAGTTTCGGGAGATCTTTCTTCTCGTGGGGCAAAAGACACTATTCAAGTTTTAGTTAAAGAGGGGGGAGATCCTCGTGAGATTGCTAAAAAAGCAGGTTTTATTCAACAAAATAACAAAGAAGAATTAATGTTGGTAGTCCAAAATATCATAACTCAAAACTCTGAAATAGTTGAAGCCTACAAAGGCGGCAAACTTTCTGCAATTCAATTTTTAGTTGGGCAAGGTATGAAAGCTACCAAGGGTAGTGCTAACCCAGAGACCTTAAAAGAGCTTATTTTAAAAGCTATATAGACCCCTCTTTGGCCATACTTGAAGTTACAAAATCTTTATATTTAGATTTATCTTTAAACTGCTTTAAAACTATGTCAGTAGATAGCAGATTACCCCATCTGTTTGTTCCTATATAATCTTGGTAGCTTGAAAAGGGATATTTATTATAGCTATTCTTAAACTCTAAGATTTCTTTCGGATTTTTATGAATATAAGCAGAGAGGTGCAACAGTTGAGTATTGTTTTTAATATGGACAGCTTTGAATGGGGCTTCAAACACATGACCTTTTTTGTTGTATTTGGAATTAAAATATTTACTGTATGCTGTCAATATCCTATGCATATATACAGATAAAATTCCTTCCTCTAAATTTTTAACTAAGAGGTGAAAATGATTTGGCATCAAAGCAAATGATACAAGCTCCACACTTTTGTTCTTTAGTAATTCATCTACGCGTTCTTCTTTGGTATTGAAGCACCCTTTTTTAATAAAGTTTTCTGTATACCAAGCGACATTATGAGACCTAATAGGGGATTGGAAATGGGTCACTAAAAAAATAAACCTTGCTTTATCTCTATCATCTAGAAATATCTTTTCTTTTTTGGCTCCTCTATTAAAGATATGGTAGTGTTCATTTTCTGCAAAACTTATGTATCTCATATTTTTAATTTTATTGAAATTTTAGTTCTTTAATAATCTCTTTCTTTATCTGAGCGCCTTTCGGCATCTTATATTTTGAAATTATATAAAAGAGTATACCAAATTGGCTACATTTGTAGTCAAAACCTCCTGTGGATAAGTACCAAACGCTTAGCGTCTCATATGAGACGCTAAGCGTTTGATATAGATTTTGGGTGGATAGTGTGTCAAAATATGATATAAATATGATATAAATATGAGACGAACATGGAGGAAATATAATTTAAATATTTTGTAGATGGTGTGAGTGTGGAAAGTGTGTGGTGTAAAGATGGTATAAGTATGATATGGATTTGTTATAAAATTAAAATAAACGAAAAGGTGAGTTTAATATAAAATGGGCTAAGTGGGGAAATTGATTTTGATGGGGATATTCTGTAGAAGTGACTAAAAATAATCTATGGTGGTGTGGGGGTTTTGTAGTTGGATATTATTTTATTTGGGAGAGTTTTTTTAGTATTTATTTTGATAGGGAAGTTGTGTTCATTATTAGCGGATTTTAAAATTTTATAAAAAATTGTTTAATTTTATTAAGTGGTTTTTATCTAAAAATATTCATTATGATTTCCACTAATTAAATATTACTCTTCTTCTATATGTTTTACTGCTAATTTACGAATTTCATCTTTTTTCTTTTTAACAATGAATATATCGTTCTCAATCATTTTTAGGACTTTGTCAATATCTTCTAGTTTATAGACCCGATAGTTATTAAAGGGGTGGCGGTGAGCTAGAAGCTTGCCGGATTTGTCCCAATTTCTAAGAGTGAGCTTGGTTACTCCTAATATAGTAGAGGCCTCTTTTATCGTTATATATTGATTCATTTTTTAAATTTTATTGTTAATTTAATACATTATTAAACATATATAAACATTACTATTAAAGTATACTTAAATATTAATAAATATGTAAGTTTAGTAATGTGGATAACTTGTGTAATTTATTTAGAGTAATTTTGTGGATTTTCAATTTTTAAAATTTTTGATGAATATAAAGAAAAGTTTAGTTTACTCTAGTTATTATGTTCATTGTTGGTATAAAGTAATTAAAAAATTTCAAAATTATATTAAAAATTGTTTGAAAACTAGAAATTAAAAATTATATTTTTTTTAAAATTATCCACATAAATTTTATTACATCTCGGTTGCCGAGATAGTATAATATATCTTGTGAATAAAAGTATTTATTTAAAAGGTAAGAAATACATCTCGGCAAAACGAGCTTCAGATATCACCGGATATTCTAGTGACTATATTGGTCAACTTTGTAGAGCTAAAAAAATTTCTGCAAATTTGGTTGGCAGAAGCTGGTATGTTTTGGAAAATGAAATTTTGAGTCACAAAGATAAAAATTTGCTCACTCATAAAAAAACTCTCAAAACTCGTAAATTAAAAAAAGAAGTTTCAAGTTTGAATATATTAAAAACAGAAAAATCGGGTTTAAAAAACAAAAAAGAAGAAACTAAAATAGAGAAAAAATCTAAAGTAAAATCAGAGCCAAAATCTGGAATTATAATAAGTGAAAAAGAAGTTTTATTTCCAGAAAAAAAGAGTTTAAAGTCTTATATTTCAAATATCTCGAGTACCCGAGATGTCAAGAAAGTAAAACCTATATATCACAATGATAAAAAAGAATTAATTGCTGGTATCTCAAATATCCGAGATGTCAATAAGGTAAAATCTATATATTACAACGATGAAA
>Ga0208375_1003381_pt1 | contig 13688 bp, 9 predicted proteins | sample RifOxyD1_FD_184038 | JGI IMG/M metagenome (GOLD analysis project Ga0208375, IMG submission 184038) | Soil microbial communities from Rifle, Colorado - Rifle Oxygen_injection D1 (SPAdes) | ecosystem: Environmental > Terrestrial > Deep subsurface > Rock core/Sediment | place: Rifle, Colorado... | reverse complement strand
TTTTATTCATAATGATCTGGTAATTATCCAGATTAAGTGACTGATCAAGATTTTTATTTTTGCCATCTTCTTCAATCATTAAGAGAATTTTGTAATCTTTCTTAGAAGCAGGGGGACATCCGAGGGGATCAATTGGTTCATATAGTTTTAATTCCAATTTATTGAATGCTGAATAAAAGTCGGCTTGATCTGGAGTTAAAGAATATGAATTCGTTTTGGAACTTGACCATGCAATTTGGCTGACATCTTCCGCGAGAAATTGAATTCTTTCTAAATTAGTTGTTCCCCACATCGTAGAGATAAGTGCAGAGTATAAAAATATTCCAATACCGACATATTTTAAGGTCATAAAGAGATGACTCCCTAAAGTATTGATCGGTAAAATGTTTAGAATCTATAAAAATTTAATTCTGAAAATAACTGACCAGATAAGTCGGATTCTTGGCCGTTAGAAAACGATGCTACCAATTCAGAATAATTTGTTTAAAAGGAATCATGGGTTTGGCAAAACCTATGATTCCTTGGGGATTTAATATTTAATATTTAATATTTAATATTTAATATTTAATATTTAATATTGCGGACAAAGAGAGTAGTCAACACAAGCACCTTCTAATATTGGGCATGCTAGATTTTCATCTATTTGATAAAAGTCTCTGGTAATGACAACCGGTTGTCCTTCCGAGCAGTACATAGGTGCTACTGATGGGCAAGCTTGTTGATCAACGCAAGCTCCTTTAAAAATCGGACATGAAGTGGTTTCATCATATTTTGAGTATCCAACGATAACAAACAATGGTTTACCTTTTTCACAATACATTGGGATTGCTACTGGGCAATGAGCGTTTACACAGGCCCCCTCATATCGAGGACATGACAAGTTGTCGTTGACCGGAAAAAATCCGTTTATAACCGAAGCCGAAGTGCTTCCATTTTCACAAGTCATTGGATCGGCCAGTACTGACTGAATCGATAAAATCAAAATAATTGCAATAAAATTTTTCATGATTCCCCCTTGATTAGAATTCTGTAACTTATGCAATAAGTAACAGAATTGAAATTCCATTACAACTCACACAACCATTTTATGTGCTCGCTTGCGCACAACTAGAATGATTTTATTAAGGCAAGATTTGGCTTTGATTAGCTTTTAAATTTTGCTACAAGATTTTGTAATTTGCTGATATCAACGCTATTTTTCCAATCACCGTCTTTTTTTATCCACGATCCAACAATGAGCGCATCGGCATGGGATTTAAATTTATCGATGTTTTGATCGGTGATGCCTGACCCAATCGCAACAGGGAGCTTGGTAGCTTTTTTGGCATTGATGAGATCGTTCAAATCAGCTTCTTTACCAGTCGCAGTACCGGTGACAATTAATGCATCAGCACCAAAAAATTCTGCGGCATGCGCAGTTTCCGCGATGGAGACATCAGCAGTAATGGCATGAGAGCTATGTTTCTTTTTAATATCCGCCCAAATCGCAATATGAGTTGCTTCAATTTGTCTGCGGAAGCGCAGGAGCTCTCCAGCGCAAGATTCAATGATTCCTTCATCAGCAACATGGGCGAAAACAAATCCTTCGGCCCGAATAAAATCTAGACCTCCCGCTAGTGCAGCACTTAGGGCCTCTTTATTAGCACCTGCGAGTATTTGGATACCGACTGGTAGATTGGTGGCCTTTTTTACTTCTCTGCCAATGATAGTCATAGCTGTGGATATCTCATGCCCCACGTGGTTTTTCAGATAGGGGGCATCGTGCATATTTTCAATGATAATACCATCAACTTTAGCCTGCTTGTAGATCATGGCTTCATGAATGGCATGATCTAGGATTTGTTCAAAACTTCCTTGATAAAAAGGAGTTCCGGGAAGTGCATCTACATGAATCATGGTGAATAAAGAACATTTACTACTCAGCGTGAATTTATTTTTCATATACCCGTATACCATTGAGGGCATTAATAATTTTTTCTTTGAAGGAATTAGCAAGCTCTGGGGAACTGGTGGTGATCGTTTCGATATGAGAGATGATTTTGGTCATGGATTGTTTTAAATCATTTAGCATATTATTTTTGAGCAGCGGGGCAAAAACAGTTTTCGGGATGATAAAAGTTTTGTATTTAAAAATAGTAAAATTTTTATATCGATTAAAAAAGGCGATGCCTTTAGTATCAGCAATAGAGTCTGAATGAACAAGATACCAATTAATGGAGTAAGCATCTTCTGATAGTTTGCTAACTACATTTCCTGTAGTGTATTTGGTACTAGATAAAGGCCATGGTAAATCTCTTTCATAGCTCACATGAACATCAGTGGGGGTAATGTGTTTTATTGGATCAGATTTAGTGACGTCTGGAACATAATTTTTTTGATAGTCATAAGCTGCATAGACAGATAGTGCCAGTAATGGATTGGTTTCAATTTTTCCGTAGAGAGTAACTTCTGGCCAAGTAGATTCTTTGATGTCTTTAGTTTTTATAATTAAGTCTCCCTTCATGAGTTGATGTCTTTCCGAGGGAGATAATTCTAAAAATGATTCAGGAATGGCGTATGCATTATACGCCATCAATAAACAGATAAGCGCTGCGTATCCCTTAAAAACAGTATGGGTGAATATCGTTTGATTTGTTAAAAATCTTTTTTTCATGATCATATACAAAAGAGCTGCTCCAGTTAAAGCAATGTATTGGTGTCACGTTTTCCAGCAAATTGTTTCTCGTTGATACCATTGGTATATCTTTTTCTTTATAGAGGCAAATTTTAAATTCAAGGGATATATTTTTTGCATATTCAAAGTCTGTGGCATCTTCTGCTGGTTCCGCAAAAGCAGTTCCTGGCATATCGCGGATGTAGATTTCAGGGTGTGTTGGGCCTAAATCTCTATAGTAATCCTCCGTGCTGTCATTAAAAGATCCACGAATTTTATTCCACTTATAGCCATAATGTCTGGGTAAATTTTCTTCAGAGTGAGAGTTATAAACCGGGTCGGTATCAATGGAATCAACGATCCAGTCGGTGAATTTAAATGGGATAACTTCGCCAAATGATCGTTTACTGATATTGCCATAATAATTAATTACGCCGTTTTTTAACGTTGTATTAAACTGACAGCCATGGATAAATTGTACCGCTACATAGTCGGTAAGATCTTCGATGTTTTCAGTTTCATAAAGGAAATACATCTTAGTTCCAAAGGAGCTGGTTTTTTCATCAAATTTTACTTCATAATCGTTAACAAAATGTTTTATTTTTTTAAGATTACAAGTTTGGTTTAGTTCGCAATTTTGATTAACAAAAACCGTCTCTTTTATGGGGCCACTGATGACACCTGCTTGAGATAAGTTGATAATAAGAACAAAAATTGTAGAAAGCACGAATCGATGTAACATATTGGCAACCCCTTGTGTAACTTTCACTACTGATACAATGGTTCGGTGTGAAAAAAAAGGACAAGCTAGTTTTTTTCATAGGAGATTAAGGTGATAGTAAGAGAATGTTAGAAAGTATGTTGCCATGCGTCGCAGTCTGGCTTATTAAAAACAATAGCTAGTGCTTGAAGTTTTGTTATAATACCAGTAAGTAATCTCCTTAAATTTAAAAAATATGGATAAGAAAAAAACCTACTTATTTTCGGCCATAGTCGGCTAAGAAAAGCTAAAAACGGCCTACCTTGCTAATATTATCAATCCAGAAATTGGTGGACTTTTGATCTCGGGTCCCAAAGAAACTGGGAAAAGTACGTTGGTTCATTCTATAGGCCCTTTATTACCTGAATTTGAAGTGAATAAGGATTGTCTATTTAACTGTCATTCTCACAATCCTGATTCATTTTGCACCGAGTGTAAGTCAAAATCCGAGCATGTGACTGTCAAAAGAAAAATGAGAGTGATCAATCTACCACTTAGTGCTAGCGAGGATCGACTTATTGGTACAGTAGATATTGAAAAACTATTAACTACTGGAAAAAAACATATCCAGCCCGGTATTTTGGGAGAAGCCAACAATAATATTTTATATATAGATGAAGTTAATCTTCTTCCTGATCATATTGTCGACGACATCCTAGATGTGGCCGCATCGAAGGTTAATACCATTGAAAGAGAAGGAATCTCTATCACTCATGCTTCTAAATTTGTACTGGTCGGTACCATGAATCCAGAAGAAGGGGATTTACGTCCCCAGATACTGGATCGCTTTCCTCTTTGTGTGAAGGCTGAATCTATTTATGATCCAGGACTTCGCGTGGAAATTGTTAAGCGAAATATTTTACTGGAAAACAATTACGATGCTTTTAAAAATACATTTCAGGCCAGTGAAAATGCTTTAAAAGAGATTATAAAGCAAGCAAAAGATAATTTGAAAAAAACATATATTTCAGAAAATTTTCTTTATGCGATTGCAGCGTCTTGTGCGGAATTAAAAGTGGATGGCCAGCGTCCTGATATTATTATCACCAAAACCGCCATTACGCTGGCATGTATGAATCAATCTGGGCAAGTTTGTGAAAAGGATATTTTGCTGGCCGCTGAAATGGCACTCAATCATCGAACCAGGGACGGTGGCTTGTTAGAGCCACCGTCGAGGGAAGCCATTTATGAAGTATTTGGTAAACACTTAAAATTAGAAATAAAAAAAATCAAAGATGCAAGCGATGTAAAGATGGATTCTATCGACAAAAGCTTGGATGTATCAAACGGCAATTATCTTCAAGATAATCTAAATCCAGTTGGAAGGGGTGAAGACTTAGGGCCTATGGCAAATGCTTACGCGCCGGAAAATGAATCTAGCAAAGCTTCGTCACCTGAAAAAAAAAAGTAAATGATCCAAGTCATAGCACTTTCGGCCAGTCAACTCCATTAATCTCCAACAAAACGAAACCAAAACAAAATTTCAAACAAAGTCTCAATATCCCATACGTGGAAGATAAGCAGGTTCATAATTTATTTGATTTTTTACAAATGTCTAAAGAGAAAACCAAGTCTACCTTTAATCATTTACTAAAAAGAATGAGGCATAAATCACTCTCAAATAAATTCAATACCAAAAGAAATAAAATCACCACTACTAGTATCGGACGCCCTATCAAGGTTATTAAACACGTAGTGGGAAAGACCAGAATTTCAAGCTTTGGCACTATAAAAAATGCGATTGAATGTGGTAAGTATGACTTCGGTCAAAGAGTTCTTAAAATAGCAAAGCATGAATTAATGGGTGAGCTGCGTAGTGAAAAAGAAAGTATGACTCTTATCCTGGCAATTGATGTTAGCAATTCAACGTTTACCTCAATTATGCTTTTTTGTGACATCCTTGATTCGCTTACCAAATATTTTAAAAAAAATAACGATCGGATCGGACTCATAGCCATCAAGGATAATAAGGCCCAAGTTTTAAATTATCCCAGTCATAATTTCAAAGTGGTTTTACGAGGTATGAGGTCGTTGAAAGTAGCCGGCTCAACTCCACTTTACGACGGACTTAAAGTGGCCCTAGAAATGGCCAAAACTGAAAAGCGAATCAAATCGGGATCAAAAAGTCTGGTAATACTTCTTAGTGATTGTTTTCCGGAACCTCTTACCCATAAATTTAAGGACATTTTTGATGAACCCGCTTATCAGGATACGCTAAAGCAAGCCAGTAAATTTAAAAAAGAGAAAATTCAGTTGTTAGTTATTAAACCTAAATACAGCCTCATAAAAGCGGGAAAGCCCGTTATAACCTCCGCAGATAAACTGGCGGTTGAGATAGTTAAAAGAAGTGGGGGAAAATGCATTGATATTGAAACTAATTTAGCAGACAGCGGTATCAGATTCAATTTGTTTGAAGCACAAGAGCGATACTCCAATCGAGATATGATCATTCAAGGAATTAATGAATCACTTTTTAAAAATTAAAGCTGGGGTTGATAATATTGAATCAAGTTGTCCAAGAATGTTGTCTGGATCTATCAATCCTCAGCATTCACGTTTTTCTAGTTTTTGACTAGAGGAATTTCGCTGGTAAGGCATTGGATTTTGAATTTTATACGTTTCAAGATCTGATGAATTTTTAATCCTGATGGAATATCTACATGATTAATCTGTGAGCAAAATTTATTTTTGAAATAGTCAAAAGTAAGAAATCCCTTGTATCTTTTCCAGTTGATGGTACAGATCTCCAATTAGACTTGACCAATATTCATCGGAGCCAAAATAGGGGAAGGCGGTTTTAAAAGAGGGGTCATCCCACCTCTTGGCCATCCAGGCAGCAAAGTGGGTGTAGCGTAGGGCTCTTAGTGGCTCTATTAGCCTTAGAGTGTTGTAATCAAAATCTCTCATTATCTCATAGTTGGCTAGTAGCTTTTCTCTATCTTCTAGCGCGAACTTATCGTCACCCGGTACTAGTAGCCAGACATCTTGTACTGCAGGTCCTATAAGCATATCATCAAAATCAACAAAGAAGAGTCCCTCATCTTCTCGATAAATGAGATTGGATCGGTGGCAATCACCATGAATTCGGTGATTCAATATTCCATCAAACCATGGATCTATTGTATCGCATAATCGGTTTACAATATCGGATAAAGGTGTGTGATATTTTTTTGGAAGATTCTGGTTATTAAGTAATAGTTCTAAATTGTTTCGTCCAAATGTAGTTGGGTTGATCTCAAGGCGATGAGTGGCCTGTGTGCGAACTCCGGTATTGTGAATTCTAGCAAGAAGTCGTCCCAAAATTCCAATTTTCTCATCATTAAGTTCATCCGGTATCCTTCCTGCTTTTTTGGGAAAGATGGTAAACCAGAGTTTATGTGTTTCAATTTCAAATAGCGTTTGACCGTCTATTTTCATTGGGCCGATGGCGGGGATATCATCTTCTATAAGTTCTTTTAGAAATTGATGTTCCTCTAATATCTGCTCCTTGCTCCAACGTCCTGGTCGATAAAATTTTGCTACAATGAAATCATTTGCTAAAGATCCATCTGGTGATTCTATCTCTAATTCGTATACCCGATTCTCCATAGAGTTAAGTGCGAGTGTTCTTCCGGTCGTCTTGAAACCTAGCTTATCAATTGAATTGAGTATTGTTTCAGGATTTAAATTGAAAAAATACTCCGTTTCATTATCACCCCAGATTTGGTTATTCATAAGAAAAGTTCCTTTTGAATTGAAATAGATAAAAGAACTTTTATAGCTTAAAATTGAATGAAGTACCAGAGATCATTACCTGGTAAAATGAAAAATTACTCTTCGTATGAACTGGATATTGTTTGGAAAACAAAAGATGGTTTGGAGTAGACTATTCCAAGACTGGTCTCAATAAAACCACGATTAAGGTTTGGTTACCAATCAAATTATCAATGGCTTAATTTATGTCAAGATATCTGATAAAAAAAATAAAAAAACCCACGTCCGATGGCGTGGGTTTTAAAAACGGCAGAGATTATTTACTGTTTTATTTTTTACAAATAAATTTATATTGAAAGAATCCACCTTCCGCTTCCCCTTCAACTCGTGCAAGTCCACCGAGGCTGCCATCATTAAGTAGCTTTCCTCCACTAATTAGAACTTGTTCAACGATTACATTATATCCAAATTTTGCGAATTTGATTGCTCCTTGTGAATTGTATTTAGGGTCTAAATTACCGCTAAATTTTTCATCCCAATCCTTCGCAAAAATATGAGCATTCGCGTTTTTTTCATTTACTTCAAGAATCATCGTTCCTTTTTCGTTTTCTCCATTCCAGTAGTAGCTAAAGCACTTGTAAGAATATTCACTAGCAAAAACTGATGTAGTAAAAAGAACTGCAATTATAATCATAACAAGCTTTTTCATAATGGCTCCTGAAAAATAGTGTCTTTAATTTGTATGGGAACACTGGTTATTAATAAGTGGTGACACAGTATTGGAAAATACAATTTAGTTCAACTATCTATGTAATTTTTTTAATTTTTGCAACTGACTGAAATTCCTTGGTTCTTTCTAGACTCAGATCTACTTTTTGTCTGCTTTGGATTGAGTTTCTCTTTTTCCTGAACAACTCACTAACAATCCAGATGTTGTGCATAATGATGATTCATTGTAGGTCTTAGACAAAATACCCCTCACACCAGGTATCGAGCTTTTCATCTAAAATTTCATTGATAGCTTCCAGCTCTCGGCGCAGAAAATATCCCTTATCGACATTTCGCAGAGAAAGGTTTTTGCGCTCTTCCAAAGTTTCGATTTTAATATCGGGTAGGCGATTTTCTTTTTCCGCAGCAATCAATTCGTCAAGGCCTGGATGAAAAGTGACGTAAGTATAATCAGGAGTGTTGATTAAAACGGTTCCTCTGTCACCATAGGCACTGGAGGCGCCACCATCTACAATAAAGGCCCGCAGATTATCAGACAAGATTCCGTCATTGGCGCTTTTAACAGGAGTGTGGCCCATACAAATTTTATCAGCATGGAATTCCAAAAGGAGCTTGTTTAAGAAAATATCGTTTCTGATAAATTTATAATAGTAATTTTTTTCTTCGTGGTGGGTGGTTACCGGATCGTTTTCGGCAATTAACTTATTAAAAATGGCGCGCTCGAGAGTGGCCATTTTAGATTTACAAAAGAATGGAGATTCACTACCACACCAAAGATACCAAAACTGCATTTTTTCTCGATGAGTAAGGGGAGTGCCGTCCCGATGAGCTTCACCAATTCTTTTTAAATCCCTCTGAATAAAATCTAGAAGCTCTTTGCCTTTGAGACCTTTTACTTCCTCCAAATCCATATTTTCAGTAGCAGGTAAAGCCGCATGATAATAAACCGTATTATCCATCACTCGGTAAGTTTCACCCTTATCAAACATCCATTTTATGTCGTCTTGCAATTTAGGCAGGGAGGTGAATTGTCTGACTATATCGTCCGCTACTTCTTTTTCCTCAGCGGTTAATGCCGACGGATTGTCTTTTGATACCGAAGGAAAGAAGCAATCAATGTAAAGTGGATTGTTACTCATAAACTCAGTCCACTGATTGGAATCTTCTGAAACGTTGGTAGCGAGGTAATCAAGCAAATTTGAGTATTGGCTAAGGTAGGGTTTGTAATCAATATGCCCTTTGAGCGTTAGAGCTTCTTCCAGACAACTGACGGTGAGTTTTGATTCAAGTACCAGCAGGGTTTTGGTCATTTTGACTTGGACGTCCTCAGGCCAAAGATCATCGTTACGCTCTTTAATATATTTTCCGGTGGGTTTAATTTTGTATTGGTTAAGGGCGAGATTTTTTAGTTTGTCTAAGTTAAAGCCGTATCTGAAAAGAAAATCTACGTTGTTATAGCGCATGGAAATTCGAAGGGCGGTCATACAACAAATTGGATTGCCTACAGAAGCTCCTAACCACAGAATGTCGTGATTTCCCCAGATGTAGTGCAGCGGACTAGCGTTAGTGGCAGGCCCGAAGTAAGCTTTATAGAGTTTAATTAATTTATCCGAACCGTTACCTCTATCAAAGGTATCTCCGAGGTTTATGTGTTTGTCAAAAACGTTTAGTGAAATAAGTTTGATGATAAACGAAGTAGTGATGCAAAATACGTTGAAATTTTCAGTGATACCATCAACTAGGGAGATATAGCTTCGGCGATCTTCTTTGAAATAGAGTTTTAAAATATTTTCTAGGTAGGTTCTAGGAAGAACTTTGATGATCCGATGTTCATCGCCGCGGGTGATAAGTCTTAAAATTTTAAGAATGTCTTCCATAATTCGGCGCCTGGATAATCCCATATTTTCCAGTTCGCAAATAGCTTCTGTATAGATTTTGGGGACTGATTCATCAAAATAATCGGTCACATCCCAATCGGTGCTGTTTGGATCTTCCACATGCTTTTGAATAGCATTGATGCGGTTTCGGTTAACTAGGAGAAATAATTTCTCATATTTTTGATAGATTTCTTTGGAGTAAGAGGCCCCCAGAATTTCTGAAATAGCGATAGTGTAGTAGCCTAGTCCGTTTTTCAGCCAGTACACATATTTTTCAAAAGAGCCGTGCAGGTCGCTATAGACACAATAGGTACGCTGGGGTTTTTCGAGTTGTTTGTGGATAAGGAGTTTTCTATTGATGAGAAAAGGGACAGTATCGTTTTTGTATTTATTTAAACAAAAATCTTTATGGGAAAGAATGGTGGCGGTCATTAAAGGCTCCTTTTCCTACATAGGGGGCAAAATATACATTGGTCAAGATTTTAAGTAAACGCCGCTGCGCGGAAAAAATGAGTATATTTTAATTGTGTCAAAAAAAACGATAACAATTGAAAAGAAGTTTCTGGTGGTGTAAAAATAGTTCGAATTTCCAAAGAAAAATTCAAATAATTTATGATATCTCAAATTAAGGAGTCAAAAAATGACCATGAAAAAGCAGACTATGGATGGGAATATGGCAGCGGCCCATGTTTCTTACGCCTTTACAGAAACCGCTGGAATTTATCCTATAACACCTTCTTCTGATATGCCCCAATATGTGGACCAGTGGGCAGCTGATGGAAAGAAAAATATATTTGGAGAAACTGTTAAAGTAGTTGAGATGCAATCTGAAGCTGGGGCAGCAGGTACGGTACATGGTTCACTTCAAGCAGGTGCGCTGACCACTACTTACACCGCTTCTCAAGGGCTTCTACTCATGATCCCTAATATGTATAAAATTGCTGGCGAACAACTGCCATGTGTTTTGCATGTATCGGCCAGACAGATAGCCACTCATGCACTCTCTATTTTTGGTGAGCATACTGATATTTATTCGGCAAGACAAACTGGTTTTGCCATGCTTGCTTCAGGATCAGTTCAGCAAGTTATGGATTTGGGAGCAGTTGCTCACTTAACCGCCATTAAGGCCAGAATGCCTTTCGTTCACTTCTTTGATGGTTTTAGAACCAGTCACGAAATTCAAAAAATAGATTCATGGGATTATGAAGATCTTAAAAAATTGGTTGATTATAAATCTTTACAAGCATTCAGAGATAGCTCATTAAACAGCGAACGCCCAGTAACTAGAGGTACTGCGCAAAATCCTGATGTTTATTTTCAAGCAAGAGAAACCGTTAATAAGAAGTATGATGCTCTTCCAGATCTAGTTAATGATTATATGAAAGAAATTTCCTCGCTTACAGGTAGAGAGTATAAACCTTTTACTTATTATGGTGCTACAGATGCGGAGAGAGTTATTGTGGCCATGGGTTCAGTGACCGATACCATTAAAGAAACCGTCGATTATTTAAATAAAAATGGTGAAAAGGTTGGATGTGTGGCGGTTCATTTGTTTAGACCGTTCTCTCCAAAATATTTGACGGCAGTTATTCCATCAACCGCAACTAAAATTGCGGTTTTGGATAGAACTAAAGAACCAGGTGCCAATGGTGAGCCACTATATATTGACGTTAGAAATGCTCTCTATGACGCTAAAGTTCGTCCGCTAATTGTCGGGGGAAGGTATGGACTTTCTTCAAAAGACACCACTCCAAGCCAAATCATATCAGTTTATGAAAATTTAAAGCAATCAGAACCTAAAAATAATTTCACAATCGGGATTGTTGATGATGTAACTTTTACTTCACTTAAACTAGGTCCTGATGTCAATACCGTTCCTGAAGGAACCGTAGAATGTAAATTTTTTGGATTAGGAGCTGATGGAACTGTTGGAGCAAATAAAAACTCCATTAAAATAATTGGTGATGAAACTCCAATGTATGCTCAAGGTTACTTCGCTTACGATTCTAAAAAATCTGGTGGGGTTACTATTTCTCATTTACGTTTTGGTAAAAAGCCTATTACTTCAATTTATTTCGTAAATAACCCAAGCTTTGTTTCTTGTTCAGTTCCTTCATATCTGGATAAGTATGATCTGCTACGAGGAATTAAAAAAGGGGGAACCTTTCTTTTAAATTCTATTTGGGATGCCAAGGAAGTAATCAATCACTTGCCTAATCGCATGAAAAAGCAAATGGCCGATAATCAGGTAAAATTCTATATTATAAATGCCACCCAGATTGCTAGTGACTTGGGGCTTGGAACTAGAACTAATACCATTATGCAATCAGCCTTCTTTAAACTTTCTAACGTTATTGATTATGCTGATGCTGTAAAATTTATGAAAAAGGCCAATCAAAAATCTTACGGCAAAAAAGGTGAAAACATTGTTAAGATGAATAACGATGCCGTTGATCAAGGTGATAAGGGATTGGTGCTTGTGAAAATAGATTCAGCGTGGGCCAATTTAGATTGCAGTAACGACGAATATAAAGTGTACGGACTAGAAGCTTGCGAAGATGCTAAGCTCGTAAATTTTGTTAAAAATATAGCTGCCCCTATAAATTTTCTAGATGGAGATAATTTACCAGTTAGTGCTTTTATGCAAGATTCGGATGGAACATTTCCATCTGGCTCAACTCAGTTTGAAAAAAGAGGTATCGCGGTCAATATCCCAGAGTGGCAGTCAGAAAATTGCATTCAATGTAATCAGTGTGCTTACGTATGTCCCCATGCAGTTATTAGACCATTTTTACTTGATGAAAAGGAAATGAAAAATTCTCCATCAGGTATGGTTACCAAACAAGCACAGGGCAAGGGACTTGAAAAATATCAATATAAAATTCAAATATCACCACTTGATTGTACCGGATGTGGCGTGTGTGTTGAAACCTGTCCTGCAAAAACTAAAGCGTTGGTGTTGAAGCCGCTTGAAGGACAACTGAAAGAAACTAAAAACTGGGATTATATTACCAAAAATGTCAGCTATAAGACGGAACATTTTAAAACTAGCACTGTTAAAGGTAGCCAGTTTGCAAGGCCACTTTTTGAATTTTCTGGTGCTTGTGCTGGTTGTGGTGAAACCGCTTACATTAAACTGATTACCCAGCTTTATGGGGATCGCATGATGGTGGCGAACGCCACTGGTTGTTCATCTATTTATGGTGGATCATGTCCGTCTACTCCCTACTGCAAAAATGACGAAGGAAAGGGACCCGCTTGGGCCAATTCGCTTTTTGAAGATAATGCAGAATACGGATTTGGATTTGCAGTAGGCCAGGGAAAACTTCGTGATCGAGTTGAACGAATCATGAGGGAAAACCTAGAAAACGTTCCTGCTGACTGTCAGACGCTATTTAAAGAGTGGCTTGATAATAAAGATAATGGTGTTAAAACCAAAGAGATCAAAAAGAAATTAGTTCCGATGTTGGAAAAATGCGGAAATGAAGCGTGCCAAGAACTGTTAAAACTTAAAGATCACATGGTTAAAAAATCAATTTGGGTATTTGGTGGTGACGGTTGGGCCTATGACATTGGTTATGGTGGACTTGATCACGTGTTGGCCCAAAATGAAGATATTAATGTGCTGGTGGTAGATACCGAAGTTTATTCCAATACCGGTGGCCAAGCTTCCAAGGCTTCGCCCACTGGCTCAGTTGCTAAATTTGCCGCGAGCGGAAAGAAAACCAGAAAAAAAGATTTGGGTAGAATGGCGATGAGCTATGGTTATGTCTACGTTGCCCAGGTAGCGATCGGTGCAAATCAAAACCAGTACATTAAGGCCTTAGAGGAAGCAGAAAATTATAAGGGCCCATCGCTCATTATTGCTTATTCAACTTGTATTAATCAAGGAATGAAAAAAGGCATGAGCTATGGATTAAAAGAGCAGAAAGAAGCCGTAGAAGCCGGATACTGGTCACTTTACAGATACAATCCA
>Ga0208375_1003380_pt1 | contig 13689 bp, 13 predicted proteins | sample RifOxyD1_FD_184038 | JGI IMG/M metagenome (GOLD analysis project Ga0208375, IMG submission 184038) | Soil microbial communities from Rifle, Colorado - Rifle Oxygen_injection D1 (SPAdes) | ecosystem: Environmental > Terrestrial > Deep subsurface > Rock core/Sediment | place: Rifle, Colorado... | reverse complement strand
GCCTTTTTACTTTATGAAAGTTGTCTGCCAATGCTTCTTCTAAGAAATGTATTTTCTCGCTATGCACGGTAAATCCACCCGCCATTTCATGTCCACCAAAGTCTAAAAAGTATTCGCTGGTTTCGGTCATGAGTTCCACCACCGAGACCGATCCTGGAGAACGACAAGAACCTTTGATAACATCATTCTCATCTTTACCCCAAACAAAGACAGGGCGTTCGTATTCATCCATAATCTTCCCTGCCACGAGGCCGAGCACCCCAACCTTCCACTTTGGATTACCAACCACTACTACATCCCTCATCTCGCGTTTCTCGAAACTGTGTTTAACTTCTTTCATTATAGAAAGTACGATGTGTTTTCGTTCGTCGTTTATTTTTGTTAAGTGGTCTGCCAAAACACCAGCTTCTTTGGTGTCAGTTGTCGACAGAAGCTCGTACGCCCGCATGGGATTATCCATTCTGGACGCTGCATTTAAACGCGGAGTCACCATGAAGCCTATGTCATCCTCGGTCAAATATCGTTGGTCAATATTCATTTTCATCAGAAGCTTTTGTAAACCTGGACGAGGAGATTTCCGAAGAACGGTGAGTCCGAAATACGCTATAGCTCTGTTCTCACCTAAAAGTGGCACCATGTCTGAGAGTGTCGCAAGCCCTGCCATATCGAGCAACCACTTTTCCCAACCCGTGGCGGGAAGAGGTCGGACCTCGGGCTCTCTAGAGGTCCGACCTCGAGGAGCCAAATCTTCTCCAGACGTCCAACGTCCGGAAACAAATCCTTGCACCAGCTTAAAAGCAACCCCAGCTCCACACAACATCTTCTCGGGATACTCGTCTACCTTTGGGTTAAGAATCGCAAAAGCTTGCGGGAGTTCGGCGTGAGGGATATGGTGATCCGTCACAATCACGTCTATCCCATAAGAATTTGCCAAGGCTACTTCTTCTACAGCGGTGATGCCGAGGTCGATGGTAATAATCAAATTCACACTCTGTTCTCGAAAGCCTTCTATGGCCTCAATGTTTAAACCGTAGCCTTCAGAATTACGGCCCGGGATATATACCTCATAATTTTTAAAACCTAACTTTTCAAAAAAGTCGTGCAAAATAACGGCACCCGGAATGCCGTCAGCATCGTAGTCAGCATATACAATGATCTTTTCATTTTCATCAATAGCTTTCTTTATCCGCACACAGGCTTTTTCCATATCTCGCATTAGAAATGGATCATGCAGATCTCGCTCATAACTTGGGTTCAAAAATATATCAGCTTCGGCCTCAGTTTTTATACCCCTCTTCAACAAGAGCTCCCGCAGTAGTTCATGAAATTTACCCATGGTTGCTATTCTAACCCGCCGTCGCCCAGAAGGCTATGGCGAGGCAAGCACATATGTTATAAAATGTACTTATGAACGAAGAAAACTGCATTTTTTGCAAAATAGTTAAAGGCGACATACCTTCATACAAGGTATACGAGGATGATAAATTCCTAGCATTTCTAGATATTTTCCCAGCTACAGAGGGATACACGCTAGTTATCCCAAAAGAGCATTTCCGCTGGGTGTGGGATGTAACCAACATCGGCGAATACTTCGAAGTGTGCCAAAAAGTAGCGAAACACCTGGGTGAAGTTGCGGGTAGTCCAGTATACTCGATGACCCTAGGCGAAGAAGTGCCCCATGCTCACGTCAGACTTTTCCCAGCTAATCAGGACATCAAAGACGCCTTGGTTGAATTTACTGGCAAAACCAAAACCAAAGAACCTGTTTCCAAAGAAATCCTGGAAACTATTAGAAATAAATACTCAATGTTGTAATTTAAAAATGGAACAAGATAACTCCAACTGTCTTTTTTGTAAAATAGTGAACGGTGAAATAAATTCGGACAAAGTATACGAAGATGAAAATGTATTCGTGTTCCTCGATATTCATCCAGTAAACAACGGCCACACCCTAGTGGTTCCTAAAAAACATTCAACCAATATTTATGACGTAGAAACCACAGACTTCGCCAACGTCATGCAAACAGCTAAAAAAGTAGCGGTGGCTTTAAAAAAAGTTCTAGCTATGGACGGAGTAAATATACACATGAACAATGAAAAGTCTGGCGGACAGGCCGTGTTCCATACTCACGTACACGTAATACCTAGGTATGCAGATGACGGACTCGTTCATTGGGGTAGTCGTGGCGCATATGCCGAAGGCGAAGCAAAAGAACTGGCTCAAAAAATAAATTCCCTACTTTAGAATAAAATTTGTAAACGAAAAGGGTTGCAGCCTTTGAGACTACAACCCATCCATTTTTTAAAGTGCTCCTCCTGTGAAATACTTCCGACCAAGCCAGAAAGTTACGAGAGCAGCAACAATGCATCCAACGTTAAAAACTTGCTCTCCGTAGTTAATTTTTACATAAACTAATGCCACAAGGTTTACAATGAAAACTAACGCAGAGAGGATTTTAATCCTAGTTTCCTTTTTCATGTTTATCTAATCATTAGGTTAAAAGATCAATCCTATCCCTGGCACTCCGTGCCATTTTGCACTCTTATAGAACATGTAGCTGATCAATAACTTTCCTCGCTTACCTTTTTTGAACAAGGTGAGAGTTGGACCTGCTACCAGTCCTAAACGGTTTTTAGGTCCGAAGAATAAACCTGGTACACCGGTAAAACCGATCTCTATAGTTGCTTTCGGTAAACTCTTACAAACTGATACTTTTGGCCCCACAAGTCCGAGGAAGAGACTCTTTTCGGAAATGTTGTACCCAGTCCAAACTCCGCCTTGTAAAGAAAGCTTAGTAGTTTGGCTGTGTACGGAACCGAAGCTTAATGCAAAAACAAAAATCAGGAAATTTTTCATAATCAACTGTTTATGTGAAAGAATTTATTTACCAGCAAATATTAAGCTTTTGACGAAAATTGTATATAGTGTTGTACAAAACTGACAACTTTTTATAAATTGCTAGTATTGCGTGTATGTACGAAGAAAAACTTAAAACTCTAGGTCTGAAAGACGATGAAGTTAGGGCTTTTGTGTTCCTCCTTGAAAATGGCCCAACGCCGGCTGGACTAATAGCTAAAAAGACAAATGTAAAACGCGTTTCATTGTACGGACATTTAAAAAACCTTGTTGGGTTGGGACTGATTACCCAATCGGAAAAAAATGGAGTCAAGATATTCTATCCTGCTGAATTAGACAAAGTAGAATCTGTATTCGAAAACAGAATAAAAGAAATCAAATCAGCAAAAGAAAGTATCGAGGTCATGATGCTAGGCTTAAAAAACAAAAAAGGTTGGCAACCGCCTAAGTTTCAGATATTCGAGAATGCGAAAGAGTTACAAAACTTTATTCGTGACATATTTCTATACAAAAATATCAAAACTCAATCTTATTGGCCGATTAAATCAATTATTGAAATCCTGGGAGATAGCTACTTTTCTGAACTAAATAAAGAAAGAATAAGAAGACAAATATACGTTGACGCAATATGGCCAGAAAAACAGAAAGTTGATATGGAAAAATATCCTTTCATGGGTTCGGGTAAAGAATTTTTTCGTGAAATTCGCATCGCACCTAAGAATGTTGAATTTTCAATGGGGTATTGGATTTATGAGAATAAAGTAGTATTTATATCTTCACGTAAAAGTAACTTTGGCTTTATTGTTGAGAGCGAGGAGTTTGTAGAAATGCTTCGTTCACAGTGGCAAGTCGTGTGGCAAATGTCCAAACCGCTTAAAGTGTCTACGCAAAAATCGCAAAAACTATACGAAAATATGATGCAGGATAAGTGGAAATGAAGATTGCTTTAATTAAGCGCTTTAATAGCAGGGAGGGTTCCCTTGGCCAGGAAGTCGAGGGTGGCCCCGCCACCAGTTGAGACGAAGGTGAACTTTTTCTCGAGTTTCATTTCGGAAATCATCTCTACGGTATCTCCGCCACCGATAATGCTTTTGATGTTGGGTGACTTGGCTATGAGTTTCAATACGTCTTTAGTTGTGCCTCCATTTAACTCTTCGTATTTACCCAAGGGGCCGTTCCATAGAATCATGCGGGACTTTTTCACATAAGCACTGAGTTCTTTAACAGATTCCGAACCTATGTCTAAAATGCTTTCGTCTTTGGTTATTTCCCCTACTTTGCGCACTATTTGCTTGTCACCACTTTTTACCAGCACGTCTTTGGGTAACAAAATCTTTTTATTATTCAAAATATTCTTCGGCACCGAAATAGTATCGTCCACGAGGGAATCCCCCACACACAGCCCCTGGCTTTCCAGAAAGTCGTTCGCTAAGGCTCCACCTACATATACATAGTCCGCAATCGTTAGGTATTTTTTAATCAGTGGCATCTTGGTGGAAAACTTAGCACCACCGAGTATAAACAAAAACGGTCGTTTCGGATTTTTGAAAACAGCGCTTAGTTGCTTTACTTCTTCTTCAATTTGCAAACCTGCGTAAGACGGCAAGTATTTGGTAATAGCCACGAGTGACGCATGTTTCCGGTGAGACACCGAGAAAGCATCGTTCACATAGATATCCCCTAGCGAAGCAAAATATTTACCGAGCTTTGGATCATTCTCTTCCTCGCCTTTGAAACTTCTGACATTCTTTTCAAAAGTCACCTTACTCTTTGGAATTTTAGACAACCTGAAGAACTCAGCAACAACCGGAGATATATCTGAGTTACCATCTTTACCCAGGTGCATCAACACCGTCACACTGGCACCCTTGTCCACTAAATACTTTATAGTTGCTATGCCTTTTTTAATACGGAAGTTGTCTGTGATCTTGCCGTCCTTGATTGGAACGTTGAAATCCACCCGCGCGACCACTTTCTTTCCTTTCAAACTTTTTATTTTTTTAATACTTTGCATTTTCTGTTTTAGTTATTATGGAAGCAAATTTAACTGGATCTAAACTGTCCCTCCCAACCAAAAATCCATCAGCCTTACCATCAATCAAGAACGATAGAGCATTCTCTGGATTAGTTGAACCACCATAGATTATCCGCATTCCTTCTATGCTTTTTGCTCCAAATTTATCGTTCAAAACTTTCTTGATGAAAATACTCATCTCCAAGTACTCAGCTGGGGTAGCTGGTCGCTCCGCCGATTTGCCGATAGCCCAAATAGGTTCGTAAGCAATCACCACTTTATTTAAAATACTTTTAGAAACTCCATCGAGGCATTCTTCGATTTGAGTTTTAACAAACCCTAGGTAGCTGTGCTCTGGATCACGACTAGCCTCACCGACACATAAAATCGGCATAATACCTTTGGCTAGAACTGATTTTATTTTTTTGTTAACGTCAGCGTTAGTCTCCCCTAATGCTCGTCTTTCAGAATGACCAAGTATCACGTATTTAACAGCCAAACCAGACAACATACTTACCGAAACCTCACCTGTTACCGCCCCAGTATCACCCGGATATGCATTTTGAGCCCCAAGTTTAACTTTGCGACTTAGTTTCTTTAACTTTTCCAAGTAGACAAAAGGAGCGCAAACCACGACTTCTGTCTGCTTTATTTTATTTATAGATTTATCAATACTCGTAAAAGTTTTTAAAGCTTCTTTTAAGGAAGCTGGGTTCATTTTCCAGTTGCCCACAACTATTTTCTTTGTTTGCATACGGAAAATTATAGCATAATTGCTATTCGATTTCTGTCCAAGTCTGAATAGAAAGCTGACTGACTGCAGCGCCTCCACCTCCGAACTCCAACTCGGCTAGGCCTGTTTCGTAGATCAATTGAGAGCCCCCGGAAACGGTAATTCTGTCGGCCACAGCTGATTTGAGGGTTGCACCACCGGTTACATTTAGGGTTCCGTCTTTGGCGTACAAAATAACAGCACCGGAACCTCCCGAGATATCGATAGCTGAACCCGAAGAGCTGGTAGTCAATATAACTACATAGCTATTGGGTGCTCCAGACCCTGAAGCATCGGAACCTCCGCCGATTTGGACGTTACCATCACTGACCAAAATTCCATCTGTGCTACCATAACTCGGGGAAAGTACTATATGGCTACCTCCGGTAAGGCTTATGTTGCCTGTTACCCAAAGAGTGCCAGTTACAGTCAAAGTAGCACCTCCGGAGACATCGAGATTGCCCACAATTTTTTTAGGACCCAGGCTAACGTTACCTGAACTAACAGTATAGTTGCCACTTATAATACCTCCGGTCTCAGCTTGAATTTTCCAACCAGTCACATAGTCGTCCGGTATGGGGAAAGATTGCTGAGTAGGATCATCTTGATAAGTACAGGATTGATTATTCCCACTTCCACTCTGGCAGTATATAAGCCCAGTTGAGTCCACGTTGTTAACAGTGTTGGCTTGAGTTGTACCTGAAACAGTACCTATATTTAATTGTCCGGAAGTGCCAGAAATACTTCCAGCAGGTCCACCGAGAAATATTTTGAAAAAATGGTCATAGGCAGAAGTCCAAAGGTTGGCCCATGAACCTCCGAATTGACCAGTTACACCAATGCCGTCAGGATATGCTGTTATACCCCAATCCATACTAGCCCCAACTATATAGTACCGCTTATTATTTGCAGAAGACGAATTAATCACTACCCAGTACGGTACACCAGCTGTCAGTGTTGGGTTTGAAGTAAATACAACTTCAACCCAATCATAGTTTGCTGTTACTGATGACGATGAAAGTGTACCAGATGCTAAAACTGTAGCCCCCGGAGCACCTGCCGAATTATTGACAATCATTACAGTCGCGTCTCCGGGAGTACCAAACTTTTTAAGATAAAACTGTGCTTTATTCACCGGACCTGTGGCGTGAACCATGAAACTTTGCGCTATATCCTCTGTGGTGCTCGTATCACCAAAATTTTTATCGTAAAAAGGTACACCTGTACCATTTGATACATCTTCATACACTGCTGACCCACTGGCAGAAATAGCCGTACCAGTAATCGCAGAAGAGTTGTCTCCAGTGATAGGCCCATTTGAAAAAACATCACCGACAATGGTTCCACCTTGCAAATCAACCCCACCCTCACCAACCTGAAGTCCATAAGAAAAAGAAGCAGTTGGACCGTATGCAAAATCAACTTTTACCCTTCTCTTTAAACTAGTCATACTACCATTGGATTCAATATATATACCGGCGATGGGATCGTTGATCAAATCAGTAGTTACAGTATTACCATCAACGGTAAGAGCTTCCGCCATTTCAACTGAGTGTCCCCTAAAAACTCGATACAGATAATCTTCGCTACCAGACTCGGTCAGATAGTAGGCTTTTTTTGAATCGAGATCTAATCGACTAACTGTGTAATCCCTGACCGTTGGTGAAACAAGCCCAGCAATAGTTGTGAGAGAAATAAACAAGAAAAAAACCACCGATGTGATCATGGCTTTTTTTTATTCTATTTCTTTCCATTGGGCTATTGCAAAACCAGCTTCTGATCCGGAAGCAAAATGCATGTCAGCTAAGCCAGACTCATAGGTTACATCTGATCCACCTGAAACAACTATACGCTTTGCGGTACCTCCTTTCAAATCTGCACCTCCAGAAATAGTGAGAGTGCCTTCGGCGGCGTAAAGCAGGACAGCGCCCGAACCACCAGAAATTGAAGCGGCGCTACCTGAGGTACTCTCAGACAAAAGCAACATGTAACTACCCTCTTCCCCTGATCCGGTCGCATCCGCTCCTCCAGAAACACTAATATTGCCGTCAGCCATAACAATACCGTCGTCTTCACCGTAGTCTATGGAAAGTTTCATGAGTCCACCACCTGAAAGAGTAATATTTCCAGTCACCCAGAGAGTACCGGTTACGGTTAAAATACCACCACCAGAAACTGTTAGGTTGCCTTCGATTTTTTTAGGACCCAATGTAGCTCCGGCCCAGTCAACTGTGTAATTACCGCTGTGTACCCCACCTGCTTCAGCATCTTCTTTCCAAGCATCAATCATGGAGTCGCTTATCGGCATCGATGCGTAAGTAGGGTCAGTGCCAGCTTCACAACTTTTGTTATTACCTGTACCGTCTTGGCATGTAAGGGTACCGGTAACATTTACATAGTTAGCAGTGTGCGCTGCTGCGTTTCCAGCAACGGTGCCTATGTGTAACTGATTCGACGAACTTTGTCCTTGAATCAGACCCGGAGTTCCACCAGTATAAACTCTAAAGAAATAATCTATGCCAGACGGTGTTGTGTTGTTCCAAGAAGCAGTATGTCGTCCTATTTTACCGACACCACCAGCATAACCATTATCATTACCCCCAATCATATAATACTTACTATTACTGTCATTGGCATCTAATACTAACCAATACGTTGTACCGACTGTTAAATTCGGACTTGTGCCGAAATTCACAGACACCCAATTATATGAATTAGTAACAGTACTTGCACCGAGTGTGGCACTTGCGATAGTTGTATTACTTGGCACTCCACTTGCATCGCTAACTAAACGTACAGTGATATTACTTGGAGTGCTAACTTTTTTTATATAAAAATGTGCCTGATTTAGAGTAGTGTCTATAGGAACAGAAAAACTTTGAGCTACATCCTGACTGCCACTTGTCTTTGCAAAAATAACATCATAAGAAGGAGTCCCGGCACCATTGGATTGATTCATACCAAAGTCTGGACTGTTTGCCGACACTGCCGAACCAGTAATAGTCGAAGACGAATCCCCGGTCACTGGACCGTTGGCAAAAATACTTCCGATAACACTACTACCGCCAGTAATATCAAAACCACCAGTGCCTGACTGGAGACTGTAGTCAAAAGACGCGGTATAACCTTCCTCGAGAGTAAGGTCTATTTCTCGATTGATACCGTTGGAATCTCCAAAAGATCCTACGTGCATAACACCATCAATGCGCCCAGCCGTAGTGGTGACTTCTCCACCACCGACAGACAAAACTTCGTTCTCATCAACTTCTATGTTTGAAAACAAACGATACAGCACATCCTCGGTACCTGACTCAGTGGAATAATAAGTTTGTTTTGACTGCAGATTTAAATTTGAAGTTTTGTAGTCTCTAACCATCGGAGAAACTAATCCTGAAGTGACCACAAGTACCAAGAGTACAAAAAAAACAACCGATGCGATCATGGCTTGTCCGCCTTGCGTCGAAGCAGACTCACTCTGTTTCTTTGTTTTTATATTTCTTTCCATTGTGTGTATGTCCATATATTCAACTGACTATCTGGAAACGTAATGGTGGATTGACCGGGCCGGGCCGCTAAGATAGAACTGAAATTAGATAATGTGGCTTTGTAACCCGAAATTATTTGTAATAATGCTGATGATCCATTAGTTTGAACATTTATATGTCCATGAGATGCGTAAACTAATACTGAAGACATCTCACCACCGGTGCTTATTAAACTGACAGCATCTTGAGAACCTCCTTTTTCCAAGTCATTGTTCTGTGATATAAGCATAACATACGAGTTTGACCCAAAACCAGTCACTGATGAAACTGTGTTAATTGAAATTTTACTACTAGTAATACGATCGAGTGTGTTATCGGCAATAACTGGAACACTTTTCCCAGCACCAACACCAGCTCCAACGGAAACAACGGCAGTATCAGATATATTGATATTTCCAGTCACCCAAACAGGTCCGTTTATACTGACTCTAGCAGTTCCACTAATGTTTAGTGAGTTGCAAGGAATTTTAATCGGACCCAGATTAACATTACCCGAGTTTATATTATACGGGCAAGCCCCAGCATACGTTCCACCAGCTGCCGCTAATAATTTAAACTTTTCAATCATGGTATCTGTTATCGGTAATGGGTACGCAGGCGCATCCGGCGAATTTGGATAAGATATGCCGTTGACTGTTGAATTGCTTATACTAGTATAGTAAGCATTCCCAGAAATGATACTGTTGTCGATGGTGTGTGAATGCACATCATAAGTGTTGGTTAGAAATCTAAGATTTTGCACCAGACCAGCGCTACCACTCGAAGTTGCGCCTCCTGACAAAACAGAATTCGAATTTGACCCAATTACCGGACCAATGGAGGTAATACCTCCCGCCACCCAAGAACTTGCACCCTGAGCAAAGAGTCCTCCTTTGCCGAATTGTAGGCCATTTTGAAATGTAACCGAGTTAAGGTAATTGGTTACAAACTGGATAACTCTTTTGCGTCCATTTACGTTTCCAGTTGAAGTAACGGTCCTTTCAGTTGCGACCATCGAATCGATTTGAACAGTTGCGTAATCTGCACCAAAACGCAAATCATATGCCCCGAGTGCCAAGTGAGGTATCTCAGTAAGCAATCGATAGTAAACATCTTCGATACCTGACTCCGCAGCAAAGAAACTTCTTTTACTTTGCAATACATCATTTACAATTTTGTATTCACGTACAGTTGGAGAAGCTAAACCCGAGATGATAACCAAAGCAAGAAAAACAAAAAAAATGACAGAGGAAATCATTGCCTGTCCGGTTTGAGTTGGGGTATACCCAATCCCCCTTTTTTGTATATTTTTTATACCAAAAATACTTTGGTGTAATTTTGCTTTATCAGAAAAGTTAAACATCAATTAATAGCTTCCACGTAGTACCAAGGTATCGTAGAAGTTAGCTGTACGCACCGAACCATAACGGTTCGACGTTACTGTCATTTCAATCTTTACAGCGCTACTGTTGCTGGTCGTAATCTGGGTGAAAGTAAGTGCGGTAATATTGAGATTCGTAGAATTTAAATTACCAATCAGAACATCATTCTGACGAAGCTCTAGATTTGTGCCAGCAAGAGTAAAGGTTATGGTGGCTGCATTACCAGATGAATCAGTTGTATTCAATTTCAAATTAGTAGCGGTAATTGTGCTTATGCTTATTGCTTGTCTGATTTCACGAGATACACGTTCTAGGACCTGGTTGGTCTGGTTTATGTCCGCGGTGATTTGTGTTTCCCTGAAAGAAGCCACCATGGTTATAATCGCCTGAACTAAAATAAGCGATATTACAGAAAAAAGTGCTACATAAAAAACCATTTCAAGCAGTGTGAACCCTTTTTTGTTTTGTGATTTTATTAATTTCATTAGAAAAGATTGGTTATATAAAACGACAAACTCTTGCTCAAATTATTTGTGCCTTCACTCCAAGTTGCAGTGACTGTAACAAACTTAGTACCAGTGTCGAGGGTACCGCCAGAAGACACAATGTCCCCACTGGTGCTGTCGCGATTTACATCAGCCAATACTACTGTACGAGTAAAAGAATCCACTGTGTTTGGGGTAGTTGAAAAGTTCCAAGTACCTCCAGAAAAAGTCGGATAGTAAGTAGTACCGCTTGTTAGATTAGAAATATTAGTCCAGTTGTCGTCCCTGGCAACTCGTACTGCTTCTGCTCCCTCTTCAATTAAAAAGGCTGCCTGTAAATTATGAGTGGATTGACGGGAAACTGTTACTGACTTTTGAGCTACTGCGGTGGCAGACAAAACTGCAATGGTTATGATGGCCACAGCCACCAAGACTTCAACCATCATGCCTCCTTTTTGTTTTTGAAAATTAAATTTAAACATACTAATTTACACTAATAATTCCAGTAGCCCCAATTGTTATTATTTTTGATGCACCGTTAATAGAAATGGTTACCGTTCCTGTTTTGTTTGGTACTCCAGTTAACCGACTGAAGTAAACATCATTACCTCCACCAGATAGACTGACGTCTGAAATATAGGCGGGGTTAGTAAGAGTAATCGTCTCATCCGAGTCAGAAGGATAACTCGTACCTTTAAATATTATAACAGTATCAGTACCGAAATGTACACCGTATTGTGACGAATCAATAGAAGCCAATGTCTGAGAATTCGCTTTTTTAATCACAGAAATAACTTCTGTAGTAGAAGCTTGCAGAGCTTGGTTCTGCCGTAAGCTAGAAAACTGAGAGGTCGTTACCGCTAAGAGCACAATAAGTATCACAACCACAACCATAACCTCAATCATAGTTATTCCTTTTTGGAAAATTGTACGCATTATTTTAAGTCATTTAGAACTGAGTAAAGTGGTGTTATCATCGATACGGCAAACACACCGACACCAATACCAACCAGAACCATGAGCACTGGCTCGATGATGGTCGACAAACTTTTTGTCTTATTATCTATTTCTGTCTCATAAAACTCAGCTATTTGTTGCAACATGTCAGCTAATTTACCGGTCTCTTCTCCGACTTGCATCATCTCTGACATCATGATGGGGTAAAGTTTCACATTATCTGAAAAGACTTTTGAGAAAGGAACACCTTTTTCAACTAAAACCAAAGCCTGCCTCAAAACCTCTTTATAATAAACATTCTGCACCACATCTTCGGTAATCTCGATTGACCGAGTTATAGGAACACCAGAATTAAGTAGCGAGGCAATAGTACGAGCGGTGCGAGCAGTGTTTAGTTCTTTGGCCATTGTTCCTACTACGGGCAGTCGGAGAATCGCATAATCTAAATACTTAGCCAAAAACTTGGCCTTGAAAAAGAAAAACAAACTGAATCCTGCTCCGAACAAAATAGCGAAAGCGAGGATTGTATGCTCAGACAAGAATTTACTTATTCCTAATACTATTTGAGTAGAGCGCGGCAAAGCAACTCCTAAGTCTATAAAAGTTTTGGCCAAAGTAGGCACAATGAAAATAAACATCAAAATACCAACTATAACCATAACTGAAATAATAACCATCGGATAAACCAAAGCTCCTTTGACTTTTTTTCTCAAAGAATCAGCTTTTTCTAAGTTTTGACCCACTTCCCCCAAGGTACCTACTAGGTTACCGGACTCTTCTCCCGCACGAGTCATGGAAACGAAAAGTTTAGAGAAAACTTTTGGATATTTGGAAAGGCCAGAGGAAAGTGTGCCTCCAGCGGTTATTTCACTCTGCAGTACTCCGAGAACTTTTACTAGCTTTTTGTTTTTGGTTTGCTTCTCGAGGACCGAAATTGCCCGAGACAAAGAAAGTCCGGCTTTAAGCATACCCGAAAGATTTTTAGTCAGGATAACCAGCTCACCAGTTGAAATCCGTTCAAAAAAAGATTCGAAGACCTCTTCGATTTGGGATACGCCCTTGGACTTTGTTTCGATTGAAATGGGAACAGCGCCACGAGTATGTAGTTCCCGTGAAGCAGAAAAACGATCCACGGCCTCAAGCTCGCCTTCGATAACTTCCCCGTTTTGTAGTTTAGCCTTGTATTTAAATAACATAAATTTATTCTGAAACGACTCTGAATACTTCTTCGATAGTGGTGTTACCTAGTACACACTGAAAGATACCGTCTTCTATCATAGTCATCATACCTTCTTTTTTCGCCTGCGCTTCAATTTGGTCAGTGCCCGCTCCAGAACTAATTAATTCTTTGATAGCTAGGCTTACTTTCAAAACTTCATGAATACCTACTCGACTTTGGTAGCCATCTTCAGAATCAGTGCTTTTTACTGGTTTATAAAAAGGTATCTTCTCCCAGGTGGCCTTGGCATCCACTACTTTTTCTTCTTTCAAGAAACCAAGCATTCGATCTAGGTCAACCAATTTGCTCAAGTTTTTAATTTCAGTTGCAGAAAGGAAATATTGTTCTTTGGATTTAGTAAGTCTTCGCACCAAACGCTGGGCGATGATAGTTTTTACAGTGGAAACAATCAAGAACGGCAGAACTCCCATATCTGTCAATCTAGGAATGGCACCAGCAGCTGAGTTGGTGTGGATAGT
>Ga0208375_1003374_pt1 | contig 13699 bp, 17 predicted proteins | sample RifOxyD1_FD_184038 | JGI IMG/M metagenome (GOLD analysis project Ga0208375, IMG submission 184038) | Soil microbial communities from Rifle, Colorado - Rifle Oxygen_injection D1 (SPAdes) | ecosystem: Environmental > Terrestrial > Deep subsurface > Rock core/Sediment | place: Rifle, Colorado... | reverse complement strand
AGGCTTTTTATCACTTTTGCAATAATTTTTCCATTCTTTAGTTGATTGCAAATTTAAAGAACGGACAATTTTTTTAGCATCTTCAAATGGTAAAAAAACCATATTCTGAGTTGCTGTTTTTTTTGTTCCCAACCAATCCCCGTATGAAGTCCATCCATAATTTTTATATACATTATGCACTTCTGTTGGAATGTTTTTTGGTTTTTTACCACTTCTGCAATAATTTTTCCATTCTTTAGTTGATTGCAAATTTAAAGAACAGACAAATTTTTTAGCATCTTCAAAGTTTAACCAATTTTTTCTCAATTTTCCTCCTAATCCCCCATTTGAATGATTTGTTAATAATTCGTTTTTAAATTCAAAAATCCATTTTTTTTCTTTTTCTTGCCAATGTTTTTCATCGGTAATTTCTAATATTTTTAATTTTATTTGTTTTTCTTGTTTTAACATTTTTAAAATCCATCTATGTTTGTGCGTCTTTTTTTTGTTTAAAGATTCAGAAATGTGTTCTTTAAGTCTTTTGTTTGGATTAACGCTTTTACCAATATACCTAATTATATCGTTTTCTAATAGCGCATATATATAAACATTTTTTTTCATAATTTTATTTTTATATAAATAGTACAAAAAATTAAAGTTTGTGTTTTGCAGCCAAAAAATATTAAATTATTGACAAGTTTTTAAATATTTATATAAATCCCTAATTTTTATTTCATTCCCATCATTTAATTCTTTTTGTATCCACATGTCTTTATGTGTTTTTTTTGTGTTTAGAGTTTAAAATGTGCTCATATAATCTTTTATTAAGATTATCAGTTTTGCCAATATACCTTATGTTGTTTTCTTCTGCATATAATCCATAAATGTAAGTAATTTTCATATCTTTAAAGTTTCTGCCCCAGGGGATGTGTTTATTAAAATTATAAATAAATTTTGTAAATTCTAAAAATTTTCATAACTTTGCTAAAAAAATTTAATAAAATATTTAAAAATATGTTTTTTATGAGAACTTCAGAAAAAGAATTGGTCGATAAAGAAATTGACCTTTACAAAAGAGAGCAATATCTTTTAGTAGACAAAGAGTTGGTAGAATATAAACTTGCTCATATGCCAGAATTAAATGGGCTTGCTAAAAGGTGTGCACAAGAAACAGCAGAATATGAACATACGTATCATTATGCAAAAGAAGTTAAAGGGGTTGAGATTGCAAAACTTGAAGCACATGCTGACGCTTTAAAACTTGTAGTTGAAGCAAGAAACGAAGTTGTTGCTGCAGATACTAATTTGTATGAATCACAGAAAAAGGAAATCGAAAGATTAACAGCAATTGTAAATTCTCTTATTGAGAAGATGCCAACTACCATTACTGTTAATAACAAACATTAGACTTAGATTTTTCCCAAATCTCTGTTGATAAGCTCCATAATATAATCTGTTATGGAGCTTATGTTTTTTTGTTTCATTCTAGCTAAAATTTCTTCTTTTTTGCTTAGTTCCATTCTGAGATTAATAGCGGTTTTTTTCTTTTTATCTTTTTTGTCTATAAACTTCCCATCCAACTCCATTGCTATTGCATCGTTGTTGTTGTTAAGTATTGTGCACATTTTTTTGTACCATTCATTATCAAAATAAGGATTTTGTTTCCAATTTATATTTGTAGGCTTAAAATCATTTAATTTTTTTGTGGCATCAGTCCAAAATTTATGAAAGAAACTTTTTTTATATCTTGGAGTTGATGTAAATATGGCTTTTCCTTTGGTTGCTGTTAAAGCTATTCCAGCAGCCACCCAAACTTCTTCAATATGTGGAACATATTCAAAATTGTTTATAAACAACAAATCAATATTACATCCTCTTCCAGCTTCTCCAGTTGGACAAACAACTCTTAGTCTACTATTATTTTTAAGTTGTAATTCCTTTTTATTATCCACTTCAAATATTTTCTCGTTTTCTTCATAGTAATCTCGCTCTTCAAAAATAAGAATGTTTCTCACCTTCTGCAAAAAAACTTCTCCGCTGCTACCACTATCAGATATAACCAAAATTTCTTGTTCTTGTTCTTTTGTAAGAAGATAAGCAATATAAATTGCAACTACCAAATCCACTCCAACTTGTCTACTTTGTTTAATAATTGAAAATTGGTTTTTATCGAAATTTTTTAATAAATGTTTTTGGTAGTCAAATAATTCTATCTTTCCAGATAAGTTTGTGTAGGGATTATATGCATATGCATACTCCTTAGCAAATTCAAGAACGCTTGTTCTGGTTCTTATGTATTTTTTTCTTAATTCTTCTGTGTTTTTCATATTTTTGTATTACTGTATTACATAAATAGCAAAAAAAATAACTTTTTAAACTTTTTATCGTATACAACAAAAAATATTAAACCATATGAAAAAACTAACGCTTTTTATTTTATTGGCTTGTGCAACTTTATCTTTGTTTTCTCAAACAAAAGAATCATCCCATAGTCTAACCGCTTTTCCTAGTTCTTTGGTTAAGAGTTATGAGTTGGTAAGCAAAGATTCAACCAATAAACTTTTGGTAACTTTCGAAAATGGATATTCTTTGACACTTCCATGCATTAAGAATATTGGTAACTCAAAGTTTAAAAAACCAAGAAAACCACATGTAAGACCCAAAGAACATTAACATGAAAAAGAAATTAGGAATTTATTCAGGCACCTTCAATCCATTGCACAAAGGTCATCTTGACATTTTATTAAAAGTAGAATCTATATTTGATGAGGTTGTTGTTGCTATTGGGGTTAACCCAGAAAAAGAAATTGATAAAAACATTTCTAGACTAGAAACATTAAAACTTCAATTGCCAGGCAAAAAAGTAGAGGAATTTAGTGGGTTTTTAGTTGATTATGTTCATCAAAAAGAAATTGGGGGATATGATGTAACTATTGTAAGAGGTCTTCGTAATGGAGCTGACCTTGACTATGAAGTAAATCAATTGCGAGTTATGCAAGACCAACATCCAGGTTTAAAAATGATTTTTATTCCTTGTAGTAGGGGGCTTGAACATATATCTTCAAGTATGATTCGCTCTTTAGAAAAGATTCAAATAGGAGCAGCAAGTGAATATTTAGTTAAGCCAGAAATGTTTGATAAGTCAGAATTTGCTCCGAGAATGAGCGTTTCTGAAAGATATAATTACAAAGAGCTTATTAAAAAATATGATTTAGAAAAAGTAAAAGAACATTTTATCACCATAATTAAATATCCAGCAAAGTCTCAGTGTGACACTGATGCTATTAAAATGATTAAAAAAGATTTAGAATCTGAAGATTATATTAGTCTTATTTTTAATCATATGCATTATTTATTAAGAGATAGTTTTTTGAAAGAAACAAAAGAAGAAAAAAGAACTATTACTTTAAAAATAGAAGACGAAGAATTTCATCAAGGTGTTTCTGGAAAAACTACTATAAAGCAATTAAATGATATAAACAATATAAACAATAACAGCACATATCAAATGGATGCACTTGGAGAGTTATTTGCTGCTCTTAGTGAAGAATTAGATAATTTACTTAAAAAGAAAGAATAAAATGGAAGATAAATACGTATTTTTTTGGAAAACTGCATCTCCTTTCTCAAATTGGCATGCATCGAAATTTGAAATTGATGGAACTTCTTTTGATAATATGGAGCAGTTCATGATGTGGTCTAAGGCTGTTTTGATGCAGGATTTGGAGACTGCTGGGAAGATTTTAGCCACTTCTGACCCCCGAACTATAAAAGCTTTGGGTAGAGAAGTGAAGAATTTCAATGGGAATCTTTGGGATAATGTAAAGGAAAAGGTTGTTTATGCTGGGTGTTATGCAAAATTTAATCAGAATGAAAAACTTAATAAAGCTTTGATGGCAACAGGAGATAAAAAAATTTGCGAAGCGTCTCCTTATGACCGCATTTGGGGCATTGGTCTTGATGAAGAACAAGCAAAAAAAATTGACCCTAAAGATTGGCCAGGCCAGAACTTACTTGGAAAAGTTTTGACAAAACTTCGTGAAGATTTGAAAAAAAGTTAATATTTCCTTTGTTTTATTGATATTGTTTAGTATATTTGTTTTTTAAACAATTAAAAATTTAAATTATGTCAAAAGAAAAACTAACAGCTTATTGCTTGAAAACAAAAGAAAAAAATGTTCCTTTCGAAGGAACTCCAGAGATTGTAAAAACATCTAGAGGTGGTTACATGGCAAAAGGCGTTGACGGAAACGGAAACAAAATGAATGCTATGTTAAGTGAAGCAAAAGCTTTACAGGCTATTAAAGACGGTGTCGCAAAAAAAGCATTCTAAACGTCAGAAACAAGAAAACGAAAAGGGGACAATAGTCCCCTTTTTTATTTTGTTATTTTTATGTACATATCGTTTGGAGATGTATTGTTTCCTCCAAAAAAAGGAAATAGATTGTATCCAAATTTACATTTTGGTTTTTTAAAGTCTATAGATACTATTGTTTTATTTGTTTTAAAATATGCCTTTTCTTTCCCGCAAACAATCTCAATATCAAATTCCGTTTCTACTGGAATAGATGTAATATATTTAAAAAAATGCTGTGATGAATTATTATACCAATATCCAAAAAGAATTATTTCATTCTTATTTTTAAAGTCTGGAACCCAACCAATTCTTAGACTGTTTTTTTTATGAAATCCATAACTAAAGCCACAAAGCTTGTTTATATCGTAATCATCATTATTTCGGGGTTTATCCCACCAACACTCTTTGCTAAAAATTACTTTTCTGTCATATATTTTTTTATTGCAGTGAAATCCAAAATGAAGCCCACTTGCGGAATGTTTCCCTTTTTTAATGAGATAATTCATGTTATTTTTTCTTTTTGAGCCAATTAGCAAAAGCCTTAATTCCATAAAATATCATAGCCCCAAACATAATGATTGCTAATAGAATAAATGTTAAAAAGCCTATAGAATATAGTCCAGAGACAAAAGTTTCCATGAATGTTCCTTCTTGTGTAAAATTGAAAGATATTGACCCAATTAAAATCAAAGCAATTGCAGTATAAATTTTATACATCCATGTGAATGTTAATAATTGGAAGTATTTACCTAACCAAGTTTTACATTGTTTGTTTTTGTAATTTTGTAAGATTTTCATAGTGGAAATTTTTTATTATAAATATTCACAAATTTGTTTATTAAACAATTTATGCTTATATTTATAGAAAAATATTGTGTTATGAAAAAGTTTATTTTATTTTTATTTACCTTAATTGTTTCAATTTCTGCGATGTCTCAACATCTTTATTTAGTGACTTTAAAGAAAAATGTAAGTGTTGACTCTACAAAGCTTGTAAGTGATGCATTTAAAGATTTAGGAGCAACTGAATATGTTTGGTCACAGCATTTTGATTATTTAAAAATTAGAACAAAAAATTATTTGCCAAGTGCAGTAGCTAAACCTTATCTTTCTGGAATGGGATTTGAGATAGGTCTTTTTATTGAAGTAGAAGAAAAGCCTATCTTTCATAAAATGCCAGTTCAAACAAAAAAAGATTCTATAAAAAATGATATTGAAAGATTCCAATAAAATGAAATGGTTTGTTATTATATTATTGCTTTTATGCTTAAATTCTCAAGGACAGACGGTGATTCAAATGTTAAGTCCAGAGGATGCCTCTGTTGTGTTGCTTGAAGTTAAAAACAAAGAAGAAGCTGATATTGTTGTATATAAAACAAAACTACTTAGAGAAGCTGGAGAATGGGATTTAAAATGGAAATTTAGACAGTGGGGTTTTTGTAATTTTTCCGTCTTTATTGCTAAAGATACAACTGAATTATATACTTCAAGCTTTAATGCAGATAGTGATGAAGAACAAATATATGTACATTATTGTGGAAAAGTGTATTTTACAGAAAAGAAGGAAGAAACTGAATATAATAAAAGCTTCTCATTGCCTGGTGTAATGAAAGTTAAAAGAATAAAGATAGTTATGAACTTTTAAAATTTTTGATATGAAAAAATTCATTTTTATTGCCGCACTTTTATCTATCTCATTTATTTGTAGTGCTCAACTTAAGTTTAAATTAAACCGTGAACCTTTGTGGGAATCTAAGAGTTTGGTGATTACAAAACAAGATTTTCATCCAATGAACCTTCATTTAAAAAAAGATAATGGACCTAAAGTCACAGCAACTTGTTTTTATTTGGGATTAAACGGAATTGTATCACTTAATCAATTCACATCACCCCCAAATGTACAAAAAGAGTTATTGCCAGCATATATTGGAACAGTAGCCTTAACTACAGTTGCATATATTATATTTTTAAATTTAAATTAATATATTATGAAAAGATTTCTATTAATATTGGGAATTATGATAGTTGCCATGATTGGTTATGGACAATTACAAAAAAACAATACCACACCAATAGAAACCGAAAAAAAGGTTGAAAAATATATAATTGGAATTGGAAACGATGAACCAAGCATTTACAAATCAATTCTTGAATATTTACAAAATAGCTCTTATGTAAAGGTTGGTAGATATTGCTATTTACATCAGATAATTGAGGTAAAGGTTTTAAATGAAGAATTTAAGAACTATGATGAATTTTTGGTTTATCTGAAATTTGAATTTGATAGCTTAATGATTTACAGAAAAGATGATTCTATATTTACAAAGGATTGTCAAGATGAAATTTTAAAACAGAAATAAAATGAAAAAGTTTTTAATATTATTGGGATTTGTATTGCTGAGCGTTTTGGGATTGGGACAATGCTATAATACCACTCTTTATCCAGCAACAACGTTTACTCCAACATGCACTGGCGCAAATGAAACAATAACAAGTGCTGGATATGCCACAGAATATTCTAATGTTAATGTCGTAGCAGGTATAAGTTATACTTTTAGTACTGATATTGCTACTGATTTTATTACAATAAGTAATACAACAAACACTGTTGCATACGCATGGGGTGTTACACCAGTAACTTGGGTCTCAACAATAACAGGAGTAATTAGATTTCATAATCATATAAATGCCGCATGTGGTACAAACACAAGTATTAGATATCGTTATGTTAGATGTGGCAATGTATATTTAATGAATAATACGGCTGTAACCACTTGTAGTGGAGCATTTAATGATGATGGCGATGCAGCAAATTACACAACAAATAAAGATTACACAAAAGTGTTTACGCCAGGCACACCAGGTTTAAGTGTGAAAGTTACTTTTACGTCATGGGTTATAGGTGATGCTGATGATTATTTAATCGTATATGATGGTCCAAATAATACATTTCCTATAATTGGAACATTTAATAACATCACAACTCCTACAACCGTAACAGCAACAAATGGAACAGGTCAATTAACTTTTGTTTGGCATTCAGATAACAATGGTGCTGGAGCTGGTTGGACATCAATTATATCATGTGTTACAACTCCACCTCCGCCACCAGCAAATGATAATTGCGCTGGGTCAGTAGTATTAACTGTAAATACAGATTTGTTATGTGGTACAGTAACCCTAGGAACCGTTACGTCTTCAACAAACTCTGGTATTGCAGCTTGTGTAGGTTCTGGTGCAGATGATGATGTTTGGTATACTTTTGTAGCAACAAGTACAGTTCACAATATTAGTTTATTAAATATTGCGGGTTCTTCTACGGATATGGTATTTGAAATATTTTCTGGAGCATGTGGTTCATTGGCGAGTATTGCTTGTAGTGACCCAAATTCTGGACAATGGGGCGGATTTACAATAGGTCAAACATATCATATTAGAGTATATACATATACAACAACAGGTGGACAAAACACAACTTTTAATGTTTGTGTAGGAACCCCACCTCCACCCCCTTCAAACGATGAACCTTGCGGTGCTTTAACGTTAACGGTTAATAATGGCTCTTGTTCATATCAATCAGCAGTTTTACAAACATCATCAACAGTTTCTGCTGGTATTCCAGCTCCAGGTTGTGGTTCATTAGGACCAGACATTTGGTATAAATTCGTTGTTCCTGCGAGTGGTAGAATCATAATTGATATGGCTACAAGCGGAGGTCCAACAGATATGGATATGGCTTGGTATACAAGTTCAACAAACAATTGCAATAATATCAATCAATTAGTTGACTGTGATGATTTAGATAGTCAAAATGGAATGATGGCAATGATTTGTCATGCAGGCGCATCTTGTGTTGTTCCTGGAGATTGTCAACAACTTGGAATGTTAACTCCTGGTCAAACAATTTATGTAAGGCTTTGGGAATATGGAGGAGATGCATTTGGTCCTTTTGATATATGTGCTTATGACCCAGGCGCTCCAGGTGCTCCAAGTAACTGTGGAAATGCTACTATAATTGCTGGGCTACCATATTCAAACTCTGGACAAACAACTTGTTGTAGGGATAATACATACAATTCTACAACTGGATGTTTAAGCGCATATCAAGATGGTGAAGATGTTTTATATTCATATACTCCTGCAGCTAATCAAACTGTTGATGTTACATTAACTGGAACACTTGGATATACAGGGGTTTTTATAACAGATAAATGTCCAAATGCAGGGGGAGTAAATTGCATAGGAAGCGCAACGAGCATAACTGGCAATCCAACATTATGTGGAGTTTCTTTAAATGGTGGCACAACATACTACATCATGGTTGATACTGACCCAACTCCAAATTGCACTCCATTTAACATAAATGTAACAAGTTCAAGCACTCCAACGTGTGGACTAAATTACGCAATATCAAATATTGGGTTTGCTCCCGACTTAAATGCTGGAACTAATATTGCTCTTCCAATTGATGATAGATTTAGTTCTTCATACGTTCCAATTGGATTTAATTTTTGTTTTGACGGCTATCAATTTACGCAATTATTAGTATCTTCAAATGGATATTTAATATTTGACCCAATTGGCTGTGCAAGCAATTTACCAACAGGAAATGCTGCCCCAGGCGCTTATTCAGCTTATTCAATATCTGCTGCGATTCCAAATACAACAAATGCTCCTCGAAATTGCATTATGTTTCCTTGGCAAGATATTGACCCATCATTGGGAGGAACAATTAAATATCAAGTCTTAGGAATTTCGCCTAATAGAAGATTTGTTATAACATATGACCAAATACCATATTATAGTTGTACATCAATAATGTTTACGGGTCAAGTAAAATTATTTGAAACGACAAATAATATTGAAATACATATTGGAAGTAAAGTTGTATGTGCAACTTGGAATGGTGGTGACGCTATTTTAGGTTTACATAATTTTAATGGAACAGTTGCCAAGGTTCCAGCTGGTACAAATTATCCAACAAATTGGACAGCAGCAAACCAATCTTGGAGATTTACTTATAATTGTGCAGGACCATGTATCGTTCCACTTCCAATAACTTTAGTTGATTTTAAAGTAAAATGCGAAGATAAACAGAGAGTGATTTCTTGGTCAACAGCTTCAGAAGAAAATTCGGATTATTTTATAATACAAAACTCAGAAGATGGAATTAGTTTTACAGATATCTCAACAATCAAAGCTGCGGGGAATTCTAACATTTTATTAAATTATACGTATAATGATTATGAATATTATGGTGACAAAACGATTTATTACAGATTATTAGAATATGATTTTGATGGAGCAAAACAGGAGTTTGATGTTTATGCATCTTCGTGTAGAAATAATGAAGATTTTGTAATATATCCTAATCCATCAAAGAGTGGAGAAGAAATTTTTGTACTTGGAAGTATTGAAAGCGTAAGTGTGTATGATATAATTGGAAAAGAAATGAATTTTACATTTAAAAATAACATATTAAGTGGATTGCCAGCAGGGGTTTTTATAATTAAAATAAATAATAATTTTATTTCTAAAATAGTAATAAAATAGTGAAAAAAAATTTTGTAATATTATTTTTTTTATTGAGCTTAAATGTATTTGGAATAAATTACTATAGTATCGGAAATGGCAATTGGAGCGACCCAACAATGTGGTCTTATACATCTGGCGGGATATCTTGTGGATGTACTCCCCCATATAGTACGAGTGATAATATTCATATAGAAACTGATATTACTCTTACTAATAATTTATCTATTAAAACAGGCGGGTCATTAACAATATCTGGAAATTTACATACATTAATATATGATTTAGAAATTAAAGGTGGTGGTGTATTAGAAGTTAGCGGAATATTAGAAATTAATAATTTAAATTTTTTTAATGGTTCATTTATAAATATAACATCAACTGCGAATGTTATTGTCCATGGAAATCTTATAAACTCCAATAATAGTGATAATGTTACAATAGATGGTAACATAACTGTGTCTGGAACGTTTGATAATGGTAATGGTGGTGATATTCTTGGAAATGGAAATATATCTGCAGGAACATTTACTGGTACTGGAACCACATTTGGGTTTGAGAATGGTATTATTCCACCAGGAACAACTGTATCTACAGGTTCACTACCAATTGAATTAGGTTCATTTAGTATTAATTGCGTTGACAATTATCGAGTAATTACATTTACAACATTGTCCGAACACAATGTAAAGCATTTCATAATACAATGTTCAATAGACGGCACGATATGGTCAGATATTCAAACTATTCCAGCGATAGGATATTCAAGCGCTCAACAAATATACAATTGGGTAGATACAGAAATTTATTCACAAACAATATATTATCAATTATTTGAATGTGATAATGATGGATACACAAAAATATTTGGCACATATGCTTCTGATTGTAATTTAACCTCAAGCGAAATTAATATTTATCCAAATCCAGTACAACACAATAATGATATTTATGTTGTTGGTAGTATAAATGAATTAAAAGTTTATGATATCATTGGGAAAGAAGTTCCATTTAAATTAAAAGATGATAATACAATACAAGGATTAGCTTCTGGACTATATATAATAATTGTGAATGGAATTAGAACATTTAAGCTTATAATAAATTAAACTTTATCAACAAATATCTCCACTAAAGGTTTTCCATCAATATCAGAAATTCCATCATAGGTAATGTCTGATATTTCTAGTCCGATAGTTTTGCCATCTTTGTCCTTTATAATCAATCTTGACCCCTTTCCAAGACCAGCGATTATTTTTTTGTTTGGCAAGTCTAATTCTGAGTTAGAATAGGTTGAAAATATGCGTATGGTGACATCATCGTTGCTTTCTTTAAGTATTGATAGCTTTTTTGCAAAGTCTTCGTAAATCGTCTCTAATTGCTTTTTAAAAACAACTTCTTTTTCGGCAAAAGATTCCTCAATGCCTTGTATCTTTTTATCTACTTCTTCGGTTACTTCTTTTCTTATTTCCCTTTGAGCATCTTGAATTTCTTGAAGCCCCTGCATCACCGCTTGTTTTTCAACAACCTCTGGTTTTTCAATAACTTTATTTTCTAAGGTCACACTTTCCCAACTTCTTGAACCAGCTTCATATTCTTTTATTAAATTAATTATATAAGAGTCTGTGTCAAGTTCTGGGTTATAATAAGCTGCAGATTTTCTATTATACTTTAAGAAGATGTTTTTTACAGCATCAAATTCCATTCTACTGTATCTTTCTACTAAGTCGTCAATGTACTGTAAGTTTGCAGGATTGTAAACATTGTATAAATCGGTAAGTAGGTTTTTAAAATTTTCTTTTGTCATGGCTTTTTATTTATTTTTATTTTTTCAATTAAAGTATATCCTTTATATTTTTTTTCTGATAATATTCGTTGATAGTTAACAACTCCTTTGAAAAAAGAAATTAGTTGCTCTCTACCAATAAATTCTAAAATTTCATTGTTGGGGTTTGATATTATATATTTTGTTGATGTAGGATTGTTTTTTCCAGACCAATTTTTATTTTTTAATCCATTACTTATTTTTAATTTATGGCTATCCGATAGTTTTTTCCCTTTATTTATTTCTCTTAATTTATTTTTTGTTTCTTCTGTGTGTTTTTTGCCATAAAATGGATTTTTTTCTCCGTCATATTTGTTTTTTTTAGCATTTTTTTGTTTTAATTTTGTTTCTTCTGTGTGTTTTTTGCCATAAAATGGATTTTTTTCTCCAGAAAATAAAAATGATAATTTTTTACGCATAGCGTCCACAGTTTCTTTTTTGTGTTTTTTTCCATAAAATGAATTTTTTATACCACTTTGTGCTATAGACATTTTTAGTCTAATTTTTTTGTTATCTGGGTGTTTGGAAATATTATCTCCTCCCGCTCCTCCATCAGAAACATTAACTAATGGTCCTTCATTCAAAATTATTTTACCTATTTTTTTAATAGTGGTTATTTCATAGTCAAAAGCAATTTTTTCTGATATTTTATCGTAAATTTTATATGAGATAATATTAAGCCCTAAATCCTCAATTTTTCTGACTTTATTAACTTTGTGTTTGTTTGAATTATCATATTTACTAATATTAATTCTATTCAAAATTCCCTTCCCCACATAAAACGGTTCAAAGTCAAAGATTAAATCTTCATAAATAAAAATTCCTGGTTTTCGTGGGTCTAGTAAAACATAAACATAAAAATTATTTTTTTGCATAAATATATTTATTTATAAATATGCAAGAAAAATGGATTTGGAGCTACATGAATGAAATATTTATTTGGAATTTAATAATTCATATGCTCTAGCTAATCTTGTTATTCCGCAACCTCCTCCAAATCTTGGGAAAAAGTCTAAAGATAAAAATTCATTTAATTCTTTTTTTACTCGTTCTTTTCCAAATAATTCATATAATTTATTAGCATAAGCACCTTCTGAAACGGTGTCAAAGAAATGTTTCATTTCTTCTGGGTTAGTTGACCTTTCTGCTGAACCAATAGTTTCTTGTCCAAACAATATAATATCAGCTTTATTAAACATACCCTTACCTTTATATTTCATGTTCCAGAACGGAGAAGTTCTTTCTGGAAAACGTTGCAAAGAAACACTATGTCCAAATTCTTTCCACAATTTAGTTTCATGTTCTGTCTGTAATATAGAAGCGTGATATTTTTCACTTACATATTCGTACTCTAATTCAATGAAGCTATTAAACCCTAAATGAATTAATAAATCATTTTCCAATTTTAGTAAATCACAAAAATTTCCCTTTGATTCAAATTCAAAAAGAGGGAAAACCTTTTCGTGTCTGCCTTCTATTGGGTTTGGTTCATCTCTGTAAGATGTAGAAATGCAAAACAATCCATTATATTTTGGATTTTTTAATAATATTTGTTCTAATGTCATTTGCCCTGTTTGAATCATAGGCCAAACATTTCCATTAAATTTAAATGTTGATACTGTAAACGGGTCTTCGCATGCTGCAAGGATTGATAAATGCGATTGCGTAGGTGCTTCTAAAAATCCTTTGTCAAGAAAAAAAGTTCTCATCTTTTGAACTAATTCGTGGTAAATTTCTGTGTTTTTCATATTCTATCTTTTGTTAATTGGTTTACAGAAAAGAAAAAAGCCCCAATCACTAATGTGAAATGAGGCTTTGTATTTGATAAAATGAAAGCGTTTGGTCCTTTGTAGATTTTCATTTTTTTTGTTTAATTTAAATAGTCAAAAAAAACGAAAAAATCATAAACTGAATTATTTTTTGTTTAAATTTTTAAGCTTCCACCTTTTTTTGTTTTTTATCATATTTTCGTCTGCGGCGTTAATGCTTTCTATTATACTATCACT
>Ga0208375_1003373_pt1 | contig 13701 bp, 9 predicted proteins | sample RifOxyD1_FD_184038 | JGI IMG/M metagenome (GOLD analysis project Ga0208375, IMG submission 184038) | Soil microbial communities from Rifle, Colorado - Rifle Oxygen_injection D1 (SPAdes) | ecosystem: Environmental > Terrestrial > Deep subsurface > Rock core/Sediment | place: Rifle, Colorado... | reverse complement strand
AAGTGGTTGTATAGCCTCGTTTTGGTGGGAATCGCGATCTATATGTCTCTGACCACAAAAGCTCAATGGGTAGAAAATTCATTTTCCGCTCGGGGAGTACTGGCCGCCGAGCAGTACAAACGAGAGGTTATAGATAAGTATGATTGGAGCTTGTATGACAAGTTGTGCTTAACAGGAATGGGCGAGTACGAGCTGTGGGCAACGGGGGTGGGAGAGTTAGTTAATCTGCTTCCACATAGAGAGATCGATATCGTGATTAATCCCTTAATAGAGAATGTGAAATGTCACACAAAGGAAAGTTTAGAGATAGAATATAGGGATGGGAAGTATATTGAACTGGGCGTCTAATCGGTTACACAAAAAAGACCATTGGTTTTATCGCCTAAAACGAAGAATTTGGTTAGCCAAAAATCGACAAGTGGTGGTGGGAAGGAATGTTTATCTCCCCCTTAGCTCAAGAGTGATGGATACACGCCTAATTATTAAGGAGGGAACAAATATTAACGGAGCGATTACTGTTAAAGGGAGTGAGAGAGTGGTAATCGGCAAGTACTGCGAGATCGCCGAGGAACTAGTAATTATTTCGTCAAACCATAATGTAACGGCATTTAATATGCAGGCTGATTTACAAACATTATTGGGAGGGAGTGTAGATGCGAGAAAGGGAGAAGTTATCATAGGCAATGGAGTTTGGATAGGAGACCGGGTTACGATACTTCCGGGAGTGGTGATTGGTGATGGGGCAGTAATTGGCGCGGGGAGTGTGGTAACAAAGAATGTTCCATCATATGTGATAGTGGGGGGGGCACCGGCTAAAGTAATTAGGTACCGCTTTCCCAAAAGAAAACAAGAATATTTGGACAGACTGGGATGGTGGCACTGGAATTTACCAGTAATAATAGATAATTCTACTAATCTAGTTGGCGGGCATGGAAAAATAAGTTATGTTCATCTTCATGAAACAGCAGAGTTAATTATGAGAGATGACTGGATAGGCGACCAGCTATTAGTGGGATGGGGGGAATTAGAATCCGAAACGCGATGGATGATTAAGCCTTCGGTCGGGCTGATAGTAAGAATAAAGGAACCAAAACAATACCATAAAGTGCAAGTGCTGGGGTATATGTATCGAAAACCAGAAACTATCAGGATCGTGCTCAATGGACATAGACAAAGGGGTAAAATACTGGACAATAAGTGGCAAATATTAGAGTGGCAAGCGAAACACTTGGTAGTGGGAGTAAACCGTATTGCTATTGAAGTAGATTCGCCGGGATATGTTCCTAGAAATTGTGAAGCGAATACTCAAGACTCGCGTAGACTTTTTGCCAGAATAAGGTGGATTAAACTGATATAATCATCAGAGATATATGCAGAAAACGTTGATATCGGTAGTGGCAACTTGTTACAACGAGGAAGAGAATCTTGGCCAGTTACATCTCCGAGTGAAAGAGGCATTAATTGGTCTTTCTAAGTATGATTATGAACTAATATTGGTTGACAACGCTTCGACTGATAAATCAGAGAATAAATATAGAAAATTGGCAAAGAAAGACAAGCGAGTGAAAATAGTGATGCTCTCGCGTAACTTTGGTTCACCTCAACCAAGTTTTGTGGCAGGAATGGCGCTGGCAAAAGGTCAGGCAGTAGTCCTACTGCACGGAGATATTCAAGATCCTCCTGAACTAATCCCTGAGTTCATTAAGAAATGGGAGAAGGGCTGGATGGTGGTGTATGGTATTCGCAACAAACGAGATGGATATGGGAAAATAATGAACTATGTGTATCAAACTTTCTACGTCCTACTTAAAAAGTTCGCGTATATTGAGATTCCACTAAATGCTGGAGAATTTTCATTAATTGACAAACGGGTAGTAAAGGAACTATTAAAAATCGATGAATATGATTATTACTTACGTTGTTTAAGGGCGTATGTAGGCTTTCCACAAATAGGTGTTGAGTATGTGCGAGAGGCAAGGGTACGAGGCAAATCGACGGAAAGTATAAGAACAGGGTTATGGTGGGCCAAAACCATTATTGTTAATTTTTCCTTCAAGCCTTTAGCTTGGATATCGACTTTAGCATTTATGACAGTAGCGGCAGCTTTTACGGCGATTGTGGTATTTCTCATTAGCTACATGCTTAACCCCCAGTCTCCACAGGGAATCCCAACTCTTTTTGTCTTGATGTTGTTTTTAGGAGGAATTCAATTATTATCTTTAAGCGTAATTGCCGAATATATTGCCAAGATTTTTCTTGAGGTCAAACATCGGCCGAAATATATTATTCGTGAAGTAATAGGAGCGGACAATAATGAAAAGCAAGAGCGGATTTAAACCCAAGAAGATGATTCTGACAGCAGGACCGTCAATTTCGAAGTTAGAGCATAAATATATTATTGACGCAGCAATTAACGGTTGGAATAACAAGGCCTATTACTACTTAAGAAAATTTGAAAACGAGTTCGCTAAGTATATCGGAAGCAAAGAGGGGTTAGCAACCTCTGGGGGCACGGGGGCACTGTGGCTAGCCTTGGCAGCGGCAGGGGTAGGCCCGGGGGACGAGGTAATTGTTCCAGAGATCACTTATTTCGCCTGTTCAGATGTGGTTTGTTTGCTGGGTGCTAAGCCAGTTTTTGTGGATATATTGCCAGATACGTGGTGTATTGACCCAGAGAAGGTGATAGCGGCAATTACCAAGAAAACGAAGGCGATTATGCCTGTCCATCTATATGGCAATTTGGTGGAAATGGACGAAATTATGGAGATAGCCAAAGATCGTAACTTGTTTGTAGTAGAAGATGCATGTCCGGCGGCAGGCTCAATGTACAAGGGCAAGCGACCTGGAAGTATAGGTCACGCAGGAGCATATAGTTTTCAGGGTGCCAAGATCATGGTGACCGGATTTGGGGGGATGGTGTTAACAAATGACGAACAACTAATGAAAAAAATGAAATATCTGAATAATCACGGGGAAGAACCTGGTAAAAAGTTCTGGCAGACTTCGGTGGGATATAGTTTTGAACTGTCGAATATTCCGTCAGCTCTGGGCTTAGCACAGCTGAGGAGGCTTGAAAGCTTCGTCAATAAGAAGAGAAAAATCTTTGGCTGGTACAAAGAACTATTGGGCAATATTGAGGGAATTTCGATGAATTATGAGCGGCCTAGGACCAAAAGCAACATGTGGATGAGCTCGATTGTGCTCGACCGTGACTTTGGAATAACCCGAGAGCAGTTAATGGGAAGACTCCGAGAGAAGCTGATTGATACGAGGCCGATATTCTATCCTTCGAGTATGTTCCCGATGTACGAAGAACAGGAAACACCGGTAGCGCACCATGTGGGATTACGGGGAATCAATCTGCCGAGTGGACACGCGAGGACTAAACAAGAAATTGAGTATATCTGCCATACTCTAAAACAAATATTAAAGGTAAAATAGTTATGAGTAGGCAGTTTCGACAGCGAGTTCGCGCCACATTGACGCGGGTAAAGGAGGGGCGGGGTGGGTATGATTTGCCGCTGGAGATTATGATATATAACGAGGCAGGCAAGCAAGTGGGAAGATTAAGGCCATTGGGGAAGAGATATTTATCCAAAACTCACGCGAAAAGACTTAGAGAGTGGCGAATTTGCCATGGTTATGCGTTTCCTCCCTCGGTAACCCCGATTACAATCACAAGCACATTGAGATGGCTCAACAAGCATGTAGTTAATAACCCTGAACGATGTTTATGGTACGTTTACCCCTTGAAAGGAAGAACGCCGATTGGGCATATGGGACTAGCAACATTTGATTATCAGAAGAATTCTTGTGAGCTAGATAACATCTTAAGGGGAGAAGCAAGACAAAGGGGGTTAATGAGTATGGCAGTGAGAGCTCTAATTTTGTGGACAAAGCACCAACTGAGGCCCAGCAAGATTGGCTTGAGAGTAATGGGTGATAATGAACACGCAATCAGGTTTTATCAACAATTGGGATTTAAGGCGGTAGGATCAAAAACGCTGTCAAATCAGTTGAGGAAGATGATCTATGCGGAATAGTAAGTGGTGGTGGTTAATTGTACTAGTTACTTTGGTGACCGGGAATCTGTTGTGGCACGCGCATGACTGGAGCGAAATTATTAATCCTAGTTCGACAGTAGAAGTGGGAACAGATTGGGCGATGGCTGAGTTTAATGCCGAGAGCGTCTATCAACAAATAATCAATGGACGAAATCCATTTGTTTTTCGCGCGCAACAGGTTTATCCATATACGCTACAAATTGCACTGTCGGATCCTGGGGTTAGTAATATGCTGTTCTATTATCCTTTACGGCAGGTGTTTAATCCGACTCAAGTGGTCCGACTGATTTTGGTCGGTAGTTCTTGGCTGGCAAGTTATCTGATGTACTTACTTCTAAATAAAGTAAAGGTTAGAAAAGAAATTGCGTTAGGGTTAGCGCTCATATACGCCTATGTGGCGATTGCCCCCTTTCGCTATCTAGGGCATTACACTTATGCAGCCGTTTATCTTTTTCCGGCAGGGGCTTTACTAATTAGCAAGATAGGCGAGACTAAATCTAAAATTGGTCTAATTGGGTGGGCAGGATTGGGAGGAGCTTTCTGCGCTTTTACACTACTGCTTAATTTCTATTATTTTGTAGGGATAGGAATAGCGTTAGGAATCGCGGGAGGATATGTGGTATGGGCAAGAAAGCTGAATTGGCAAACGATAAAGAAAATGTTTGTTGTGTCAGTGATAGCCATAATTACGAGCGCTGTTCTACTTTTCCCTTGGATAATGGCCGTGCAGAAATCACTGATTGTGGAGGCAAGGGTTCCTGCTAGTGGTTTTGCAGGGGCAAACGAACTTTCGGCAGATCTCCTAGGTTTTGTCTTACCTACTACGCAACATGCGTGGTATCAGCTAGTATCGTCTTTCTTTGCGAATAGATTTCCAGAGTACGGCGTGGGGCAAAAGCTGATAACCGAGAATACGAACCATAGTGTTTATTTGGGAATAGGGCTTCTGGGTTTGATAGGATCATGCTTTTTGCGAAGAAAAGAGTTGGACAAGAAGACCAGAGAACAGATGATCTTATATGGAGGAGAGGCACTTTTGTTAGGAGCCCTGCTACTAGGACCTTTTCTAAAGATTGCAGGAAGAATCGGGATTAACCTTGAAGGGGTCAGCGCGGTGCTGCCTCTCCCGTTCGTAATTCTCCATTATTTTCCTGGCATGGAGAGCTTGAGAGCGCCGACAAGGTTTTTCCCGATGGTACTTTTCTTCGTAATAATTTGCTTGGGAATTGCTATAACGACATGGATTAATAAACGAGGCGGCCAAAGCTGGCATAAATGGGCGGTGGCTATTCTGGCCTTAGTTATAGTTGAACACTTCACCTTACCGGTTAAACAACAGCGGGAATTAATTCCACGAGACTTTTATCAAGAAATTGCGACGGACACAAACGAAGGAACGGTGTGGGAGATACCATTTACGGTACGAGATGGGTTTACCTATCTAGGGAGTAAAGATGCGATCGCTTTTCAAAACGGGAGCTTGGTGTATGACAAGCCAGTATTGGGGGGGTACTTTGCGAGGCTTCATCCAGATGTTTTTTCATATTATCAAGAATTGTATTTCGTCGGAAAAGTTCTGAAGCGACTAGATAACCAAACAATCGATTGGGCCAAGATAGACATCCTAAAAGCTAAGAACGAGCTTGCCTTCTTGAATGTGCGTTACATCATTTTAAGGGAAGCCGAAGGTTATACGGCAGAAATCGAACATGTTCTACTACAGCTGGGGGCAGAAAAGATACGACAAGCTCAAGGATACGGGTTGTACAAAATAACAAGGAGGGAAACAAGCAACGCGGGAATGGCACTGGGAAAGGCGGATGACTACTTGTATATTGCCCAAGGTCTGGGACCAAGAGAAGATGGATATCGGGCAATCGTACAAGAAAAAGCAAAGTTGTTTATTAAGACAGTCGGAGGAAGCGAGCGAGTGGCAATTTCGGCGGCAGCAGATAAACCAAGAAAAATGAGGATATTCTTTGAAGAACAATTATTGGGAGAGGTCGAGGTGACGACCAAAAAACAGACGTTTGAATGGAAGACGTTGCCAACTGAAGAAGGAATTAAGACAATAACTATGGTAATGATGAGTATTGGTGAGGGGGAGAGGCTCGATAGCCAACACAGTATAAGAATATACGGGGTTGAAGAATGAAAAAAACGATTTGGTTGTCCAGAATAATCGTTATCGTTGGATATATTGTGGTGAGTTTTTTCATGTACGGACACTTCTGGCAACAACTATGGAATGATGAATCAAAAGGGGGAGCTAGGTTCGGAGAAGTGCTAGCCGCAAGTTGGGGGATGGAGCAGATTTACCAAAATTTGCAGGACGGAAATAATCCGTTTGCAGCGAGACAAGGTCAATTATTCCCTTTTGGGGCAAGTCTAGTGTCCTTAGATGCGGGGAGTGGCTTGCTGTTTCCTCTATTTAGACCATGGCTATCAGTCCACCAAACATTATCGATAGTCACCGTGCTGAGCATAGTACTAGCTAACTTGGGAATGTATGTACTACTTAGAGAGTTCAAAGTTCAGCGAGGCATTGCCTTTCTTCTAGGCTTGGCTTATGGCTACACCACACTACTACAAAATAGAATGGGACATTTAACTTATCTGACAATTTATGGATTTCCTTGGTTCTATTATCTGGCAAGGAAGGCGATTGCCACTTATGGCAAGAAAGCGTGGGGCTATGTCGGGCTATTGTCAGTAACGACAGCGATGATGCTCTACCAAAACCTGACTTACTTCGTAATTTTGGGGTGGTCGATTGCGATGCTCGGGATATTTGCCTTGATGAAAAGACAAGCAAGGTTAATAGCAGAAATTAGGAGAGTGTGGGGGAGAGCATTGGGATGGATAGGGCTGACATCATTGTTAATGTCGCCATGGTTAGTAGAACTATGGAAAACGCAGGTGTTTGATGGATTGCCAAGAGGAATCGGATGGGGAGGAGCGATTGATTTTTCGAGTGATTTATTGGGGATATTCGTTCCAGGGATTTACTCATTAACGTGGGGGAAAGTAGTGGAGTATGTTGGCTTGAGAGTCCCCTTTGTATGGGGAATATTCGAGCAATTTATTTATCCAGGATCAATTATCTTAACTGGCATAGCGAGTTACCTATTGGCCCGCAAGAAGATAAATCAGGCTCTAAGAAGAGTTTTGGCACCATGGCTTTTTTTAACGCTATCGTTTTGGGTACTTACCCTAGGTCCTTTTTTGCACGTGGGGGGAAAGTGGTTCGTTAGCTTAGAGGGCATTAAGGTGGTGATTCCCCTACCCTTCGTGCTACTGCATTATCTACCGCTAATGGATAATATTCGTAGTCCAGGAAGATTAGCTGTGGGAATGGTGTTTGGAGCCTATTTAGTGGTGGGATTGTGGTTGTCTCACTTAGCAAGATCGAAGAAAGTGTTGTATGCCATTATTTTGGGATTAATCGTGGGGTTCTTTGTTGACCATCCTTTTCGTTACAAGCCAGCCGACTCTGTGATGGTGCCTCGTGAAATATATCAAACAATCGCAAATGATCAAGCGCGATTTTCGACTTATGAAATGCCGTCAGTAATCCGGGATGGCTTTACATATTTTGGCGATCTGAGTAGTCTCATGTTTATCGAAGGACAATTAGCACATGAGAAGCCAATGTTGGCGGGATATTTTGGTCGCGTGCCGAGTTACAAAAGGGAGTATTTTCAAAATAATCCTTTCTTGGGATATTTTGGAAGATTGATGGATGAAGGAAAAGAGAACAACGGAGCACTTGACCGAACTGAACTAAAGAATTGGCAGGAAATCGATCAAGTGGCGGCAGAGGCGACGGCTGATCTACTAGAAATAAAGTATGTCGTGTTAAAGAGTGATCAGTTTTATAGTGCAACGGCAGCGGCAACCTTAGCAGGATTACATTATCAAAAGATACAAACTGAGAATGTTTATTCTTTATGGGAACGGACACCAGGAAATAAGGAAATGACAGAAGTAAGAATTGGAGTGAAGGGAGACGAGATGTTTCTTGGTTTAGGATGGCGAGGGCGGGATAAGGGATTTCGATGGGGGGGAAAGACTGTATCAACTATATTTAAGATAATTGATTCGGGGAATTATCGATTAACGATAAGGGCGGCGGCTTATTACAAACCACAAAAAGCAAAAATATATGTGAATAAGACATTGGCAGGGGAAGTGGAGCTAACGACGGAATTGTCAACTCAAACAATCTCGCTGTTAATCCCTTTACATGCAGGAGTAAATACTGTTCATATTATCTTACCCAATGCATATCAGCCGATTCAAGTTGAGCCGGGCAATATGGATGAGTCGTATTTGGCGGCAAAATACGAGTGGCTTAAGTTGGAGAGATTACCATGATTAGAATTATTGGTTTAGCTATCGGCATTATTGTGGGTCTGACGGTATTAGGAGGTGGGATAGCTAGTCTTATATTGGGGAAGGAAGGACGCGAAGGCTGGTCTTGGGTAGCATTTTGGGTGGGAGTGGTTTATATCGCAGCAGGAGGAGTATTCCTTAGCCAAATAGGAATCGCCACTCAACAAAGTTGTCTTATTCTGATACTCGGCTCGATAATCGGCTGGGGGGTAGCATGGAGACGAAGGAGATTATTCCTAAAGCTCAACAGTGAACAACGGTGGCTTTACTTACTGGTGGGCTTGGGTTTGATAGTCCATCTATATACCATGATCGTTAGAGTTGGGTTCCCAACAACTGTCTCAATGGGGAACCTTGATCCGATTTCTTACACAACTGTTGCCGATTATTTGCAAACACATTCTTTATGGGAGGGGAAAGAGTACCAAGCTTTCTCGCCATATTTATGGTCGGTAGGAGATTTGCTTCATAGCAGCTACCGTCTAGGAACCCCAATGGTACTGAGCGTGTTGAGCGCGGTTGCGGGGGTAAGGGCTTATGAGCTATACAGTATTTTGCTCAGTGTTTTTTTCGTGATGAGTTACCCAGTGGTATTTTTGTTGGTAAAACGAATTCGTAAAGAAGCCGGGCGATTAGAAATGTTACTGCTGTTTGGGGTTTATCTACTTAATTCTACTCTAATGTATATGTTGTATAACGTGTTTTTTGCACAGTTTGCGTGGGGTGGAGTACTGGCGATGGCGGTCTGGGCAACGGGAAAGAAAGGACTGGCTTGGGTTCAAGCGATAACGGTGGCAGGAACAGCTTTGTTATACCCCGAGGGACTGCCCTTTGTGCTTATTCCTTTAGCTCTTACGGGCAGCTTTTGGGGAATTACAGTGGGGATCGGGCTGGCCCCATTCTCCTTGGTAATGGGGGTTCGACAGATAATTAGGGTGATCATATCTAGTTCTCAAGTAACTTGGATTGGATGGGAGAAGATCAGGTATCCCAATATTCTAGAAATATTGGGGCTTTATAACTTAAACTATTCGAGAGAATTGCAGGTTTACCTTATTTTAATTCCAGTGATTGTAGTAGTGGCGCTCATGTTGTGGGCGCTTAGATTGAGCAGTAATCGAAAAGTAATCTTTATTTACTTAGGAGTATTTGGGTTAGCATATTTTGGAACACGAGTGATGGGACATAATTGGTTCACCTATTTTAGGGCTATCACGTATTCAATATTTTTATACGCCTCGTTGTTTGTAGCGGGAATGGGTTATTTAAGTAAATCTCTAAACATGTACAAATGGATGATCGGATTTATAGTTATGATTATTGGAGGATTGGTAATACGCTCAGGTGTAAGAACGGCTCAACAGATGTATTACCATCATCACGCGGTAGATAAGCCATTAATATCTTTGATGCAGGTTCCACTCGATAGAGCAGCCCCAATTGCTACAGCAGATTTGTTTCTGGGAGAATATAGCTTGTGGACGAGATTGTGGCGTGAGTATATGCTCTTTGAGATTCGGATAATCACTCGTCAAAATTGGACAACTGATAAGGATAAAGTTTTGGAGATCACACAGGTATTAGTAGAAAAAGACAAAGAGGAAGAGTTGAGAAAAACAATAAATTTGGGAGATATTGTCTGGGAAAACGAACACTACTCACTATATACTATTGAGGAGAAGACTAATGAGATCGGTAGCTAATTTTTTGATTAAACTTATCAAGGAACGAACAAGCGCGGTGGTATTAGCGGCGTATATATTGGTTAGTTTCTGGTTTTACTGGGACAGTTATTGGAGCCAAATTGTATATGATCGCTCACAGATGGGTTGGACGGTAGCGGGAGAGATTAGAGCCACAGAATGGGGAATTGAGAACGTGTTAGCTAAGCTTAAAAGTGGACAGAACCCATTTTCGCGAATCAGCAATATTATGTATCCGTATGGGGTTGATATTGTGGGAGCTGACGTTGGATTAGCTTTTCTAGTGGCACCACTGAAAATTTTCTTTTCTACACATCAGTCACTGATGCTAACGACGGCCATAGCGATGATTATTGGTGGATGGGGAATGTATTTACTGTTAGCTGAAATGGGGGTAAAGAAAAAATGGGCGGCGATAATGGGGCTTGCCTTTGGCAATAACACGTTTCTGCTACCACGAATGGGTCATTTGGGGTATTTGGCAACGTTCTTTTTATTACCATGGTTTTTCTATATAGGGGCAAAGTGGATTAGAAGCAAAAAAATGAGTAGCAAAATATTGTGGTCCATCTTGCTCGCGACAATATATTTGATGACATTGTGGACAAATTTTTACTATTTCGTAGTGTTAAATTTGGGTCTTGGAGTGTTGTGCGCGTGCTGGGTTTGGTCGAATTTTATCCAGATTGGTCATGAGTTGAAGGTAAGTTTGGTCTATATCGGAATTTTTCTCCTAACCGTTGGTGTTTTAGGTAGTGGGTGGGCGAGAACACTATTTTCAACAATCAAGTTTTCAGAGGTCAGTGATTTATCTGGCTGGGGAGGGGCAATTGAATTTTCTGCGGACGTAATTAATGTTTTTATTCCTTCCGAATACAACTATTATTACGGAACCTTAATGGCAAAAATTGGAAGACAAATCCCATTAATGGGAGAAATTTTCGAAGATTATAACTATCCTGGGATCCTAATTATAGTTGGTATGGGAATTGCGTTAGTTTGGAGCAGAAAAAAGAACAAAAAGGCAATTAACCGAAAGCTGTGGCCATATTTAGTGACAACACTGTTTTTCTTGATATTGACTTGGGGGCCGTTTTTGCAAGTGGCGGGAGAAATGTATAAAGAATTAGATGATGGTATAAGAGTTGTAGTTCCCCTGCCCTTTGCGTTATTACACTATCTTCCTTTTTTTGATAATTTGCGTGCTCCAGGAAGGCTGGCAATGGGGATGATATTTTTTGGGACTATTTTGGTGGCTTTAGTGCTTAACTCAATTGAGAAAAAACGAAGGAATATCTGGATAACTTTATTACCCTTACTAATAACGGGCGTGGTAATATTCGATCAACGGCCAATGAGCCTGAGAGCAGAGGAAATGGCCGAGGATTACCCAGAGAGTATCTATCAAGTTATTCGTAAAGATCCAGATACGTCAGCTGTAATCCTGTTACCTTTTACGATAAGAGATGGAATGACTTGGTTTGGAGAATATAACGCGGTAGATATCGATTACGCTCAGTCATATTTTCAGAAACCAATTATTGGGGGCTATACGGGAAGGATTCCTGATTATATTAAAGAGTATTATCGGAGCAACCCACTGGTCGGGCAACTCGGTAGGATCATTGATCCAACACTTGCAGTTAATCCATATATGTTATTTATCCCTGAAAGAGATAAATGGATAAACTGGGATATTGAGGGAGCAAAGAAAACTATTGACTTGTTGGGGATTAAATATGTGGTATCTCAAAATATTCGAAAATTGACATGCAATAGGATTTGGGAGGCTGAGAATTTTATTCAAAGACTAGGTTACCGAGAGGTTATGCAAGATGGTAGCACTACCCTGTACGAAGTTAATTTGATGAATGATGAATATTTAAATATCCGGCTTGGAAGCAAACATGACAACATTCAATTAGGAATGGGTTGGTGGGGCAGAGAGGATGGGTTTCGTTGGGCCAGAAAGAATAGCTCGGTAATTATGAAGACAACAAATAGCGGTATCTACCAATTGATTGTAAAAGTAATGAGTTTTCAGAAACCACAGATAGTTACGGCATATATTAACGAGAAGATAATTGGAGGGGCATTGATCGATACAAAATTAGTAGAGGTAGATTTGGGCTCGATAGAACTTTCCCCGGGAATTCAGGTAATTAATATAGTTTGGGAAGGTGAGGTAAGTCCCAGTGAAGTGCAACCAGGGGAGCTTGATGCCAGAAAAATTGCAGGGAAAATACAAGAAATCAGACTCGAAAGGACAGATCAGTTATGATTATTGACCTACTAGCAATTTATTTAGTTGGGTTAGGATTATCTGTGGGATTTGAAATAAGATCTACTGGTCAAAAGCGGATTATTTTGGGAATAATGGGATGGATGGTGGCGGCGAGTATGCTGGGATTTGCGAAAATTAATGCAACCGACATGTTTATGCATATCGAAGGACTTAAGACTGCATATATTCCTCTATTAATGGTGATACCTTTTGCGTTATATCGATACCCAAGAGAAATTTGGCAAACAGTAAAGCTTGATTATAAAGTCTTATTAATTACATTGCTCGTAATGGGAATTTGTTCGTGGATAACGCCATTGAGACCAAGCAACACCTACAACATACAGTTTAATAAAGTATCGAAAACCACCTTGGTATCTCCTTATCAGGGTGCTGTAGTAGCGGTAAGAGAGCCCTTAGTGAATTATGGTGCAGAACTAATCGAGAGCTACTTGAAAGAATTTCATCAGGCAGGATATGGCAAAACGTATCAGAACTTGTGGGGAATAGGATTAGTTGTGCTTGGTTGGGAAATAATTAGAAATGGCATTAGATTAAAGGAACACGCTAGGGCTTCCTGGCGAGAACTGATAGCGTTAGCAATATTACTAATTACTGTGAGTTTGGGGTTGATACGTTTTACGGATGGATTAGGGGCCATTTTACTGTTTGGCTCATGGTGGTTAGCTAAGGAGATGGCAAGAGATAAACAAGTAGTTATCTTGGGAATAGTACTTTTGGGGTGTTTAATGATACAAAGAAATGCAACTTGGTTATGGATGATACCAAGCCTACTACTTTTTCATCCTAAGGAAACACTGTGGGGTGTAGGAACCATGACACTCCTTAATCCATGGTTAGTAGGAGGACATAAATGAAGAGCATACTATTCTATTTAGCAATTACTTTATTTTTTGAGTATGGGTTTGGATTTGGACTTGCACGATTAGTGCTCCCGGAAAAACTGAAGAAATACGCTTTAATGATGGGACCGTGGATTCTCAATATTGGCGTAATTATCATTTTGGTAATTACAAGTTTACTGGGATTACCAGCTAGAATAGTCAGCTATATAATTTCAGCGTTGCTGGGAATAATCCTTGTCAAGGAGTGGAAAGCACTGAGGATTGGCAAGGTGGAGTGGATTATTTTCTTGATAGTTGGAGTAACTGCCCTGATACACAATTCTCCCCTACTACTGAGGGAAAAGTTTTTGACCACAATATCGGCGGGAAACAACGATATTATTGCCTAT
>Ga0208375_1003371_pt1 | contig 13709 bp, 9 predicted proteins | sample RifOxyD1_FD_184038 | JGI IMG/M metagenome (GOLD analysis project Ga0208375, IMG submission 184038) | Soil microbial communities from Rifle, Colorado - Rifle Oxygen_injection D1 (SPAdes) | ecosystem: Environmental > Terrestrial > Deep subsurface > Rock core/Sediment | place: Rifle, Colorado... | reverse complement strand
AGAACCGACATTTGACGAGGGGTGCTTCTCATCGATCTATTTATTGAAGGAGAGCCATCAAAACGACAGTCAAAGTTCATTAGCCATGGTTTTGCAGAGTCCTTCAATTGCCTACTTGTTTTATTGAAAAACATAAAATAGATTCACGAAACTTTTTCATAACTGAATGGGCGAGAACAACACATGAAACACTGGGCCGTTATTGTACAAACAGTTGGTCTTCTTTTTCTTTCTAATCTTTTCATGACAGCTGCATGGTATGGGCATTTAAGATTCAAGAAAGCTCCAATGATTGTAGCGATACTAGTGAGTTGGCTTCTCGCGCTACCAGAATATTCACTCCAAGTGCCCGCAAATAGATTAGGTTATGGGGAGCTGAGTGCTTACCAACTTAAGATTTTGCAGGAGTGTATTACACTAGTTGTTTTTATGCTTTTCGCGTGGGCATTTTTAGGCGAAAGCCCAAATTGGCGATATCTGCTGTCATTCATACTAATTCTATCCGCAGTAGCAGTTGCTTTTGGTGAATGAAAACTAGCTGCAGCGCGAAATGCACATCGACGGTGAAAACGCTACTCTATAATGGCAGCCTAGGAGGGGCTTTCTAATGCTTGCATTTTTTCTTGCACTCTCGCTAATCACATTACCTGCTAATGCAGGTGATGCTTCTGGTGGAAAACGTCTTATACAATTGGATAATTATTCGAAAGCCTGGATGACTGAGGATGAAGTACTCAGTCTGATGCTGGAACGGCATAGGCCGGGTCACGTCGGTGGATTTATAGATATCACGGATTATCCGGAGGAATACGATAGCGATGCTTTTTCGCGTTTTCTTTATTTTGATAGAACACCTGGCCACCAGGAGGAAGTTAACAAGCTTCTACCTGAACTTTCCGCTGCCAACATTATTTCATCGATTGAAACTCTATCCGTAATTCAAAATCGATATTATAAGGGAACACTTGGTTTACAGGCGGCACGCTGGATTTATGACCGTTTTGTTGAGTACGCGAGCAATCGTACCGACGTGACGGTAGAGCTAGTGCAACATAGTTTTGCACAGCCATCAGTTGTAGCACGCGTTACCGGAAATGGTCCACACAGTGGCGAAACGTTGATAGTTGGAGGTCATGAAGATTCGCTTAGTGGATGGGGAGGAAATGCAAATATGCGCGCCCCCGGTGCAGACGATAATGCGTCAGGAGTTGCAACCGTGCTCGAAGTATTCCGTGTAATTGCTCAGTCCGGTTTTAAACCTGATCGTACCGTTGAGTTTATTGCCTTTGCCGGCGAGGAGGCCGGTCTACTAGGTAGCCAGGCAATCGCTCAAGCATACAAAAAGGATAATCGTCAAATTGCGGGGATGTTTAATTTGGATATGACGATGTTTCCTGGGACAGAAAAAAACATCGCCTTTGTAACTGATAATGCCGATCCATATCTCACGTCATTTGTTAAAATGCTGATTGACGAATATGTAAAAATCCCGTGGGTTAACACTCGTTGTGGTTATGGTTGCAGCGATCATGCAAGCTGGACACGAGCCGGTTACCCTTCAGTCTATCCATTTGAAGCACCTGATAAGGAATATAATCCGCATATTCATACCACGGATGACACTCTCAAATGGCTCGATACAGATTTTGGCATGCATTACGCAAAACTAGCTTTAGCTTACGCGATAGAAGTAGGCCTAACGAACGAACTCTATTACCCGATTCGTTTTTTGCGACCAACGCCATAGTCCGCAGTTGTACATGCCGGTCGGAATCACGCAAATCTGTTTGAAGCTCTTGATCGTGATTCGATTGCGATCAACAATTGAGATCTCCTGACGTTCGCGTGATTCGGGCCCAGATGCGATAATAACATCGCCATTTATATTAACTTTATCGAGTTTGACTTCTTGTGAGTCTTTATCACTTCCATAGCCATACAATCCGTCCGAAAATATTTTTCCACGATTATTTCGAAGGAGATGCAGCACGGAAATATTCTTCGGTTTGTTAAGAACTTCTCCTTCTCGGATAAACAGAAGAGATTCGTAACTCGAATCACCGATCTGTCTGTCTGCAGTGTAAAGGACTTTTCCGCTTGTCTCGGGCTGGTTTACGTTTGAACCGTACCGAACCCGAACATTCCAATTTCCCGCTAATTCTGAAAAGGATATGTCCGCCGTCGCAACCTGTGAGAACGCCAATATCGAAGTGAATACACAAAAGACTTTTGTCATGGTCAAACTCCTGTTTTGAATGGTGGGGTATTATCAATATTGATGCAATGCGGCAAGCTTTATTTGGTTCTGATCCCCGGTTGGCTTGCAGCCGTGATTACTATCTCTGTGGTATTTATTTTGATCTTACCTGATAAAAATCCATACCACTTGTTTATCATGTCGAGCAAGACGACTATGGCAAGAGCCGCCATTATACATATAAGAATGGCATCGATGTTAAATGTCAGTGCTTCGCCGGGAGTTGCGGCAGAAACAGCCTGGGCGCGGAACATGCCCACAAGATGCCATGAAGCTGACAGAGTAGTGACAAACATAAAGGTCATCGGGACGGCAGTAATCCAAACATATTTCAGTTTACGCGATTTAATTAGCAACGTTGTTCCAACGCCGAGAGCGATTGCGGCGAGTAACTGATTTGCAACCCCGAACATCGGCCAAATGGTAGAGACGCTTCCCGAAAAAATCAGATATACCCACGCGGCGACGACAGCGCCACTGCAAATAACAACTCCAGGTAGCCAATTATGTTTGGCAAGCGGTTTGTAAAAATGTCCGGCAAATTCTTGAATCAGAAAACGCGCAACTCTTGTTCCTGCGTCTACGGTAGTTAAGATGAACAGCGCTTCGAACATCAATGCAAAATTGTACCAATACGGCATCAGGTCTCGCATTCCCGGAAGCCTCCCGAGAATTGATGCCATTCCAACGGCAAGGGAGACTGCTCCGCCTGGACGTCCGACTATATCAGTGCCCACCATGGCCGAAAGATCATGGATTCTCGAAACAGGAAAACCAAGAGCCGCAAGCTGGTCGAAGCCTAGCTTGCTGTTTATAGCGAAATAATCGCCGGGGATGAGAATAGTTGCCGCAACTAGCGCTATTATGGATACAAAACCCTCTACCAACATGGCTCCAAATCCGATTACCGGGATATGTTCTTCAGAAGAGATCATTTTAGGGGTCGTTCCTGAGGCGATCAGGGAGTGAAAACCTGAAATGGCACCACAAGCGATGGTGATAAACATGAAAGGAAAAATCTTTCCCGGTATTATCGGGCCGCCGCCTTCAGCAAACCGAGTGATAGCAGGCATTTCGATTTCAGGAGCGATGAAAAGAACTCCCAGGGTGAGAAGACTGATTGTACCGATCTTCATATAAGTTGAGAGGTAATCTCGCGGACATAATAATAGCCAGACGGGTAAAACAGAGGCGATAAAGCCGTAAACAGCAATCGAAAGCGTTAAGCTGTTTCGGGATAGATTTAGGACTGGATCTAGAAATGAACCGGGTATGTAGTGACCGGAAAAGACGGCAAGTAAAAGCAAAGCGATTCCAAGTGCGCTTACATATCCGACGCTTCCCGGCTTTAACCTTAAAAGTATTCCCATGAGTAATGCGATTGGAATAGTAGCTGCAATTGTAAAGGTACCCCATGGGCTATGAGAAAGCGCGTTTATCACTGCTAAACCAAGACCCGCGAGCGCAACAATGACGATAAACAAAATGGCCAAAGATGCGGCGAATCCTCCGACGGGGCCAATTTCTTCTTTTGCTATTTGTGCTAATGATTTGCCGTTTCGACGTACAGAAGCGGTGAGTAAAACCATGTCGTGAACGGCTCCGGCTGTGGCCGCCCCGATCAACATCCAAAGAAATCCCGGTAAATATCCAAACTGGGCGGCAAGCATGGGTCCAATTAGAGGGCCGGCGCCTGCTATTGCCGCAAAGTGATGCCCGAATAAGACCCATTTATTTGTTGGATCGTAATCCATTCCATCCTTAAGTCGTACTGAAGGCGGGACGTTGAGCTTAGAGAGGCCAAGTACTTTTCTCGCGATAAATCTTCCATAGAATCGGTACGACACGGCGTAAAAACATGCAGCAGCGACGGCAAGCCAGAAAGCGTTTACTTTTTCGGCGGGATTATAAATACGTGTGATGACGGCGAGCGAAAATGCCGCCGCAAGCGATACGAGAATCCATACTATTTTGCTAAGCATTGTTGAAGTTTTATTCATTCGCAGGCTCCGTTTCATTAGAAATCAATGCGTACGAGCAAACTCGAGTCAACCAACTGGTTACCCATCTTAAATTCGCCTTTTGTGTCGCCATAATGATAACCGACAGCAAATTCGCACCGTAAATCCTGAATCGCGGTGACGATAGTGGTTAATCGAGTCATAGCGCTTCTATCCGTGAGATTTGCAAAGTTCATAAGTGAGAAAGACCAATAATTCAGATTTCCAGGTGCGGGAAGACTGATCAAAAACATGCCGTAATGTTTGCTCAAAAAATACGGAGTATAGGCATTGTTTCTTAATACAAAGACGTAATCGTTTTTATTTTTGTAGCCGGAGTCGTTATAAAAATATTCCAAACCAAACGACATGATGTCAGAGTCGCTGTACTTGTATTCGTAACTGATTCCGGATGTCGAATTGTAAATCGACTCGTTTTCCCTGAAATAAGTACCCGTCGCATTGAAATATGGTTGATCGCTGCCTTTTGTGAAACCAAGTTCTGAGTAAACGTCAAAATCGTAAATTCCGGCGGAAAAATCGGCGCCAAATAGGGCTTTTCTGCCGCGCCTTCCGCTTGCTGATATCGAAAATTCAGACGTACCTATCGGGACTTCTATTCTGGCAGCTCCGCCCACGTCCTCGATCGTCTTGGCATCGTCGAACGAGGTTATGACGTAAAAATTTGAAGCGCCTACCGGAATGTGAGCTTTACCGAGGGAGACACCACCTCTCCGGTCGTCCGTATAAATTAGATCTCTTTTTTCTGAATTCATGAAATCGGTAGGGTTCCAGAATTTTGCGGCTCCCCATTTTATTTTTTGCTTACCGACCGTAAAGAAGACCTTTTTGTTGACGTTGAACAAAAGCTTGAATTCCTCAAGTCCTGTCGTGGTTCGGGAGGTTGTTGTGCCGGTAATAGGAGATGATCTGCCGGTTATGCCTATGGTGGGATCAAAAGTAAGTTTGCCTTTTATATATCCTCTTGTGTCGCCTCTTAGCCGAGAGTCGAGATAGACCCATAAGTAGTTTGGGTTGAAAAGATAATTCCGGTTGTCGTCGCTGTTAATTCTGCTGTACTGCAATTCGCTCCAGGCTGTTCCGCCTATTTTTGCTCGATCGGACTCGGAATCGTCCTTGTCTTCGAGCGAAATTCCCTGGTTTTCGCCGAAACCCTTTCGAAATTCCTTTTCTGAAGACGGGTCGAAAGGAAAATCTTCAGCGAAAGAGTTGGAACTGATTGTGACTAAAAAAACAAAAAACAGGTATTTCATTTACTTTTCGACTCTATCCAGGCTTTGCTGAAAATACCTGCATCAACTGGATGTAAATCGGTTTCCTTAATAAGAATAATTGTCGAATTTCCTTTTTCTAACTCGTCAAAAATCCGCATTTCTTCAGGAATCCATACGTCGCTTTTTTTTGATTCGCTGAATCTTTTTGTCCACTTGGGATAGTAAGTCGTTCGCATTAATTTGTTCGATAACGAAAGTTCTTCTCTTTTGAGTAAATTCTTGGTGTCTTTGTCTATTTGAAGTTTTAAAACGGGATAAGCAACGTCTTTTCCTTCTTTAGCAACGAGTTTAAGTTTGTGCACTTTGAATGAACCAAGTTCGCCTGAGCCTTCGTCGTTGACGGAGTACTCTTCTGCTAAGCGCGATTCGTCAAAATCGGCTCTTCTTGAATTTGTCCCGCCGATTCTTTCACGTTCGGTTCTTCGCTCCCATTTTCCTGTGTTTGGGTCGTACATCCAGAGGTTCTTGTTGATTTTGAGATATCCTTTGCCTGCTTCTTCTTTTGGTTTTGTAAAAAGGATGATGATCTTGTCGTCGGCATCCCTGCGATAGACCATGGCTTGGAAAACTTTTGGTTCCTTGTCTTTTTCCGTCTCTTTTACATAACAAAGCGATTTATAATCGCCGCTGTTGCGTTGTCTTTCATCAAGCAGCTTTACGAGATCCAGAGCCTGCTCCCTGGTTAATGTCTGGGCGGTTTGGGCTATCGGGGAGATCAATAAAGTGATTAAGATCGGAAAGTAAAATAGTCGTTTCATGAAAGCTCCTACTCAACCTGATTAATGGCGGTTATCGGTTTTACTTTTCCGGCTCTTCGGGCAGGAAAGACAGAACCAAGAGTTAAGAAAACAGTGATCACTAAGAAGCAAATGGTGATTGCGCCGAAGTTGACTTTAAGATTAAGATTATTGGACATCAAAAACATTCTAAGGGCGCCTTGAGGGAGCGTAATCTGAAGGGCATCAAGAAATACCGAAATAAGGACGCCAGCACTGATGCCAATGGCGGTAGCGGTGATTGAAAGTACCGAGGCCTCAAGGACAAACATGAGTGTCACTTGCCTTCGTTGTGTTCCGATTGCTCTAAGTGTCCCTATTTCCGAAGTCCGCTCCCTTATTGAGATCCATAAATTGTTTACCAAGCCGATCACAATAATTGTCATAAGAACGGCGGTCATGATGAATGTGATGGTATAGAAGATATCCAGAATCCATTTAATGAAGGACGTTTCGTCTTCCCATGTCGTGACATCAAGTTTTTGCCCTGTCCACGATTCGCCTGAAATGCGGTCGAATTTCATCCAGAACGGCTGCGAGTCTTTCTCCATTAGTTCGTATTTCTTTTCGCTTAGGATAGTCCTTAATCTTTCTTCTATTCTCTTCATGGTCGAAGTGGATTTCAGGAAAATCATAACCACACCGGTTGAGTCGGGTGCCAGTTGATAGAGATCACGGGCGTCATTGTGATTGATGAAAACAGTAAAGCTTGACATCATTCCAACGTCTCGAAGAATCGCAGCTATTTTTACGTCTTTTGTATTGCTGATGTTGCGGTACGTTGGCATGGAGACGGTAAGCGTATCGCCAACTTTCACCTTTAGTTTTTTTGCGTGTGATGCAAAAAGGACGATGCTTCTTTGGCTATTTAATTCGGCAAGGTTTCCTTCGGTTTTATTTTCGCCATCTTTGTAGGCATAGTTTTCAATATACTCATTTTTTTCGGCCATCGCGAGCCGACCTATAGTCTCCTGCTCAGTTTTCATGTCGACACCGAACATCGGCACCATTATAGAGGTGGTATCGGAAATCAATTTTCCAAAACATCTGATCCGATTTATTACCAAGGTCGCTTCAGGCACATGTTTTCGGACGATTTCTTCTACAGGTTTATACTTTGTTACTACCGGTGCAGCAGAGCTCTGGCTCAGTTTATAATAACCTCCGATATTCAAATGTCCGGTTGCAAGCGCGGTGGCTGTTTCAAAAATGGTGCTGTGAATCCCGCTGGTCAGAGACATTAACACAACCATAAGTGCAGTGACGGCAGCGATGGCTCCGCCGAGCATCAGCGAGCGGGTTTTATTTTTTGCTACGTTTCTTATGGCAATGATCAAAAATTGATACACATTATTCCTTCTTTTGCATTGCATCCAGCGGCGAGATGCGCATTGCACGCCACGCGGGATACTGGGTTGAGACCAAAGCAACGACGGTCATGCAGAAAAATACAACAGCTATATGAACGGGATTGATGGAAAGATACAGGCGTTCGCCCGAAAAGAAAAATGCCGAAACATCGCCTTGTGCGGGGACACCGACTTTTCTGATCGCCATTACAATGGCCAAACCGATCAGAGTGCCTATCGTTCCGAATACAAAGCTAAGGATCAACGTCTCTCGCAGCAGTAAGGCAACGATGAATTTTTTCTGAGCCCCTATGGCGCGCATGGTGCCGATCTCGCGGCTTCTTTCCATCGTAGCCATTAAAAGGGAGTTCATTATAATGAAGGTCGCAACCACGAATATAATGAAGACAAAAAGATAAAGTATCGTTCTGACAATGGTTGTAAGCTGGCCGACCACGCCCGCAGCTTCTTTCCATTCGACAGCTTGAACGTCTAAGCCATTCTTCTCAGAAACTGCTTTGATCTGTTTTATGGTCGCGCCGATTTCGTCGTGGTTATTCAAAACAACTGCGGCGTTTAGAAAAACTCCGTTTTCAATTTGATCTTCGGTATACACTACGTCAAAAATCTTGCGACGTTGTTCAAAGTTTCCCAGAGTAACCGGAGTTGTGAGGGACGTTTTTTCTTTCTTGGTGTTTTCGATTGTCTTCGCGGGGTTGGCAAACATTGCTACTATGTCATCGCGATCAAGAGGGACTAAACCCATCTCTTTTTCGAGCGCCTCTGTCTCTGCCTTCTTTTCGGCCGTCAAAAATCCAAAAAGCTCTCTGAAAGAAACCATGTCCATCAGATTGAAGTTCCCTGCTAGTGGAGAACTTTCAAAGCTTTTGTACTTGAACGTTCCGTAAACCTTCATGTTTACCGAGATGGGATAGCCGGATTTGGAAAATGCGGTAATCGGAAAAACATCCCCGATCATAATTTTGTAAAGGATGAGATTGGGGGCTATCTCATTATAAAAAAAGTGATACCGGTCGTAAAAATTCTGATCGGTAAGGGATAAAAAGGATTCAAGAAGCTGTTTGAAATCCGGTTTTTTGCTGCCAAGAAGATTTTGCAGTTTTTGAACTAACTGAGCCGTAGCAACAGGATTGATTTGGGAATAGATCTCGGCAATCTGATTTTTATTTGCGGTAACAGCGTCTTTGAGGCTTTTTGTCGCAGAAATGGTTTCGTGGTTTTTCTCCATCCGTTTTTTCATCCAGTCAAGCCGTCGCGCGACGCGATGCTTAACCATGGTTTCATAAACGAAATCGTTAAAAAGAAATCCGCGTTTACCGGCTGGGATTTCGATACCTTTGACGATTTCAAAGAGAGAAAATGCTTCTTTTATTTTCGAAGGTATCGTGCCGATGTAGTTGAGAAATAACATGTTGTCGTCAAAGATGAGGGGGGCGACGTAATTGGCGAGAAATTCGCAGCGTTCTTCGTAGTTAGAATCAAAATTATGCCAAAAAGTTTCGGACATGGCTTCTGCCAGATTTCTAGGTGCGTCTTTCAAGAGTTTATCTTCGGTATCAAGCAGATCGGCTGCACGATTGTCTTTTTGTTCGTCCCGAATTCCTGCAGTGATCGCTTTTATGTGATCTTTTAATGCGTCTGTTCTTTTCCTCTGGACGGGTTTTTCTTTATAAAGTTTTCTCAGTTCTTCTATTTTAATGTCGAGAAGGTTTCCGGGGTTGAGCATGGCAAAATTGCCACCCATCGGGATTATGGTTTTTATATTGCTTATTTCGCTCATCAGTGCATTTTTTACTTTTCGGAAATCGTTGACGTGCCCGATGTCCGGAAGATTGCCGTCATGTGATCCAAATACCGCAAGTTTATCTTTTGCTTTTGATGAATATATCTGAATATCGCCGGTGATGCTATCCACGAGGTTTCGTTTCATACCGGATGCGATTGCATCGACAAAGGAGTTGCCGACGATGGCCAGCACGGTGCCGAAAACGATAATAGATCCGATTACTGTTGTTTTCAGTTTGTAAGCAAGGATGTTGCGAAATGCGATTTTGAAGCTTATCACGAAACGCTACCTGCCGAGTCTTCTGTAATCGAGCCGTCATGCAGTTTGATCACGCGTTTGGCCTGGCTGATTATGTTTTGATCGTGGGTTGAAAAAAGAAAGGTAGTCTTTTCTTCAGCGTTTATTGATCTCATAAGATCAATGATGCTTTGTCCGGTTTTAGAGTCGAGGTTTGCCGTCGGCTCATCGGCTAAAACTATTTTAGGTTTGGTAACAAGGGCCCGGGCTATTGCGACTCGTTGTCTTTGTCCGCCGGAAAGTTCAGTTGGCCGGTGTTTAAGATGGGTGTGAAGCCCAACTTTTTCGAGGAAGTGAAGCACACGGTCTTTGCGTTCTTGCTTGGAGATGTCCTTTCTGATCAGTAACGGAAATTCGACATTGTTGTAGACATTCAAGACCGAAATCAGGTTAAAAGTCTGAAAGATAAACCCAATGGTACGGAGCCTGAGGTCCGTCAGTTTGGTTTCAGGCATTTTGCCGGTGTCCTTCGTGTCGACGATGACGTTACCTGCTGTTGCGGTATCAACACAGCCGATTAGATTGAGCAGAGTGGTTTTGCCGCTACCTGATGGTCCGGCTACGACGGTAAATTCGCCGTTACCGATTTGCAGGTTAATACTCTTCAGTGCGGGGACGACGATTTTGCCAAGTTTATAGTCCTTGCCGACGTTTCTCAGCTCAATGCAGCTCATAGTTAATCCTCTTTGTTCAAATATAGAGAGAATGGTTAAAGAAAAAAGAAAATTCCTCAATAAATAGTGAATAAATTGAGGACAAGAAGAAGCGGTATCACCCGGGCAATCCCAGAAGCTTTATCAGGCTCTTAAGTCTCCAAAAGAGTTGATGGGAGGCTTGGCGTACTCGTCAAACTGTTTTGCGATAGATTTAGAACCTTGCAATAAACGGAAAAAACGAGCATAACGCCAATGCACGTCTGGATATTTGGCTGATCATAAATTCATGAGTAAAATTAAACACAGGGCATCTAAACGACATTTAACCCAAAAACCAGTGAAGACCCGTTTCCCCGTTGTCGGAATCGGCGCGTCAGCGGGTGGCTTGGAGGCAGTCGTCCATCTTCTGGCCAATTTGCCCTCAGACACGGGCATCGCGTTCGTTTTGATTCAACACCTCGATCCGACGCACGAGAGCCTGTCAGCCGAAATTCTTTCGAGAAAAACTCCGATGTCGGTGAAGGAAGTAACGGACGGTCTGCAGGTGGAGCCCAACAATATTTACGTGATACCGCCAAACCACAATATGGCGATCCTGCGTGGCGTCCTGGCATTGCTGCCCCGTACGGAAGATCGTGGCCGGCACATGTGCATAGATTTTTTTCTGCAATCGCTTGCCGAAGATCAGAAAGAGCGCGCAATCGGCGTGATTCTTTCTGGGACGGCTTCTGACGGCACAGCAGGTCTTGAGGCAATCAAGGCCCAAGGCGGCGTGACCATCGCACAAGATCCCAAATCCGCAAAATATGACGGGATGCCCCGCAGCGCCATTGCCTCGGGAACCGTGGACCTCGTACTGCCGCCTTCCGAGATCGCGAAGGAGTTGGTCCGCATCGCACGGCACCCTCTTTTGGCTCGATACAATGAAACACCCGCCGACACATCGGAAGAGCCTGCTACGTCTGAACAAGATGGACTTACGAAAATATTTATTTTGCTCCGGAAACATTGCCACGTCGATTTTTCACATTACAAACACACCACGGTCAGGCGTCGTATCGCACGGAGGATGGTTTTGCAGAAAAAGGACTCCCTGGCCGACTATGGCGATTATCTTCAGGCGAATTCCGCCGAGGTCAAGGCTCTCTTTGACGACATTCTCATTAACGTAACTGGGTTTTTCCGCGATTCCGAATCATTCAACGAACTCAAGGGTAGGGTTTTTCCTGAAATCATGACGGGTCGGGCTTCAGACGCGCCGATCCGCGTGTGGACGGTCGGATGCTCCACGGGCCAGGAGACGTATTCCCTGGCAATGTCGTTACTGGAATTTCTGGGTGATGCGGCGTCTAGGACACCCATTCAAATTTTCGCAACCGATATAAGTGAATCCGCTATCCAAAAAGCCCGCGCTGGAATTTATCCCGATGACATCAGCCAGATTGTTTCTAAGGGGCGTCTCCAAAGGTTCTTCGTCAAGATCGACGGAGGCTACAAGATCAATAAATCTGTTCGTGAGATGTGCCTATTCTCCAGACATGACGTGACAAGTGATCCCCCTTTCGCCCGGATCGACCTCATCTGTTGCCGAAATCTCCTGATTTATTTTGATTCTGTCTTGCAGAAACGGGTTTTTAAGATTTTCCATTATGCATTGAATCCGGGCGGTTTTCTTTGGCTGGGACGATCGGAGTCCGCCGGTCAACTCTCGACGCTATTTACCGTCGCGGACAAAACAAGTAAGATCTACGTGCGCAAGAATACGCCGCAATCGACGAGACTTCAATTCGCGGTTAGCAGCTACACGCCGGAAACACGAAAACCCCCCGACAAAGTGGCCGAGCCCATCACTGATAATGTAGACGTGCAACGCGAAACCGACCGCATTGCGCTGTCGGAGTATGTCCCTCCAGGGGTAGTGATAGACCACGACATGCAGATCGTTCTGTCCCGTGGCGACACCAGTTTGTATTTAACGTTACCGCCCGGACAGGTCAGCTTTAATCTTTTCAAAATGGCGAGGGCAGAACTGGTTTCCGATCTCAGAATGACGATCCAAGCCGCAAAAAAACAGAATAGGCCCGTTGGGCGGACGGGGCTCAGGATTCAAAGAGGCGAGCGCCTCGAAACTTTCGGTATTAAAGTCATCCCGTTCAAGACGTCTCCTCATGCCAAGGAACATCACTTCCTGATATTTTTCGAGCCGGCGGTGGAATCCGGTCAGTCCGCACTGCTCGGAAAGCGGCGCAAGAAACAAAGCGCCAGGCAAACTGAAGCTGAAAACAGGCAAATTAAAGAATTACAGCGGCAACTGGCCGAGGCCAAAGCGTATCAGCAGACCTTGGCGGAGGACGCTGAAACCACCCAGGAAGAAATTACATCAGCGAACGAGGAGCTGCAAAGCACCAATGAAGAATTTCAAAGCACGAACGAGGAGCTTGAAACCGCAAAAGAAGAGCTTCAGTCCGCCAATGAAGAATTGAACACCTTGAACGATGAGTTGCAGAGCCGGAATAACGACCTCACCGTGGTCAATGATGATCTTATCAATCTTCTCGGCTCTGTCGATGTTCCCGTCGTCATGGTCGGTCTTGACGGGCGCATCCGGCGCTTTACCGCCAACGCGGGCAGAGTAATGAATCTTATTCCAAGCGACGTGGGGCGCTCTATCGGCGATATACGGCCCAGTTTTGAAGTTCCGGATCTGTACCATCTTGTCTCGACGGTGATAGACACCATTACTGTAAAAGAACTCGAGGTTCAGGACAGGGCAGGTCACTGGTTTCGTTTTCAGATTAGGCCGTACAAAACGGCGGATAACCGGATAGATGGTGCGGTAATTACGTTAGTGGATATCGACTTTCTCAAACAACACCTCTCGGAAAGTACTGTCCGATTGGACTATGCCATATCCATCGCGAACACGGTGACGCAACCGTTGGCGGTTCTCGACAGTCAGTTGCGGTTGACATCAGCGAATCATGCGTTTTTTGATGTATTTCGAGTAGCCCCAAAGGAATCCGGGAAGGCTTTTCTTTCCGTTCTTAGCGGCGGCGCATGGCCAGACACTCCTCTGCGCAAGATGCTGAGCGATGTGCTGAGTTCGAATATAGCAATGACAAATTTTGAAATCAGCCACGAGTTTCCCAAGATAGGCCATCGGACATTGCTCGTTAGCGCCCGTCGGATTCAATGGGTCGGTCTGAAATCCGACGCCATTTTGGTTTCAATGGACGACATCACCGAACGCAGAAAATCGGAAGAAAAGATTG
>Ga0208375_1003368_pt1 | contig 13715 bp, 11 predicted proteins | sample RifOxyD1_FD_184038 | JGI IMG/M metagenome (GOLD analysis project Ga0208375, IMG submission 184038) | Soil microbial communities from Rifle, Colorado - Rifle Oxygen_injection D1 (SPAdes) | ecosystem: Environmental > Terrestrial > Deep subsurface > Rock core/Sediment | place: Rifle, Colorado... | reverse complement strand
TTTTGAATGTGGCGCCCTTACCTTCCTCGCTATGCAGTTCTACTCTCCCACCATGCGCATCAGTAACGGCTTTCACTATAGCAAGACCTAATCCTGAACCTTTAATTTCACAATGTCGGGGTGATCGATAATATTTTTCAAAAATTTTTTCTTGCTCATCAGCAGCTATTCCAGACCCTGTGTCAGCAACCCAAATTACCACGTAACTGGTTCCCTCCGAAGTCACTTGCTCTAACTTAAGTGTAATTTGCCCATCTGATGGGGTGAATTTGATGGCATTTTGTAACAGGTTGGCTATTAATCGGCGCATAAGCAACTGATCAGACATTACCTGAGGGAGGTTAACAGAAAAATTTTCAATCAACGATATCCCCTTACCTTTAGCAGCTGGTTCAAGATCTCTGATCACCCTTTTCATAACTTCTAAAATATCAGTTGGAACAAGATTGAGTGAAATAATACCCGATGATTCAATCATGGAAAACGCTAAAAAATCATCAATCATATTATGAAGATTTACGCTAGAGTATTGAATATCTTCAATCATCCGATGTACATCGGGGTCCATACCTTTAGTTTTGAGGGAAAGAATATAACTCGCACAACCAATAATTACTGTAAGCGGTGATTTAAAGTCATGGGTGATCATAGCGTATAGATCAGCCTTCTGCTGTTCAAGTCGTTTGCGCTCAGCTATGTCGTTAATAGTTCCAATAATCGCAGGCTTCCCACCGTAAATAGTGTATGAACTCTGTACTTCTACAAATAAAATTTCCCCACTTTTCTTTATCATACGAAATTCATATTGTAGCCGAAGAACTTCCCCTTCAATGCGCTTGCGAATATTCTCTTTCACCAAAGCCTGATCATCTGGATGAACTAATTCACTGACACCCTTCATGGCCATAAGCTCTTTTGACTGGTATCCAAGCATCTCCGCCATTCGCTGGTTTACATATAGCAATTGATTATTCTGAAAAATATAAAGTCCAACAAAAGCATCTTCGACAAGGCTTTGCAGTTTGTCACTGAGCTCACGAGCTTCCGCTTCTGCTTGTCTGCGTCCTGTTTCTGCAATTTTACGGAGTTCTTCTTGCTCCATCGACTTAACTGCGTAGGAGATGTCCCCAGCAAATGCTTCTAGAAGTTGAATTTCCTTGTCGTCAAAGAAAAATCTTTCACCAGAGTAAACCATGAGGGCCCCGATGGGTTTACTGTTAAAGATCAGAGGAAAAGCTGCACTGGACAAGTAGTTATGCTTCAAAGCCTCTTCTCTCCATGGCTGCATCATGGGATTATTTTCCGTGTCATTATTAACAATAGTTCGGCCAGTTCGAATAGCCTGTCCGGTAGGACCTTTGCATTCAGGAACTTTATCTATAGATATTTTAATACAATCAAGGTAATTATCAGCACACCCCCAGCATGACACAGGACGTACGGTTTTGGTATTCTCTTCTGCTAATCCCACCCATGCCATTTTAAATAATCCATCCTCAACTAAAATTCTACATGCTTCTTTAAAAAGCATCTCTTGGGTGGAACATCTAAGGATCAGGTGGTTTCCTGAGGTTAATACGGAATATATTCGATTGAGCTTAATTATATGCTCATCTGCCTTTCGATGCTCCATCTTCTCTTTGGTTTCATTTAAGGCCCGAATTATAGCAGGAGCTAGGCGTGCCAGATTACCTTTCATGATATAATCGGTAGCACCTTTTTTGAGAGACTCGATAGCGATGTCCTCACCCATCTGTCCGGTAACAAATATATAAGGCATATCAGGATACATTTGGCGCATTATAGTTAACGCCGACAACCCATCAAATGAGGGAAGGCTATAGTCTGCCAGAATCACATCACAATCGCATTTTTTCAAAGCCGCTAAATAATCTTGCTTATTATCTACCCGCCTAATTTCACAACGAAGACCCTCTGATTCCAGTCTAGCCTGCACCAATTCAGACGATACCAAATCATCTTCAAGGTGCAGTATTTTAAGAATCTTTTTCATAATTTATTTTTCTTTCCTCGGGCTCCCAACCGGAGGCTCATTTAGAACTGCCCAAAATGCACCTAAACACTTGATCGCATCTACAAAATCTTTGAAACCTACGGGCTTAACCACGTAGGCATTTGATCCAAGTCGATAACTCTCTACCAGATCCTTCTCTTCTTTAGAAGAGGTGAGTAATACAACAGGTATATTTTTCAAATTTTTATCTTCTTTAACTTGTTTTAAAACTTCAAATCCATCCACTTTTGGCATTTTAAGGTCGAGCAAAATCACCGCAGGGTTTCCTTCAGAACGCAATTTAAAGTTATTCCTTCGATAAAGGTAGTCCAGCGCCTCAGCTCCGTCACGAGTTACCACTATCTCGTTAGCCAGGTTGTATTCTGAGAGTGCTTCCAGTGTCATCTCTATATCATTTTGATTATCCTCAACCAGCAATATCCTTTTAAGTTGTTTCATTTGATTCCCCTTTTTCTTTATTATTTGGAAGAGTAAAAAATATGGTGGCTCCCTGATTTAATACCCCTTCCGCCCACGTTTTTCCCCCGTGCCTATTTATTATTCGTCTGACATTTGCAAGTCCAACTCCAGTACCTTCAAACTCTTCATCTCGATGAAGTCTCTGGAAAACTCCAAATAATTTACCTACGTACTGCATATCAAATCCCACACCGTTGTCTTTAACAAAAAATATTGGTTCACCTTTTTCATCAGCGATGTTGCCAATTTCAATTATGGCATGCTCACAATGCTTGGTAAACTTCAAGGCATTGGAAATGAGATTGGTTATTACTAATCGAATCATTGAAGGATCACAGGTTATGAGTGGCAATGATGAAGCAATTTTCCACTCAACATTCCGCCCTGCTATATCCAAATGCATTTCATAAATCAATGTATGTATCAGTTTCTCAAGGTCAAGAGTTGCCATATTTATTTCGGCGCGACCCATTCTGGAAAACATCAATAAATCATCGATAAGAATCCCCATCTTGTTGGCAACATTACCAATTATAAAAAGATATCTCCGCCCTTTATCATCTAGTAAGTTGCCGGAACTTTTGTTCAACATTTCTACAAATCCTTGTATATGCCGAAGGGGTGCTCGCAGATCGTGAGAAACTGAATAAGAAAAAGCCTCTAACTCTTTATTACTCTCCTCCAATTTAGCAGTTCGCTCAATAACCCTCATCTCCAGTTCAGAATTAAGTTTCCGAACCTGGGCTTCAGCCTGCTTCCTCTCTCTCACCTCTTTGTTCAAATCGTCCCTTGACGCTGTAACTGATTGCAAATTTTCTGACATGCGATCAAAGGCTCGGGAAAGTTGTCCTATTTCGTCGTTGGCAGTGGTTCCCACTTTATAGTCTAGCCTACCCGAACCAACAATCTCCATACCCTTTTGCAAGGTATGTATAGGTGTGATAATAGATTGTGAAAATATAAATAGTGCTACGACATAAAAAAGTAAAATAAACAATTCTGCTACCACAGACATTTTTTTAATTTTGGCTATAGGAGCAATTGCCTCGACAGAATCTATTTTGGCAACAATTCCCCAACCTACTGATGGTATTTTTCTCCATGCCGCTATAACTTTTTCTCCAAGATAATCAATACTCTCTCCAGATCCATCCTTGTTAATTAAAAGCACAGACTGCATTGGCAAAGCTATATTGTTTTTAGTAAGGGTATCGAACTTAATCAATTTATTGTGATTAGGATGGAGTGGACTAATAAAAAGTACCTCATTTCCACGTGGAATACCAATAAAGGTTTCTCCTGTATTACCTAACCCTGTCGTTGTGTGAACAAAATCAAATATGTGACTAGCATCTATTTCAAAAACCAGTTCACCTAAAAAATCATGAGAACTAGAAAAAAGCGGAGCAGTACAAAGCATGCCAAAACCATTTCCACTTCTAAAAATTCCACTAAAATAAGTTTGATGCCTTCCACCCTCGAATGCATCCGGTTCAATATTGGCAAGATAAGTACCATTTTCATTGTTATTATGTTTTGGGTTAGCGGTTAACACAATCTTCCCGTTGATATCAACCAACATAACATCCAAATAACCATAACTCGAGCGCACCGCCTCAAGCTGGGCTTCTAGCTCTTTCTTAGCATTACTGTACAATCGATTTTTCGTTTGGCCTGAATGTTTTAAAAATATCGGAAGGTTTTTTTGCACAATCAAATTTGCTTGAAACAACTTAATATCGTCTTGGCGTTCTAAAAAATCAATTCTGGCCCGTTGGAGATCAACAATATTTTCTAATTGGATAATCCGCACATCTTTAACTACATTTTCCATATGGGAAAACATTGCAATAATTCCTACGGTAGTTGGAATAATAATACATCCAAAGAGTACAAGAATAAGCTTGGATCGTATGGACATCTGTTACCCTTCCGGCATACTCCGATGTTTATATTTCGATTCGTCTGTTTACCCTATTAAGTGTGACCATGGCAAATAATTATTAATGGTGTTACAATTTAACTGCAACAGGAAATAAATATGCCGCTTAAAATAAACCCAATTGTAACTATTTTAGATGATGAATTAATAGAAGATTTTGTGCGTGCCAGCGGCCCAGGTGGGCAGAATGTCAACAAAGTTTCATCAGCTGTACAATTGCGCTTTAATGTCAAATATTCACTATCCATTTCAGAAGATGTTAGAACAAAGCTTCTAATAGCTTTAAAAAATCAGTTAACCAAGGATGGTGAAATTATTGTGGTTGCTAAGGAATCTCGCAATCAAAAAGACAATCGTCATCTAGTCAGGGAAAAACTGATTTCTATTTTACAAAAGGCATTGTTTGTTCAGAAAAAAAGGAAAAAGACCCGACCAACTAAAGCTTCGCAGGAACGTAGGCTAGCATCCAAACAAAAACACAGTGTTCATAAAAAGATGAGAGGGAAAGTTAAAGGGGATGATTAATCCTAATTTTTCCCTAGCAAATATTTACAATATATTTAGCAATTCTTTTTTTAACCGATTTATTTTAAAGTAGATGGTCATACCTGTTACGAATATTAATACCAGTACAATAAAATTAATTAAATAGGATTTTAATGAAACCAATTTAAATTCAATATTTCTATTTGCATCAATTAAATTAGTAGTAAAATAATAATTTGTTCCATTAGTTGGAATTTCAATCCGAGCAGGAATTCCCTCAAAATCAAACTGGACTGAATTATCCGCTGAAGTTTCTTGCGCTACTATCTCCTTCGGTGCCATAGCTTCATTCAGAGACATTTTCTGCATACCCCGTTCCATCATGGGTGCTTGATAACTTTCCTCGACATTACTAACCATCTGACTGGCTGAATCAAGTTTCTGTAGAGTATTTTGAGTAACATTTGTTAAAAAATGATAGCTTATAAAAAGTATTAAAATTAAAACGGTTAATGCTGCGACCTTGGCCAGGTTGGTTTTTGTCACCATCGTCATTATTTTTTCTCTATATCTTATCAATAAGAGTAATCCGATAGCAAAATAAAATGAAAAAGCATAACTCGACTTAAATAATAACAACAAAGATAAAGGAATCAAAATGGGAACAAAAAGATTCTTTTGCATTTTCAAGAAAGTAAATAATATATAAGCAATGATAAAAAACAGCAAACTACTTGATAACATCGAAATGCTTATAAGCGACTTACTATCTGAGGAAAAACTTGCAAAAATCAAATTCCACGCTTGATCAAACCTCAAGTTAAAAGAACTATTACTAATTATCGTATTAGGTTTAGCCAGCGGTAGATTGAAAAAACCACCAAACACACTAACTTCTTTTTTCGGTAGATACTGAAATTTTACGTCATGATACCCAGGTCCCATGGTTATTAGCAATTGACTGAGATCGTCTTTTAACATCGGTATTGCTTGTCCATCTAACTCCGCATAAAGAATATCACCCTCTATTTTAAATGGTATTTCGGGAGTACCCTTGTTATCTAGTTTAAAACTTGCTTCAATAATCCCTCGTCCTTTTTTAGGAATATAAAAAAGATAATTGGCTTCAGATACTGAAAAGCCCAGTGAACTAAAAACATTCAACTTTTTAATCTCCCAGGAGATATTTTGCTCTTGATTGATAAAGTATCCCCTTGAATTTAATTGAGTTGGATTAATACCACTTTCACTTGGAGTAATCCTGCGCCATTTTGTCTGAGCAAGCACTTGGACCAAGGGATGAGATTCAATAAGAAAAAATTGATTTTCACTCTCAAGTGGGCTTATAAATTCACTTCCCTCAAGGTGGCCATTAACTGTCACAAAATTTTCCCCAGGATTCAATTCAATCGCAATACTTTTTTCTTCCTCTTTGATGTTAAGTTCAGATTTAATAGATTCTATGATCTCTGAATTTTTAAAAAATATTGTCAAGGGTTCCTTGTTTTGATTGGGATTATTAAATTCAAAAGAGTACTGAAAATTAGTAATGTTAGGATTTACCGTCACTCGATATCTTCCGTTGGCGATAACTTTTCCCTTGGTTTTTTTAGCCTCAGTATATTTTCTTAAAACATCTATAGTGATACCCGGAGGAGAATCTTTTCGTATAATGCTTTCGCTATCAGCAATTTGATTTTCCAAATAAAGTACATTTAAAAAATTTAGTGAAAAGTTTCCGGCTTTAGAAAGTTCAATCTCACAACTGGCCTTAAACATATCTTTAAGTGGCATAAACAAAACTGCATTGTTTTCCAACGTAAAGACCCCATCACCTGAACAATTTTTTAGACCTTCTGTGAAGTTGTTTAGAATAACTTCTTTTTTTGATTTTCCAATCATCCGACCATTAAGTTTCATTTCAAATTTTTCGCTTTTAAAACTTCCCTGCAGGGTTAATTTTTCAATTACCATGACATTTTGAATCTCAAGCTGACGTCGCATCTCCTCATATTCTTTAAGTGGAATTGTTACACTTTTCTCATTGGACTCTGCTAAAACATTAAGACAGATTAATAATAAAAAAAGTATTTTCATGGAAACCTCTTCAGTCTAAAAAATATTAAAGAACTGAAAGTATAGCTAGTTTAATTAACCATAGTCAAAACAACTGTATATCTAGTTTTCCTTTTTGTTTTATTAACGACAAAATCAAACACATTGTAAAATATACACAACACTGCGCATCAGTCCGACGGCAGGTGTATGGTGCAAGGTACTTCGAATTTGTCCTATTAGACATTTAAGAAAAAAGGGAGGAATTTATGATTAAATCAGTTCTCATGCTTTTTACTTTTGTTCTTGTCTTGCCAGTTTATGCTGAATTTCAAGGAAAGACTTTCCGGTATAGCACTTCTTATGACAGTTTTGACCGAGTTGCTTACAACCATTATGGTTATTCAGAAAATTTTTCTTCACAAAACTATTGTGGTGGATATCACACCTGTTATCATCCATCCCTTAGAACCGAGCGAATTTATATAGAAGAACGAATTGTTGATTATCGATATGTAGATAATTACAATGCTGACACTAGAATTACTATTTACACAGACAGACACTATTCTAGACCTTATGTAACGTATCACACCCACCGTGGAAGAATAGTCAATCGCTCTTATCATCACAACAATAACTACTATGGTTGGCATTCAGGTTATAACCATCATCAAGATTATTATTATGGTGATTATTACAACTATCACCACCACTACTATTATGAAGTTGACTGGAGTACACCAGAAGGCAAAATCATCACCGGTCTTCATTTTATGGCCACTGGTGTAGAGATGATTGCTTTGTGTAGTGATGTTGATGATGAGGGACTAAGGGCCATTTGCATGGGATTTGGATTTGGATTAGCCGCTAGTGGTTCCGCCTCTTCTGCCCATGGTATTGATCAAGCCATACAAGAATCAAAACTTTATAAAGCGCTTGAAAGAGATGCTCAAATTTACGCAGAAAGAGATCTTGATATTGAATAAGTATCGTAATGATTAACTCCTATCAAAGCTTGCACCAACAGGCTTTGATAGGTTCTTTTAAAAGGAAGTCATGAAGCATTTTATCTTTTTTATTTTGTTGTTTTACGGTTTTGGTATTTTAGGAAACGACACCTATAACTTTTCTCTTCATCTTCAAGATAAAAAAATCGATAACAAAATCAAATATTACTTTCTCATGATCGAAAACAGTATTTCTGGCGGCATCCGCCTGGGTACAAATCAAATAATCAATATTGAATTTGAAAAATTCAATGACGAGCCATTAACGCTTGACTGCCATGAAGATTATTTATCACGTTTTGCTTATCCCGATTTGAGTAGTCCTACCATTTACGTTAATCAAGACATTCTAAGATTAATCGAATCTGATTTGATCTCCCAAAGAAATAAAAACTGCAGCTACTCCGATATCCTAATCAAATCTCTTGAACAATCCATAATGACTTTTAAAAACGCATCTGATTTATCAGCACCTTACTCTAAAAAGAGAAAAAAACAAGTACAACGTTGCCGCATGGATGAACTAAACAATTCCAAGAACGGTTTTTACAAGCCGCCCCTAGCTGATTGCCAAGAAATTATTGATTACGATAATAAAAAAATAAAATATAAAAGATTCAAAAAAGTTTATGTAAAAAGATTGCTCTACTCAACAGATTCTTCCAAAATTGTAGTTGATCCTTCGTCTTTATCGAAGGAAGGTCTGCAAAAATTTAATGTATGTTCACAACCCTATCAATCAGATCTGTACACTGCCCAAAATTTACCTGTTAAAATTCTGGGGTTTGCTATTGTATTTATGGCGCCGGCTTTCAGCTCCTCGCAATTTGGTCATGTTGCCGAAAGATATATTTACTGTGTTGAAAATAGAATGGTCGATACACTTTACGAATTTGGCCAGTTTAGACCAACTAACTTAAATGATTTTAAAAATCGATATAGGTCAGATCTAGATTTTTTATCTGAAGATTCCAATAAGCTTACCCCAACTGATGAAACTTTTATGATCTCTTTACTTAAAAAAAATTACATTCAACCCCGATCAAACCCAGCCAGTTACCAGGTGTATGGAAAAATGCAGCTAAAAAATAACAGGGATATCATTGAGGTTTGGTTAAATATCAACCCGCTTTTAATTTATGATAATTATCTCATCACATTACACCTTTATAAAAAGCAAAAAGAGCTAGTACAAAACAGAAATTCAGTTGATTGGCCGAACTATGATTTATTCCATAGTAACTGTACTCACCCGGTAAGAGAAAAACTAAATCACATTGGTGGGGAATTTTCTATCAATAACTTTGATGGTTTTTTACCTAGTTTTATTTATAATTTTTTAAAGAAAAAAAAGGTCGATAAAATTATTTTTTATCCATCCCAAAAAACTTTGCGACGATATCAAATGCTAGACATTGGAAAATCTATTAATTTTGAAAATATCACTTTTCTTTCTAGTACAATTGATCAAGGTCAAAACAAGTTTATGCTTATCCAACCCGACTTTAAGGGAGGCAGCGGCTTTTTTCTAAACAGAGGCGCTGGAATTGTAAATTTTTTTAGTGCACTCACGGAAACTACTTGGGGAGTGGTAACTTCACCTGCCTCACTATTTACCAATTCTAAGAAGTTGGGTCTTAATAGTATTAAAAGCGGACTAAAAAACTCACTCTTTTCTTTAACTGAGTTTTTTGGCATCGTTCGGATGAGATTTCCTGAACCGACAATCATAAAGCAAGATGAAATAAATTATTTATTAAACATTCTTCCCCATAAAGAACCTGTAATACTAGGTTATCTCTACAACAAATTTTAAATTATTGTAAAAAACACCCTACTTTTCAAATAGCTGGAGATTTATTTTTTTTTAAGATATAAGGACGCACTATTCATTATTAGGGGAGTAAATATGAAATTTATTATCACTTTATTATTACTGGCATTGTCTTGCTTTTCCTACGCCAACGATGACGCAACTGATTCTTGCGAGCAAGTCCGAGATGAAAAAATTAAAGCATGCAATGTTTCCTTTAATAGGTGTAATGCTCATAATCCAGATTCAGATATATGCTTTTCAATATTAGACGATTGCACCACTAAAACTTTCTTAGAATACTTTGAGTGTTTAGAAAATTAAGGATATAAATTCACTAAGGTATTCTGGTTATTCAATATATTGCCTATTTTTTAAAATGAACTTATTCTAAATAAGTGCAGTATGTTTAATCAAAACCAAGGTACCTTATGAAAATTGTATTTTTCACTTCTTTTATACTCTTCAGTATTCTAAGCATTCATGCTAAAGAGCAGGCAACCGCCGCCAATATGGTTTCAATTTATAACCAGAACGCTTCCAACCTTAGGTTTTGTTTTGATCGTATTCAAGACAACAAAAGCAAAAATATTATAAAAAATATCATAGAAGGCGAAAAAATCACTACTTTATCACCTATCGCTGATCATAAGGATTATTATCAAATAGTGGAAAACAAACTCAATATCCGCTTTGACAAAAACATACTTAAAACCAATCAATTTATTTTCAAAAATTTTAAAATAACTCTTCCCTCAAAACATAACGCCGGAATTATTAAAAATAATTTAGAAAAAGTAGAAAGTAATAAATCACTTTCTAACCGAGCTACTTTGTATATAACTTGCTTTTTAGGATCTGAAAACAATACTTCCAATATAACCGAACTTAAGTCTGATTCAATTGATGTAAAAATCAATGAATATAATAAAAATGTTCAAAACCCCCAGTATTTTTCTGATAAAATCGAGGATCCTGAAGATAAAAAGGTGTACGAGAATTTGCTCAAAACCAGCAAAATCGGCGAACTTCCTCCAATTGAAAAAAAGGGAAATTTATATCAAATGAAACAAAACGGTATAACCTTAGAATTTGATCAAGATTTAATAAAGCAGGGAAAAGTCCGTATTAACAACGAAATAATTGACTTAAGTGGTGCTACAAATGCACAAGAAATAACTGAGATTATCCAAAAAGCATTTAAAAAATAATTTTTCCCACGCCCTTGATCAGGTATAATAAGACATAATAACGTGTGCTTTATTTCATGAATAGTAATATTCAAAAAAGATATGCTTGTTCGTTTTTTTATTGGGAAGAAGGTCATTAATGAAAATACTTTTTGCAGAAGATAACCAAGACATACGAGAATTTTATTGCTCTCTTTTTTCCGAATGCATTCCAGGAGTTCAAATTATTGAAGTAGATAATGGGAAAAACGGTATTGCAGAACTCTTGAAAAGAAATAATTCTTTTGATCTCGTAATCACTGATTATTTTATGCCCAATGGCCATGGAGATTTAATTTGTAATTACCTTTATAAGACTGGTTCAAATATACCTTTTATTTACTTAACGGCTAGGCCATATGAAGAAATTATGACTAAGACTTCATTTTTTCCTATGAGAAAAGGACTAGATCATTATTTAAAAAAATCAGGTAACGTTAACAACTTTTATCACAAAATGCGTGACATCTGTTTGAATATTATGAATTATTATAAAGAAAGTAATATGAGTATTCCTGATGGTTTTCAACAAATATCGGAATATTTTTTACAAACAATAAAATAACTTACCTTAAAAAAGAAAAATTCTATGATGGCACTTGAAAATTATTTTAACGAACTTCCATCTGCACTTACCCTTTCAGATATAAATGGAAAAATTCTTTTTATGAATAAAAAGGCAGAAGAAACATTTCAAAAATATGGAGGAAAAGATCTTATAGGAAAAAGCCTCTATGATTGTCATAAAGAATCTTCAAATCAAAAAATGCATGAGATGCTTGCTACAGGAAAAGGTAATATTTACACCATTGAAAAAGATGGTGTAAAAAAACTTATCTACCAAATGCCGTGGAAAAAAGAAGGGATCACTATGGGTCTCATGGAGTTTTCTATTGTACTTCCTGATAATATGCCACATTTTATTCGTTAAAAGCACACACTTAAAGTATAAGATTTTCATTTTTAAGAATAATCTTTTCCATTCCTTTAACCGTTTTCCCCAATATCCAATATTTTTCTCCCATTCTGTCCAGGGAAGTTGTCAAACATTTTGGATTATCAGTTACAATCGTAAGCCCTATACCCATATTAAACGTCTGATACATTTCTTTTAAATCCAAATTACCTAGATTTTTTAATATAGAAAAGATTGGTGGTATTTCATCGAAATCTGGTAGATTTTCAATCACATAATCAAAATTAGAATTCATTCGACTAATGTTCAAAAAGCCACTACCGGTGATATGAGCTAATCCTAAAATATTCTCTCTATGTTCTTTTAAAAGAGTAGACAAAATTTGATGATAAATTTTAGTGGGGTTGAGCGCCATATTAAGATGGTCATTTTTGCTAATTATTTTTCTTACTAGTGAATATCCATTTGAATGCAACCCGGAAGATGGCAATCCAATAATGGTATCACCTTCTTTGATTTTTTTTCCATCGATAAGATCTTTTTTGAAAACTTCACCTACCGCAAATCCCGCCAAATCGTATTCGTCATCCTTATAAAATCCTGGCATCTCAGCAGTTTCCCCACCTATAAGCGCACATTGGCTTTGTTTACATCCATCCACAATTCCATCAATCAAAGACTGGCTAATATTCAAATCAAGTTTGCCGCAAGCAAGATAATCTAAAAACAAAAGAGGAGTTGCCCCTGTACATAGAATATCATTTACACACATGGCGACCAAATCGATTCCGATGGTATTATGAATTCCCAGATGTTGGGCAATTTTAAGTTTCGTACCAACTCCATCTGTTCCTACTGAAAGCAATTTGTCATCGGTGATTTCATAAAGAGCCGCAAATCCTCCCACTCCTTCATAAACCCTTTTTCCGTAGGTGGATTTAACCTTTTGTTTTATAGACTCAACCAGTTCATCACCTTTATTAATATCAACGCCACTCTCTTTGTAGGTAACCATACCGCCTCCTTAGTGTCTAAAATGTCTGGTGCCTGTAAACACCAGCGAAATATTATTTTCATTACATGCTTTGATAACCTCATCATCCCGAATACTTCCACCTGGCTCAATTATATATTTAATGTTATTGGTTTTAGCCAGTTCAATGCTATCTGCAAAAGGAAAAAAAGCATCTGAAGCGAGCACCATTTCACTAAAATTAGTTTGGTTATTTTCTTTAGCCTTATTGATCGCTTCTTGCAAAGAAATAACCCGGTTAGGATTACCCATTCCAGCTCCTGCTAAAGCAAAACCTTCAGGGGTATCACGAACTAAACCTATGGCATTACTCCTTAGATGTTTTGTTACCATAATTGCAAAGTGAGCCAGTTCTTTTTTTTCGCTGGGAAAAAGTGTTTTACTGACCGTTTGAAATTCAAGATCGAGCCCTAAGTCCTCTGTTTGTACTACAAATCCACCAGAGATTGACCTTACTACTAGTTGATCATTATTGATCATACTCGGATCAATGGGAATCAAACGAAGATTTTTTTTCTTGGAAAATAATGTAAGCGCTTTGGCGGAAAATGCAGGTGCTATAATGACTTCCACAAATTTATCATCTAACCAAAGAGAAATGTCTTCATGAATTTCTTGGTTAAAACAAATAATAGAACCAAAACTACTTATGGGGTCACCATTCCATGCAAGCTTAAGTGCATCCAAAGGTGTTTTGGCCAAAGCTGCGCCACAAGGGTTCAGATGCTTAATAATGG
>Ga0208375_1003365_pt1 | contig 13722 bp, 16 predicted proteins | sample RifOxyD1_FD_184038 | JGI IMG/M metagenome (GOLD analysis project Ga0208375, IMG submission 184038) | Soil microbial communities from Rifle, Colorado - Rifle Oxygen_injection D1 (SPAdes) | ecosystem: Environmental > Terrestrial > Deep subsurface > Rock core/Sediment | place: Rifle, Colorado... | reverse complement strand
AACTTATTTTATTTATTTTATTAATGCGAGCGATGTCGGGAGTATAAATCCTGCGGAACTCAAAATTTCCGAAAGAATTAAAAACTTTGCTTTTTTATGTTAAAGATGGAACAAATAAAAGTAGACGCAAAAGAAATAATGACAAAATTAGCAAGACTTCAGACAGATATGGATTATGTAAGGGAGCACATAAAAGATATTTCTTTAACAGAAGACGATTTGGAAGCTATTGAAGAAGCCAGAATAGATTTGAAAGAAGGAAAAACAAGGAGATTATAACTCTCAATGTATTTTGTAGACCTTTCTCAACATGCTCAAAAATTTTTAGATAAACTTGATTTACACATAAAAAATAGAATTGAAAATACTCTAAAAAGATTAGAGAATAATCCTGTTCCAAGCGATTCCAAATTTATTGGAAGAGATGGCGGAGAAAAAATTTTTCGTTATAGAATTGGAGATTATCGGGCTTTGTATTCTATTAATGAGAAAAATAAGATTATTCTTGTTATGAAAATTGATAAAAGACCAAGAGTTTATGATTGATGAATATCTCTTAATTAATCTTAAATATTAATTGAAAAGAAATTGTTGAAAGTGTAAATAAATAATTAAAAGAAAGATTTAAACTTCATACAAATAAACTCTCCCCTCTTGCTTTTTAATTTTCCAATTTGGTAATTTCCACCAATGAGAAATTATAATTGAACCAGGCTTTAATTCTTTTTTGAATTTTTTTGATAATTTGTTTGTTATTGTATTAAACTGAAACATTACAATTTTATTATATTTCGACAAGTCTTCTTTAAAAAAATTCTTCCAATAAATTTTTATTTTATTCTGCAACCTTAATTTTTTTATTTTTCTTCTTGAAATCCAGACTAAAAAAGGGTTAATTTCAAACCCCAATATTTCTATTTTTGAATTTTTTGAAAACTTTTTTGCAAGAGCAATGCAAATTCTTCCGTCGCCAGAACCTAATTCTGCAATTCTGTCTCCAGATTTTGGAGCTGTAAATTTAATTATATTTTTCAAAGCTTTGCCTCTGCTTGGCTCATAAGGAGCGCCAAAAAAGAAAGGGATTACAAAAAAATAAGCTAAAATAATTGATAAAACTGCTAATGGAATTAAAATTATAATAAAAATCATAGATAATTATTGATTTAAGGAGTTTTATATTTTTCCTGATTCAAACATTTCTTGATAAAGATTTATCTTTATTGTATTAATGTCGCTTTGAGGCAAATTTATAGGGTCTTTAGCTCCATAAAAAATGCAATAATCTTTCCATTCAATAATTCCTACTAAGTTTTTAGTATAAACTCTTTTTTGTTCAGGAGTTAATTCATTAATTTTATCATAAATATTCTTTCCCATTATTTAAAAAACAGGCGATGATTTTTAAAGATTTATATTTGTATTGATAACTTTTAAAAACATCTTTTAGTTTGATAATATTATGTACGAGCCGCAAAAAGTAGAAAAAGAAATTTTGGAATTTTGGGAAAAAAATAAAATTTTTGAGAAATCTTTAAAAAAAAATAAAAATAAAAAACCTTACATATTTTACGACGGACCTCCATTTGCGACGGGAATGCCTCACTATGGACACATTTTAGGTTCTGTAACCAAAGATGTTTATGGAAGATTCTGGACAATGAAAGGTCGTTATGTTAGAAGGGTTTGGGGGTGGGATTGTCATGGACTGCCTATAGAGAATATTGCAGAAAAGGGATTGGGAATAAATTCAAGAGATGAAATTGAAAAAATGGGGATAAAGAAATTTAATGATTATTGCAGGAGCAAAGTTTTAGGATATGCCGACGCCTGGAAAGAAGTTATAACAAGAATCGGAAGATGGGTGGATATGGAAAATTCTTATAAAACAATGGACAACGAATATATTGAAAGTGTTTGGTGGGCATTCAAACAACTTTGGGAAAAAGGATATATCTACGAGGGAGAAAAAATATTAATGTACTGCCCGAGATGTTCAACTCCGTTGGCAAAAGCTGAAATTGCAATGGATAATTCTTATAAAAATATAAAAGAAGATTCTGTCGTTGTAAAATTTAAATTAAAATTTGAAAAAAAATTCAATGAAAATGTTTATGCTTTAGCGTGGACAACTACTCCATGGACATTGCCTTCAAATTTAGCTTTAACAGTTAATCCTGATTTAGAATATGTTTATTTAAGGGATAAATCAGATAAAAATATTTATTTACTTGCAAAAAAATTAGTTAGTAATTTTTTTAAAAATCCTCAGGAATATGAAATCTTAGAAGAAATTAAAGGAAGAAAATTAGAAGGAAAAGAATACGAGCCATTATTTGATTATTTTAAAAATAATAAAAATTCATTTAAATTTCTTTTGGGGAATTTTGTAACTGCTGAAGACGGCACTGGAATTGTTCATACTGCTCCCGCTTTTGGCGAAGACGATTATGCAATTTGCAAAAAATACGGCATTGATATAGTTCAACCAGTGGATGATAAAGGGAAATTTACAAAAGAGGTTAAAGATTTTGAAGGGCAATTTGTTCATCATTCAAATAAAAACATAATAGATTTTCTAAATAAAAATAAAAAAATTGTTTTAATAAAAAAAATTGAACATGAATATCCTTTTTGCTACAGATGTGAAACAAAACTATTGTATCGAGCTATTCCGGCATGGTTTGTAAATATTCAAAAAATTAAACCTAAATTATTAAAAATAAGCCAAAAAATAAATTGGCATCCTGAGTTTTTGAAAGAAGGAAGAGTGAAATACACAATTGAAACCGCTCCAGACTGGAATATTTCCAGAAATAGATATTGGGCAACCGCGATGCCAGTATGGGTTTCAAAAGACGGAGAAAAATTAATTATAGGAAGTGTTGAAGAATTAAAAAAATATGCAAAAAATATAAGCGGAAAGATAGATTTGCACAAAGATTTTCTGGATGAAATAATTTTAGAAAAAAATGGGAAGGAATTCAGGAGAATTCCCGAAGTTTTAGACTGCTGGTTTGAATCCGGCGCAATGACTTTTGCGCAATTCCATTATCCGTTTGAAAATAAAAAATTCTTTGAAAATAATTTTCCGTCGCAATTTGTTGCAGAATATATTGCGCAAGTTAGAGCATGGTTTTATTACATGATGGTTTTATCGACGATATTGTTTGAAGAAATTCCGTTTGAAAATGTTGTAACAACTGGAACAGTTTTAGCTGAAGACGGGGAAAAAATGAGCAAGAGCAAGAATAATTTTGTAGATCCAATAATTTTAATAGATAAATATGGCGTTGATGCTTTAAGGTTTTATTTAATGTCAAGCCCAGTTATGAATTCAGATGATATTAATTTTTCAGATAAAGGTGTGGAAGAAGTATACAAAAAAATAATCTTATTAATTTACAATAGTTTAAATTTTTATGAAAGCTGCAAAGATGATAAAAAATGCAGTCAAATAAAAGAACAGGTAAAAAAGCAAATAAGCAAGGAATTAACAGACCAATGGATTTTATCCAGATTAAATGAGTTTGGAGAAAAAACAGGAAAATATTTAGAAGAATACAATACAATAAAATCCTGTGTAGAGATAAAAAAATTTGTTGAAGATCTGTCGACGTGGTATCTAAGAATCAATAGGGATAGAATTTCTAAAGAAAAAGAGGCCAAAGAAACTTTAAGATTTGTTTTAAATAATTTTGCCAAAATAATTTCTCCAATACTGCCTTTTATTTCAGAAAAGATTTATCAAAGTTTGAATGGAAATGAAAATTCGGCGCATTTGGAAGAATATCCAAAATTAAAATTAAAAGCATCTGAAAAAAAATTATTAGACGGCATGAATGATATTCGGAAAATTATTTCTTCCGGATTAAAAACAAGGGATAAACTCCAAATTGGTCTTAAATGGCCCCTTGCTAAAGCTGAAATTATCTTTGACAAAAAAATTTCAAAAGAGTTTCAAAAGATAATTGCTGATCAGATTAATGTTAAAAAACTTGAAATTAAATCTGGAAATGAACTTTCAGTAAATTTTGATATTGTTATGACTCCAGAATTAGAAGCCGAGGGGTATGCAAGAGAAATTTCGCGTCAAATTCAAGCATTTAGAAAAGAACTTGGTCTTGAAAAAAGCGACTGGATTAATCTTCAGTTGATTACCGACGAGGAATTTAAAAAAATTCTAGAAAAAGAAATGGAATTTATCAAAGAAAGAACAAATACTAAAGAATTATTTATTACCGCAGATAAAAATATAAAAGAAAGATTTAAAAAGAATATTGAATTTAAAATTAAAGATAAAAAGGGAGTGATAGGGATTGTCGATATAAAATCAAGATAAATAGCTAAAACACTACTAACCGGTAATCCTTGAAGTTCGCTCCTTTAATATAATAAACTTTAAAAAGAAAAAAAGAGGTAGTATATATAACTAAAAATGATCATACGAGACGAATTTTTAAGCAGACTAAGAAAAATATTCGATTTAAATTTGTACGAAGTTAAAGTCTGGACAGCGCTTCTTTCTCGAGGGACTTCTACTGCAGGAGAATTAAGCAATATTTCTGATGTTCCAAGATCAAGAACATACGATATTTTAGAAAGTTTAGAAAAAAAAGGATTTATTATCATGAAGTTGGGTAAGCCAATTAAATTTGTAGCTTTAAAACCCGAAGAAGTTGTTGAAAGAGTTAAGAAAAATTTAGTTAAATATACTCAAGAAAGAACAAAAAGATTAGAAACTTTGAAAGGCGACGAAGTTCTTACCGAATTAACTGAGATATTCACTAAAGGAATTAAATTTGTTGAACCTTCTGATTTATCTGGAAGTTTAAGAGGACGACAGAATCTTTATAATCATTTAGATATGATGTTAAGAGACGCTGAAAAAACTGTCACCATTGTAACAACTGCAGATGGATTAAATAGAAAGTTTGAAGCGCTGATGCCTGCTTTAGAAAAATGCAAGAAAAGAGGAGTTAAAATAAGGATTGCAGCTCCAATTAATAAAAATAATATAAAAGTTGCCAAAGATTTGAAGAGCGTCGCTGAAGTTAAGGATTTACAGGATATTAAAGCAAGATTTATAATTATTGACGGCAATCAGATAATGTTCATGCTTCTTGACGACGAGAAATTCCATCCAAACTATGATATTGGTGTTTGGATTAATACAGAATTTTTCTCACAGGCATTAGAGCAGATGTTTGAACTTGCTTGGAAAGAAATGAAAAGAGTTTAAAATTATTTTTTTAGTCTAACTGTTGTATAAGGTTTTCCGTTTTTATCGTTTCTATTATGTTTGATTCTTTCTATATTAATTCCGATTATAAAATATCTTTTCTTAATTTAAGGAAATAAAAAAATAAAGAAGAAGTATAAAAAAATAAAAAAAATAAAAATTTATTTAATTTCGCGCTAAACTAAAAACGTTTTTTATTGCTACAATTACTGTAGCCGGCACGAATACTGCAAGCAATGCGTCAAGAATTGCTCCGACATAAGGCATCTCACTCATTAAACTGCCGCCGAGAGCGCTCGCAATTATTAACACTGCTCCAGACATTAGGAAAGGCGCAACTTCTTTATCAGTAACATTAAGTAATCCTACAATAAGTCCGATAACTACAAGAACTATTGCCCAATTTCCCATTATAGGGTCAAATAATCCAAGAACTACTGCAAGAATTACACCAATAAGAAACGCCCATTTTCCTACAACATTTATTCCTTTTGTTTTTGCCATCTTAAATTTAAATTATCCACCTCCTTTCAAATTAATATATCTTGAAATAAAAAGTTTTTCACTCCTTTTTTCAAGTGAATAATTAAAGAAATTTTTATTTAAATATGTTTTGGTTGGCTGAGTTTTGTGTATTAATATTACATTTCTTCCATTACTTCTATACCTAAAAGATAAAGTGATTTTTTTATTGTTATTCTGAATGCTTCAACAAGTTTTAGCCTGAATTGTTCATTTTCTGATCCGATTACAGGACAGGAATGATAAAATTCGTTGAATTTTTGCGCAAGTTCAAAAGAATAGTTTGCAACTAAATTTGGAAAAAGATGTTCATAGGATTTTTTTACAGCTTCGGGAAAATCATTTATTTTTTTTATCAAAGCAATTTCTTTTTCATTTAATATTTCTGATTTTGATTTTTTTGTATTTTTACTCGCTTTTCTTAATATGCTTGATGCTCTCGCATAACTATACTGCAAATATGGTCCTGTATTCCCCTCAAAGTCAAGGAATTTTTCTATGTTAAAAACAATGTCATTTGTTCTCTGATTTTTCAAATCTCCATAAAAAATTGCAGCTATTGCGATTTTTTCTGCAATTTCATCTTTATTTTTTAAATCAGGATTTTTTTCTTGTATTTTATTTTTTGCAATTTCTATTGTTTCATTTAAAATATCTTCCATAAAAATAGTTTTTCCTTTTCTTGTTGCAAATTTTTTACCGTCTTCATCAAGATAAAGTCCGTGAGAAGCATGCACGCATTCTTTTGAAAATTTATAGTTCATTAATTCTAAAACCTTGAAAACCTGCTGAAAATGCAATTTTTGCTCCTGTCCAACTTCATAAATCATTTTGCTGAATTTATATTTATTATAACGCTCAATTGCTGCGGTCAAATCTCTTGTAGCGTAGAGTGTTGCGCCGTCAGTTTTCTGAATTAAGCAAACACCAAGATTATATTTATCGAGATTTACAATAAGAGCGCCTTCGCTTTGCTCTAAAAGTTTTTTTGATTTTAATTCTTTAATTGTTTTGTCCATTTTATTATTATAAAAAGATTCTCCTGATATGACATCAAATTTTACTCCGAGAATTTTATATGTTTTTTCAAAATCTTTCATGCTTAAATCTTTGAACATCTTCCAAAGCTTAAGGGCTTCTTTGTCTCCGTCTTCAAGTTTCTTAAACCATTTTCTCGCATCTTCTTCATACTCTTTCTTATTTCCTTCAATATACCATTTAAGCATATTTTTTGCTGGGTCTTTTTTTAATTCTTTATCATTTCCTATTTTTTTGTATCCTGCTATCATCTTTCCAAATTGGGTTCCCCAGTCTCCAAGATAATTTATCTTAACTGTTTTGTATCCTTGAGATTTTGCAATATTTGATATTGAATTTCCGATTATTGTTGAACGCAGGTGTCCAATTCCAAATGGTTTTGCAATATTTGGCGAAGACATATCTATAACAATAGTTTTTCCTTTGCCTTCATTGGAATTTCCATACTTCTCTTTTTCTTTAAGCGCTTTTTTAATTAAATTAACGGCGAGAATTTTTTTATCAACAAAAAAATTAAGATATGCTCCTGAAACTTTTATTTCAGAAATTTCTTTTGGAATATTTTTAATTTCATTTTTAATTTTTAAGGCAATTTCATTTGGAGCTTTTCTTAATTTTGAACTAAGAAAAAAACACGGAAACGCAAAATCTCCCATTAAAGAATCTGGCGGGATTTCAATTTTCTCTTCAATTTCTTGAATTGTTAATTTTAAATTAAAAGAATTTTGTATAGCGTTTTGTAAAATTAAGGAAATCACTCTTTTCATAACATTTATAAGTAATAATTGGTTTTTATAAATTATGGCTGAAATAAAAACTGACAATCTTGAAAAAGCGCTTAATAAAAAAACAAACGAACAACAAACTCCAAAAATGTCAAATGCTAAAGCAAAAGATTCTTTTCAAGGATCTAGAGAACAAGAAGTTGCTTTTCATCAAGGAGCTTTAAACACGCTTCTTAACGAGAGAAACGAATTTTTTAAGATAATTCAAAATGTTGAAGGCGTTATGCAGGCGCATATTAAAAGACTTGAAGAGCTTGGCGTTAAAATACAAATTAGAAAAGAAAATTGAAAATTCTTAATCACTTTCTAAGCAAGTTACGAACTCAAAACTTTTTTACAGAACTAATCAATACAACATTGGTGCATTAAAGGTTGGTAAAAATGTTTAAAAGCAATAAAAAGTTATTTATACTTGATGGTATTAGAAAGATTATTAGGGGGAGGAAAACCCATAGATGACATTGTTATTGGAATACAAAAGGTCATTACCTACACATTTATTTTCCTTTTGATTTTTTTAGTAGGATATAATGCTTTTGGAAGTTCTAATAATGCTCAAATATTAAATAACACCTATCTTCCGATAGTAAGCGGTTGGATTGGAATAATACTCGGATTTTATTTTAGCCGAGAAATAGCAGACATAATAAGTAAAAAATTAAAAGAATCTCAAAGAGAAAGAAAAGAAGAAAATGAAAAGGTTAAAGAAGAATACAAAAAGTTTAAAGAAGAAACATCAAATATTATTATAGAATTATTAAATAAACAAGAACAAACACAAAATGGGAAAAGAACAAGACGAAAAAAATAGAAATGAACTGAAAGAAGTAATTCAAAGAGCAAAGTTAGACGAGGATTTTAAGAAACGGCTTTTAGTTTTTGCAGAAGAATTAGAAAATGGAAGATTGGAACAATTATTAAATGATATAAAACAAAAATTAAATAGAGATTGTCCTAATTAATTTCCACAACCCAAATTAATCAGTTCTAACTATTTATTTTCAGAATTTAATTTTAATTCCGTCGCCAATTCATAAGGGCATTTATTTATTGTTTGATGTTTAGTTATGAAATTATAATAAATACTCCAACCTTTCAAAATTGCATTCGCGGATTCAATACTTCCGTGAAAACCTCTGAATGTTTTAGTTCGCTGTCTTAAATTATTATGCAATCTCTCAATAGGATAATTAAAACCACCACCCTTTGAAGCATTAACTCTATTATGAAAAACATTACATTTTTGTTCTTTGACAGAATAACCAAATACTTTTTTTATTGCTTGTGGATATGCAGGTAATCCATCGGTGGTTATTACTTTAATTTGTTTTTCTGTTTTTATCTTAATGTTTTTTATTACTTCTTTAACTTCGTCCATTCCTCTTGATTTATAATAATTTGAAGCAACCATAAATTTAGTTGTCGGACAAATAGAATCAATAAACCAATTTTTTTCATTTCCTAATTTTTGTTTATGTGGTTTTCTTCTGTTATATTCCACTTCGTCAATCTGAACTTCTGCACCAATATTTAATTTTAAATTATTTGTAAAATTAGAAATCATTACAGAGTATTTTCTAATCCATCTCAAAATAGAAGAATGGTCGGAATTATGAGGATAAAATGCTTTAAAATGTTCTTGAACTTTTCTCGTGCTTACTCCTCTATAAAATAAATCAATAGCACAAGTTATTTTTTTATTATTATTTCTCATTCTAAAAAATCCGTCGTCAAAAGTAAAAGTTTTATTGCAGTTATTACATTTATATCTCTGAATTAATCCTCTATTTTCAGTTTTCCTTTTAGTCCATTTAATTACGTTTTCGCTTTTGCAGTAAGGACAAACTTTTTTAACTTCTATTTCTTGTTTATTATTGTGTTTCATTTTTACGAGTGGGATACAAAAGGGGGGTGTTGAAGCACCCTTCATTTTCTTTTGTATTATTTATTATATACCTATTAGGAATATATCCTTTATAAATGTTTTGTTTGTTAGGTATATATTATTAAGGATATAACAAAAGGTTTATAAACAAAAGGAATATTATTTTTATTATGGTAGAAAAGAAAGAAGAGTTTGGATACGATATTTTTATTAAAGGAAATAAATGTTTTAGATGTAGTCATAAATGGGTGCAGAGAGAAGAAGATAAACCTCGTATATGCCCGAAGTGTAAAAGTCCATATTGGGATAAAGAAAAAACTAAATTTACTAAAAATGATAAAAAGAAAAAATGAAAAAGTATAAAGTTTTAGATTTATTTTCTGGATGTGGTGGATTAAGTCAAGGATTTGAACAAGCAGGTTTTGAGATAGTAGCAGGAAATGATATTTTAGAATATGCTGGAAAAACCTATATGGGTAATCATCCAAACACTAAATTTTTTTTGGGAGATATAACTAAAAAAAATATAAAGCAACAAATTATAAACTATATGAAAGAAAAGGGTTGCGAGGTTATAATTGGTGGACCACCTTGTCAAGCATATTCTCTTGCTGGATTAAGAGACCCTAACGACCCAAGAGGAAAACTTTTTGAAGAATATGTCGAGATAGTTAAAGAATTACAACCTAAAATTTTTGTTATGGAAAATGTTAAAGGTATCTTAACTATGAAACACGAAAGAGATAATTTAACAAAAGAAGAAAAGGAAGAACTTGAAGAATTAAGAAATTATGAAAAAGAAAAAGCAGAACTTCTTTTGTTAAGAAAACAACACAAAAATAATACTGAAAAATATAAATTTACAAATTTAGATGAAAAAAGAATTGAAGAACTTAAAGAAAAAATCAAATTTTTAAAAGAACATTTAGGAAATTGTCAAGAAAAAGTAACTGACAAAATAATTAATAGATTTAATTTATTAGGGTATGATGTTAAGTTTAAACTTTTAAATTCTGCAAATTATGGAGTTCCACAAAAAAGAGAAAGAGTTATTTTTATAGGTAAAAAGAAAGATGGAAAAATCACTCACCCAATTCCAACCCATTCAGAAAAAGGAGAAAATAATTTAAATAAGTGGGTTACAATAAAAGAAGCAATAGGAGATTTAGAAGATAAAAAAGAAGATATTAAATTTAATCATATTTTTACTTCTCACAATAGTGAATTTTTAAATAAGATAAAAAATACTCCTATTGGAAAAAGTGTTTTTGGAAATTATGCAGATGCTTTTTTTAGAGTTTATCCAAATCAACCAGCAAGAACCGTTAAAGAAAATCACGGAGGAGTTTTTGTTCATTATAAAAATAACCGAGTTATGACTCCGAGAGAATTAGCCAGATTACAAAGTTTTCCAGACACATTTATTTTTGAAGGAAGTAAAAGTCAACAATTAGTTCAAATTGGAAATGCTGTTCCTGTTGGATTAGCAAAAGCAATCGCAGAAAATATTTGGAAATTAATTGATTAATGCTTTTTCTTTGTAGCAAGAAGTTTATCACCTAAAACATCCATAAATCTTAATATCTTTTCAGGTTCAGGAATATCTTTAATTCCTATACTCTTTAAATTATTTTTATTTGGAATTTGTATTCTTCCTGAAAGAGCATTAAATATATTACTCCAATTTCTACTATCTGATTTTAACATTCCATCCTTTGTTAAAAAAGATTCTAAATATAGAGATTCAATTCCCTTGAATAAAACATTACTATTCTTCTCATCTATTTTATATTTTGATTTTAGAACAAGATACAATTTTGGTTTATCATTTTTATCATAATAGTTTTTTAAAATATTTCCTGCACAAACACCATTATTTGAACTTCCATCTTTTTCTACCTTAAGATTTACTAATAACTCAATTTTATCATCTTCTTTTAATTTTACATCATAAGCCGAAGTTGTAGTGCTTCCGTCAGAAGAAAAATATTCATCTTTTGGTAATTGTTGAACTAAAAATTCTTCAATTAAGAAACCAAGTGCAGTTGAAGAATTAACCGCTGACCCTTCCAAACAAACAGGAACATCATTTAATCTCATATTAATTTTTTCTTTATGTTTTTTCCATATTTCAGAAACATCTTCTACAACAACTTTTTCAAACAATTCTGCTATTTTTTGATATTCTTCTTTTCCAATAGTTTTAACTTTTTTAAGATAAGATATTAATTCCTCTTTATTTCCCATAATAAAAAGATAATTCTAAAACTTAAAAACCTATCTACCAACCTCTAACTCACCAATGTAAATCAATACAAATATTTAAAAATCAATTTTTGTTAATACTATTAAGATGAAAAAAAGTCTGGTGATAATAAGTTTTGCATTTATATTTTTATTAAGTATGTCAATTATTTCTGCAAATCATAGACAAGATAATCAGGATGGAAAGATTTATTTTGATGATTGGTTAAATAATTTGTGGGGAAAAATTACTGGAAAAGCGATAGCTAAATCAGGTCCATCGTCTTGTGTTGATAGCGACGGAAATGACATAACTAACAAGGGATATGTTACGATTACTAGCAGTGATAGTAGCAGTGATAGTCCTCCTTCTATAAGTTTCACAGATTCTTGCGCAAGCACTTCTGCTGTAACAGAATATACTTGTTCAAGTTCAACAGCTTCACAAGCAACTTCAGCAAGTTATCCCTGTCAGTCTGGATATTCTTGTAATGATGGGGCTTGTAAATCTACAAGAGTACCATCTTCACCGCTCCAAGTAAATACTTGCTTTGATAGCGACGGAAATAATATAACTAATAAAGGAAATGTTACAATCCTTGGTCACCCTCTTTATGTAGATTCTTGCGCAAGCACTTCTGCTGTAACAGAATATACTTGTTCAAGTTCAACAGCTTCACAAGCAACTTCAGCAAGTTATCCCTGTCAGTCTGGATATTCTTGTCAGAATGGCGTGTGTTTTTCTTCTTCTTCTTCTTGCGATTCTAATATATATGACTGCGACGGAAATGGAATAATCTCGGGACCTTCTTGTTCAGGAATAGATCCAAATGCTGATGGAAGTGGAGTTTTTGTTGATTTTTTATCTTTTAATAGTTTAACAAATTATACTAATCTTGGAAATAAAACAATTCAATTAGCAGAAAATTATCAGGGAGTTGAGTTTGATTGGGATTTTTCAGATGAATTTAATTTTTGCGGGGTTTCTTTAAAAACTTCTGATGAAAACGACAATTTCGGATATGTTGTATTTAATTATTCCAGCGGGGTAGTTGAAGATAAAACTGCTTTTGTCGATAGAATTAATAAATCAAATATAGTTTGTGTAAAAGATTCTTTTGTTGCTGACATTAGCGAAATTAGCGCTAAATGCAACGCTCCCGACGAAATCTTAATTAATTGTCCTGGAAATTTTACCGTTAATAATCCCACTTATAATTATAATTGTACAATTACCTCTGATGAACTTCAATATCAGATTTGGCCTTTAAAACATTCTGCAGTTAAAGAAATGACTGGCTTGGTTTCTGCTGGAACTGGAATGTTATCATGCGTTGAAAATTGGAGTTGCACTGATTGGTCTGATGCTTTTAATCAGTGCGGAACAAAAACCTGCGTTGATTTAAATGATTGCGGAACAATGTTTGACAAACCTTTTGAAGAGCAGAGTTGTGATATAGTTGGAGAAGCCGGAGGGAAATTTGGCGCAGGAAGTTCTGAACTTTCGGAACGTAAAGGGAAATCAATCCTATTTTTTATTCTTGGAATTGTCGGACTTATTTTACTTATTTTACTTAGCATATATTTTGTAAAAAGAAGAAACTCTGAAGAAGAACTTTCTGAAAATCAAACTCATAATCAAACATCTCCTCCAAGAAGTCCGCCCGCTTCTCCTCAAAATAGAGCAGTTAATAATCAATCTAAATATAATCAGTTAGCTCCTCAGCGTTAAATTTTATTGTGGTAAAAAGTCAAGAAAATATTTATTATTTTAAATAATTGATGATTTGATTATAATTAAAATAAACCATAATAATTATTATAAACTCTTATAATTTATCTTTTTAATGAAATTCAAAAGAATAACTGCAGTATGGATTGGTTCCGGGAATATTGAAATAGAATCATTAAGTAAAATCATTGATGCTTTGAAAGAGGTGGATAATTTTCCTTCGCCAAATGTTTTAACTGAAGGTAAAGAAGATATTGATAATCTTGAAAGAAAAGTT
>Ga0208375_1003363_pt1 | contig 13733 bp, 7 predicted proteins | sample RifOxyD1_FD_184038 | JGI IMG/M metagenome (GOLD analysis project Ga0208375, IMG submission 184038) | Soil microbial communities from Rifle, Colorado - Rifle Oxygen_injection D1 (SPAdes) | ecosystem: Environmental > Terrestrial > Deep subsurface > Rock core/Sediment | place: Rifle, Colorado... | reverse complement strand
TCTCTGTTATCAAAAAATTTTTGAAGTCCAGTTGATTGATATCTACTGAATTCCGTTGCTCCCACAAATATATAATTGACAGCCGCTGCTCGAAGCAATTTAAATGCCAGGGAAACATCTGGGGTATTATAAATGGTTTCGAGAGTGGTTATCTTACTCATGGCCAGATAGTACGGGGTACCTCGCAGCATAACGTGATTAGGCCAGCCAATATAAGAGGGAAGGCCTGTGAACTTGGCTATGCGAAGAGTGCTTAAATCAAAAGGCTTCTCCCCCACTGCTTCCAATATAATAGGGGTACCTTTAATGTTTTTATTAATCCAATTGCTTGCTTCATATGCTCCCTTATCCCAGTTCTCATAAGTAGTGAGAGGGTCAAGGGAAAATGGATCGTGAAGTTTATAAAAGAAATTACTCAGCTGCAGGGTCCCGAATATACCTATCAATATGGAGATGAGTAGAGCAAAAGACCAAATCAGATATTTGAAATTCAAGATTTTAAGCTGACTTTTCAGTATCCGTATTGGTAATCGAAGTAAAATCACCGCACATATCGCAAACCATATCCAGACATTATTATATGTTTTGAAAATGGTATTGAATCTATCCATAAAATAAAGATGTTCTGCTAAAAAAATAAACATAAGCGCAATCAGCAGTAACTTGAAGGGATAATTTAAATAATCATGAAGATTCCCCCTACTGGCCCATAAAATATTTATTGTAATCATCGCTATCAAACAAAAAAAGATTATTTCATTGGAAATCATTTTTTTGGTGAAGATTTGAAAGAGAGAAATAAATACGAGGGCGATAGGAATTGATAACCATATATTAACACGATATCTAGCTATTTTCTTATAAAGAAAATAAAAGAGCAAAATAAGGAAAATGATATTAAACCAATTTCCCAGATACATGTAGTAATTACTAAAGTGATTAAGCTGGTCAACCACAAATCCATAATCCAAATTTCTACCGGTTTGAAGGGTCAGTAGCATTGGTAGATATAAAATAATCATGACACAAAAAAGAAAAATTAAATAAACAAGTGTCTTGTAATTTTTAAAAATCTGTTTATCTAACAGGACAAACATAATTATAACCACCGAATAAATCAGAAAATCCCAGCCATTAAACCCGATCAGACTGCCCCACAAAAATGCCAGGATCAGATAAAAAACTGCTTGCACCATTTTTTTAGATTTTAGATAGGGGTCTCCCACTAGAAATAAAAAAGTCAGTAACGCAATAGTGATAGGATAAGCAAATACATGTGGATGCAAATCCTTGAAGATAAATGACCAGAAAGGATATTCGGCAAACAATTCGTTTTCAAAAACTCTGGTGGCATACCAAAAACGATCCTTGGGGAAATTAACCAGATGTAAATAAAAAGCGGCCCAGTTGGAACTACATACCAGAAAGATGGCTCCCCCAAGCCCCAGCACACGTTGCTTGGTGACCCATCTAAACAAGCTATAAAGAGAAGTCACCATAAGGGCTGGAAGTGTGGTTGCCACCACCGTGTAACCAACAGTGTTGGAGAGACTAAACATTTTAAGAAAACCTGCATAACAGTAGTACCCCCAATAATAATATTTCATGACAACATCGGGGGACCAATTATCAAAAATCGGAAAATAATCTCTTCTAATCAGATATGAAAGCAAGGATAAATCCATGCTTTTTTCTCCCCAACTCGAATCTGGGTATAGGGAATGTAAAACTAAAAAACCGATAAACGTATATTGGAACAGGGATTCTTGAATAAAAATTTCCTTGCGTGAAACTTTATTAAAAACAGAAATTTTATTTTTATAAACCAGGTAATATCCGCCCATGGATAGTAGAAGAAAAAAAAGGAACACACCCCATACCATGCGGGGAGAGAAAAAAAGGATATGAGAGTAGGGAGCAATCCAGATAATGTAGGTAAACACTACGGTGAAAAATATTCTTTGTGTGCCCATAAAGATGATGGCACGGTCTTTAAGTAAGAGTAAACACCAAGGATGCACAAGATATGCACTCCACTGGAACATGAACATCCATGCGATAATTTCAAGTAGTGTGCGAAAATCTACATTGAAAAAAAATCTATTCAAGGAAAAAATTAATATAATAGGAATAAAAATACAAAAAAATAGATACTTTTTCATTTATCTTTGGGCATCTTTGATGTTTTCCAAGAGTTCACTCAGACTGTTCATTTTATTTTTTTCAAGAACCTGGTCAATTTCATTTTTAAAATCCACTAGTATACCCGGTCCTTGATAAACAAAGGATGTATAAATTTGAATCAATTTGCCACCCATTTTCCAATGTTCCCATAAATCGTCAAACGAAGAGATGCCCCCCACTGCAATCATTTGCATATGATCAACCTCTTTAATCCTATCCATAACAAATTTTCTAACCTTTTTGGATTTATCCCTTAGTAATTTTCCGGAAATTCCGCCTTTACCCCTTTGCTCCATAATCGTGGTATTGGTCGCAATAATTCCAGACAAACCAAATTCTTTGGCCACTTCTATCGTATCTTCTAGATTTTTAAAATCCTGGTCTGGTGAAATTTTTAAATATAATGGTCGGGGAGCTTTTTTTCGTCCCTTCTCTAAAGCAATCAAAATCTCTTTCAAAAATTCTCTACTCAGCAAATCTCTGAGTCCTGGAGTATTGGGGGAAGAAACGTTAACCACCAAATAATCAACCACCCCTGCAAACCGGTCATACAGTATCCGGTAATCCTCTGCTGCATTTTCCCTGGAGGTTAATTTATTTTTTCCGATATTGATGCCCAAAATTTTGCCATTCCGGTAAGCCCCAGCAATGTTTTGATACACCAACTCTGCGCCTAGATTATTAAAACCCATGGAGTTTCTAAAACTCTCTTCGCTGGGATAGCGCCACAGTCTGGGTTTTTCATTACCGATTTGGAATTTAGGTGTTACGGTGCCAATCTCCACGGCACCAAAATTTAGCTTGGTAAAAAAACTAATAGCCTTGCCGTTTTCATCAAACCCCGCAGCTAACCCTATCGGGAAATCCCATTTATTTCCGTTTACCTCTAACCCATATTTGGAAAAATCACCGGGAAAATTCCATAGGTGAGCAAGGATGGGCATTTGCTCAAATGTATTAAGCGCAAAATTGTGGATAAACTCTGGATCAAATTTAAAAGCGATATTCTTAAATAACTTATAAAAAGTGCTCACTCATCAACTCATTTGTTAACTAATAAAGTTGTACATAATCACCCTCAAGTACCGATCCTCCCGAATGCAGTATTGCTACTGAACCATCTTCGCCGAAATAATCAATAATCTCGATGGTACCTTTAACATGACCTTTACTGACCCCAATCAAAGCACCGGTTTCCGGGTCATAAATCTCCGTTCCCTCGGTCATGACTTTTAAGACGTCACCTACATTAATTCCGCTTAATCTGCCCGCATTAATAAATATTTTATTGCTGACAATCTTGGCAACCCTTCCCACCCAGTCATATTTTGCGGCCACTTCGACCACCTTGGGAATTATTTTACGAGCAGCAATTTTAGCTGAATATCTTAGCAAATTTCTTCGGTAATCAAGCTGCCCCTCCCGTTCTGTGCGAAAAAAACGGTAAGTGCTGTCGTCTGCATAACCCTTGACAATTTCAGTAAAAATTTCTTTATTGGAACTTACATCAAAGATACGAACCTCCAAGCTGGTTTCAGTGTAAGCCTTAACCTTTCTCACCAGTCCAATTTCATCCGCCTTCTCTCTAATCCTGGCATCCGTAATCCGGCCGTACATAACAAAGTTCACTCCGTTTATTTTTGCTTCTCTAGTCATTTGCACCAACTTCTGTCCTCCTCCCACATAGATCTCCTTGGAGGTCCCAAATGTTTTATTGGCAACATTATCTAGAATAAATTCTTTGGTACGCCCAAGTTCGTTGGCCAATTCCTGGGTTGCAATAATGGCAAGATCATCACCACCATAAGGCGCTTCATTGAAAAAAGTCAGCAGTGCCACTTTTTTTCTAACGTTGTCTGAAAACATGGCAGCACTATTTTGATAACCGTGACCTTTTTTTCCCTCTTCTTTGGTTTTGAAATTTCTTTTAACCACCGGACTAGAACAAGCAAACGCAAATAATAAAAATAATATAAAAACTGAATTGTTTTTTTTCGTCATAACTCTACCTGCTTTTTGTTTCAACACTATTTTCTTCCGGGGTGGTTATCAGTTTTAACACATAGGGATTATCATCATCTACAAACGTTATTAACTTGGAAGTACCTATTTTACTATTTTTAAGTCCTGATAAAAACTTTTTTAAATCCTCGGTGGCACCTTGATAAGCAAGCATGATCTGGCCCTTGTCACCGACGTACGATTCAAGGGTGGGACGTAATTGAAATCGAACCCCTTTGTTGACCAGTTCCTCATTAAATAAAAGAATATCCTTCACCGATGATATGTTTTGCAACTCCAATACAATCTTATTTTCGCCATTGATTAAAGAACTGATTTTTTTCGCTTCTGCTGTCAAATTTCCCAGAGGAAGATTGTACGTATAACTGGCAACGGATGAAGCAAAATCGGTTATTTCATCCGTAAAATATTGTTTTTTCTGAGTAGGGAAATCATAATGACCGATGATCTCACCCGACATTAGATCCTTGATTATATAGTATCCCGAATACTCAAATTCTTTTTTATTTAACATTTTATTATCTTGTAATTTTTTAATTCCTACAAAGAAGTTTATCCATACCGAGTTATTTGAAATTTTAATGTTTTCCTTACCACTGCTTACGGTTTGGTCTTGGTCATTTTTAGACATGGATTTAGAGATCGACAACGACACAGAAGAACTTTCAATATAGGGAGTAAGTTTCATTTTTTCCAAATCACCAATCGATAAGTCACTGACAACGTAGACCCCCTTGAAAAATCTTCCCCAGTTGGCAAACAACCATTTCATCCAGGAGTCTTTGAGTGAATCACTAAAATCAGTTTCGGTCTTGACTCCCAATTCACTCCAAGTCAAATCGGTGAGTTTGACTTGAGTACTCACTAACATCTGCTCAACAGTTCTTTTTTGTTTGGAATCAGTGTACTTATAATAAAGATCGCCGAGTGCTCCTGGATCAACTTTACCTGTGATGTTTATAAACCGTGAGTTAGGGAATTGGGGTGAGCGGCTCATCTTTAAAATGGAATAGGAAACAATCAATCGATCAAGTGAGCCAAACTCCCTTTTACTAACCAATCTTTTCTGGCGGAGTTTTTTTTCATATTCATCCTTCGTGCCGCTTTGACCTGAGTCCATTCCCTTTTTTAATGCTTCAGCAGTTGCTTCAAAACTTTTTTCAAAATCCAATTCAAATTTCTCCCAGAACATTTTAGCATCAAGTCCCATACAATTCATTTTCTGGGTTATCAAATTTCTATAGGCATCAAACAGTAATTCTTTCTTTACCAACTCAAGTGTATCCTCATCCTTGGAGGTGAATCTTCCCTCCGATTCCAATTTGTCACAATCCTGCGCAGGCAAATATAAGCAGGTAAAAAACATCGCAAGCACCAAAAAGATATTTATATTAATCATATTTTTCTCCAATCAATAATGCTAACCGACTACAATTATAGACTATCTTGCTTGATTAACCAATATTAGTTAGCACTATTATCCACAATAAAATGAACACAATCACTTTGAAAAATTTCATTAATCTTAGCTGCCATCTGGAGTGATGGATTCACCAGATACTCCTGCCCCAGCGAAAGCCTGGCAGCCCCGACATCATTATCGAAAATAATTCGAAGAGGGGTTGTGCCGCGATGACCCAGGATCGCCTGTTTCAATCTTTTTAATTTCCATTGATTGGTATCTTGTAAAGTGACATTGATTTCAACCCCGGTAATCCGTTCATCCACTTCATTTTGCAGCTTCATAATTTTTTCTGGAAATATTTTCCTTGGATTTTCCGACAATTTAACCTTACCTTTGATCAAAAGCGGACCATCACTATTCAAAAGCAATTGAGACTCTTCAAAGACCTTGGGGAAAACTACACATTCAATTTTTCCACTTAAATCCTCCAGCACTGCAAAACACATCTTCTCTTGTTTCTTTTTAGTAATAATTGTTTTGATGGGGGAAGATATAACACCTGCAAGGGTTATGCTTCTCTCATTATCTCCCCTAAGCTCTTGCACATCTGCAATTTTCATCGAACTCATTTGAGCTATTAAATTGGCATACTGGTCAAGCGGATGCCCGGATACATAAATACCCAGAAGTTCCATTTCTTTTTGCAATTTTTCCTTGTCTTTGAAATCCTCCACATACTCTATATTGATGCTGTTTTCCTGACTGGATTCATCCTTAAGCTCCATTCCAATTTCAAATAAATTGCCCTGTCCTGAATTCTTCTCTTCCTGTCTCTTTTGGCAAAAACTAGTGATAAGCTCCATATTTTGTAGCAAGGTTTTTCTATTTATTTTTTCACACTGGTCAAAAGCCCCCACTAAAATCAAGGATTCGATAATTCTTTTGTTAATAAGTTTTAAATTAATTCTATTACAAAAGTCAATGAACCCGAGATAAGGTCCGTTTTCGGTTCTCTCTCTAATAATTTCATTAACCGCTCCTTCGCCAACATTCTTAACTGCACCCATTCCAAACCGAATGTTGCCATCCACTACGTTAAAAGGCCAAAGTGATTCATTTACATCAGGTGGAAAAACATTAATTCCATATTTTTTAGCATTATTAATATAGAGAGTAACCTTATCTGAATTGGTAAGTTCAGTACTTAGTAGAGCCGCAAAAAATTCTGCAGCATAATAGTATTTTAAAAAAGCAGTCTGATAGGCAATCACTGCATAGGCCACAGCGTGGGATTTATTAAATCCATATTCAGCGAATTTGGCAATTTTGTTATAAAGCTCCAAAGCCTTGTCCTGATTAAATCCCCGTTCTTTGGCACCGTTTACAAAAATATTTTGATGCCGTTCCATTTCCGATAATTTCTTTTTCCCCATGGCCCTTCTAAGCATATCCGCCTGGCCCAGGCTATAACCTGAAAGGGTTCTGGCAATATTCATAACCTGTTCTTGATAGATAATGCCGCCGTATGTATCTTTTAAAATCGGTTCCAGCTCTGGAAAAGGATATTCCAGAAGCTTCTTCTTATGTTTGGTATCAATAAAATCATCCACCATCCCCGAATCAAGCGGCCCTGGACGATAAAGGGCATTTATTGCGGTCACTTCCTCGATATTTTCGGGTCGAAGTCTTTTACACAGATCGATCATGCCACTACTTTCCAGTTGAAAAACCCCTACCGTTTCGCCCTTGGAAATGAAATCAAAAACCTGTTTATCCTCCATATCGATATTTTCAATATCAAATGCCGAGTCTTTATCTCTCCTGATCATCTTAACGGCATTACTGATTACGGTAAGTGTTTTTAATCCTAAAAAGTCAAATTTAACCAGGCCTATGGTTTCCGAAAAATCTTTATCAAATTGAATAACCCGTTCTCCCTCTTTCCCTTTCATAAGCGGACAATAGTTAACTACAGGTTCGTTGGTAATGATTACCCCTGCAGCGTGCACAGAAGCATGCCGCAGTAATCCTTCCAATCTTTTTGAAATATTAAAGATCTGGCGAATTTTTGGATCCGACTCAATTAATTCATTAAGCTTGGGTTCCATCTCCAGTGCTTTGGCAATAGTCATTTTGGGATCTTCAGGAATGAGTTTGGATATAAAATCCGACTCTTGATAAGGAAGATCATAAACTCTGGCAACATCCTTGATGGCAGCCTTCGCTTTTAATTTTCCAAAAGTCACAATCTGGGCAACCCGATCCTCCCCATATTTTTGGGTGACATATTCAATCACCTCACCTCTGCGATCCTGGCAAAAATCGATATCGAAGTCGGGCATGCTTACTCTTTCTGGATTGATAAAACGTTCAAAAAGTAGATTATATTTTATGGGATCGATATTAGTTATAAGTAGACTGTAGGCTACAATAGACCCAGCGCCTGAGCCTCTTCCGGGCCCTACGGGGATTCCTTTGGATATAGACCATTTAATAAAATCTTGTACCACCAAAAAATAACCCGCAAAACCCATTTTGCTGATCATCACAATTTCTTCTTCCAGACGCCTTCGATAAGCAGGTTTTATGACCGTTTCAAAATCATCTTTTTGACGAATCTTGAAAAAATGAGGCCCCACAAAACGTGCTTCCAATCCTTCCCGTGAAAGTCTAGCAAAATACTCATCGGTGGTTTCACCAGTCTCGATGGGGTAAGCCGGTAAATGGTAAATCTGATGCCCAAATGCATTGGTCCAGGATAATTCCACGTTACACAGATCAGCAATTTTCAAAGTGTTATCACAAGCTTCAGGGTAATCTTTAAAAGAATGTCTCATCTCTTCAGGAGATTTAAAATAAAACTCGTTGGAGGACAGCTTCATCCGTTTTTCATCACTAAGCGTTTTTCCAGTTTGAATACAGAGTAAAACTTCTTGAGCAGCGGCATCCTCTTTGGTGAGGTAATGGCAATCATTGGTTGCCACCAATTCTATATTTTTTTCCTTGGCGTATTTAATTATTTTTTGATTAGCCTTGGTTTGTTCAGGCATACCATTTTCTTGAATTTCCAAATAAAAATCTTCTTTGAAAATTTCTCGTAGCTTCTCAATTGCCTTATGTGCTTTGCTATCTTGATCGGTAAAAAAATTATAGCCAACTTCGCCTTTCAAACATGCCGATAAACAGATAAGGCCTTCGCTATATTTTTTTAAAACCTCATAATCTGCCCGTGGCTTGTAATAGAAACCATCCAAGTAGGCATCGGTTATAATTTTGCACAAATTTTTATAACCAGTATTATTTTTACACAACAAGACCAGATGATGAATCATGTGTTTGGATTCCACCTCATCTTGCGATTCAACGGTTTCAGTTTTGGTTTGATTCGTCCCTCTATCAAATCGGCTACCTGGGGTAACATAGATTTCACAACCCAGGATCGGTTTCAATCCGTTTTTTTTCGCCTTCAGATAAAAATCAATCGCACCAAACATATTACCATGATCAGACATGCACACTGCCGGCATATTGAACTCTTTGGCCTTGCTCATCAAATCGTCTAATCGGATCGCTCCATCAAGGAGTGAATAAGCAGTATGTAAATGCAAATGAACAAAAGAATTTTGAAATCCGTCGAGAGTTTCGCCCTCTGTCATATATTGCCTTTGAAAACGTCACCAGGATCTTCTTTAAATCATTTTTAGGCAGATTTGTCTAGAAGATGCGCAGAGTTAATTGTTAACCACAATTGTATCTCCCATTAAGAATGCACCATTTTCCCCTCCTTTGGTATTTGCTAAACTCCCGTCGCCAATTGACGTTAAATCTATCAGGATGATTATTAACAGTCTTAAAACCGACTCAATCACTAAACTATTGGTATCCATTTTACTTGGTTTTTCAGTTTTACATACCAGCCTGGCTGCCAGAAAGGACGAAATCATTGACATCGTTTTTGATCTGGATTGGACTCTGATCTCTGAGATTGAAGACAATTTACAAGACCATGGTGAAGTATTGGAGATATCTGGTAAAAAATACCGCATGTCAAATTGGGCCAAAGAGATGCTTACCCTTCTGGCAGACCGACCGAATGTTCGTATTTCTTTTTATAGCGGCGGGGACGATGCCAGAAACACAGAAATTTTAAAAAAAACCATCCTGCCAGGTAAAAATGTGTCCGCCTTTGATCTGGCCTACAAAGTCCTTTCCAAAGATGATATGGAGGAAGTTTCGAATGATACGAGTTTACGTTTTTCCCAGAGATTTAAAAAGAATGTTGGGAAAATCAATAAAAATCTCGGTAATATCATTCTTATTGATGATGTTCTTAATTTTTTACTAGAAAATCAGCAAGGAAATTTACTGTGGTTAGGCCCCACCTTCAACCACTATCAAACCTATGAACTGGTCAAAGAGGCCCGTCGCCTTGACCCCACCAATAAATACATTCCAAAAAACAAGGCTCAATGGAAACTTAACCATGACAAGCTAATTATCATTTACGGCATTATAGATGAGGCTTTGGAAGCAACTAAAAACAATCAAAAATCTTTTGCGCAAAATGTTCAGTCCGTTGCCAAAAAATATAAATTAGAACACGCTGCCTATAACCACGAAATTACCAAATTGGTAAAAAAATATCAGCCAATTTTAAAAAGTGCTCGAAGTCAGCTTCAAACGTGTCTGCAATTTATTTATCAATCTTCTTGAAAGATTATGCTATCCTTAAGAGATTTTAATATTTTATAAGTAGCACTGATATCTGCTTACTATAGTTTCCATTTCTAAGTACATTACCAATTTGATTTTAAATTTTTACAAAACAAACAACATTAATAGGCAAAAAAAACTCTTTCTTTTTTTTTATAACCCTTTCAGAATCTTAGAATAGAAAACCCGTAACAATTTAAAAGCAAGGAGGCTTGTATTATGAAGATTGTCTTGATTTTTTTATTATCAATGTTTTTGAATTTAACCATTTTCGCTGCTGAAAACTGCACACCCGCCAATAAGAAAGCGGTCTGCAATCCGGAAAAAGTGAAGCAAGTAGTGGATGAAATGTGTAAAACGATCGAGAAGGAAGGCGAATCGGCACTCGCAAAAGTTAAAAAGTTTCGTTATGACTGTTGCGGTGAACCAGACTACATTTGGATAAATGATTTACATCCCACCATGGTTTTACATCCAATCAAGCCACAACTGGACAAAACCGATCTTACCAATTCCGCTGATCCTGATGGCAAAAAACTTTTTGTGGAATTCGTAAAGGCCGTAAAGAAAACGCCAAGGGGAGACTGGGTTGATTATAAGTGGACTAAAATGGGCGAATCAGATCCCACTGCCAAAACTTCATGGGTACAGTTGTGTAAACCAGGCGGCAAAGGTGAAGGTTGGGTTGTTGGTTCTGGTACTTGGAAATAATTTGTAAAGCCCCCTATCACGGAGTGAAAAGTGTACTTTGACAATAAAAACATGAAATTCAAAATCACCATTTCCCTTGTTATGAGCTCTCTGCTTGTATGTATCGCGCTGGGGGGTATTATTACAATAATTGCCCAGAACGCAATTATTGATAGTAACCACAAAAACTTACAGACCATCCGTGACGGTAAGTCTATGGAGATCAAGACAATTTTTGCAACTTTTGCAAATAATATTCAATCCATGTCTCAAACCAAATTTCTGCAAGACGCTCTCGTTGCTTATGAAAGCATAGCTTACGGGATAGGGCTTGAACTTGAAACCAGTGATGTTAAGTTGGATGCTGACTATTACACAAATATTGAAAAAAAATTTAAGGACGTTTTTCAAGAAATACTAGAGCAATATAAAATGAAAAATTTCTACATCGTTTTAAATAGTGGTGTGGTCATTTCAGAAGCAATTCATGACAGATATTTGGGCAAAAATCTCCTGGTGGGAGAGATGAAAAACTCAAAAATTGCAGAAGCGTACAAATTAGGTCAAAAAGGACTTTACCTTGAGGATTTACATTTTTCTAAAGAACTGAGCAGACCTGTATCATATATAGCGATCCCTATCTTCTCAAAATTTGACCGCGACGGTTATGATAAAAATTCCCGCATGGGAGTTCTAGTTGCAGAACTGGATTGGGAAATCGTCAATGCCGTTTCAATTTCTAAATCCGGTCTTGATACCACAGGAGAAGTCTATATAGTGGGAGGTGACTCTGTGTTAAGGACCGATACGTTTGCGGACAAATATATTGCTTCAGTTACCCAAAATAAAAAAATTAATACCGATATATTTTCAGAAAAAAAAGAATCATTAGTGCCAGTGAGAAAAATAAAAAATTATGCAGGAACTGATGTCTCTCAGGCATCCATGATTATTGATATATTAAATTGTAAAATGGCATTAATCGTTGAAAAATCGACTAAGGAAATCAACGCCTCCACTAAAACCATTCAGATGGTCATCATAGTTGTCATTTTAATCATCATGTCTCTCATGGGTTTTGTGGGAATGCTGCTTGGAGGTCATCTGGCTAACCCCTTATTACTTCTTACTAAAAATTTAGAAAATACCTCTAAAGATGTTTTATTAATTTCTGAAAAAATCTCCGTCGGCGGTCAACAAATTGCTTCATCTTCAAATCAACAGGCAGCGGCTACCCAGGAAAGCATGGCCGCTATTGAAGAAATGTCCAGCATGATTGCGCAAACTACTTCTTTTGCTGAAAAATCTGAAATACTCATTAAGGAAGTTGAGGCACAAACTACGGATGGAAACAACGTTATGAGCGAACTTTCATCATCAATGAACCTGATTCAAGATGCAACGGCGCAACTCCAATCCATTGCCAATATGATTAAAGATATCGCCCGAGAAACAAATATCATTAATGATATTGTTTTTAAAACCCAGCTATTATCATTTAATGCATCCATTGAAGCTGCCAGAGCTGGCATGCATGGCAAAGGTTTTTCTGTAGTTGCCGAAGAAGTTGGAAATCTCGCCAGAATGAGCGGTGAAGCTGCACAACAAATTCATAAATTAATTGAAAATAGTGAAAAGCAAGTAGGAAAATTTATAAGTGAAACCTCACGGGTGGTTAGCAAAGGAAGAAAAAATACAGATAACGCAGTAGTCATCTTTCAAACCATTGAACAAAATGTCTCACACATCAACAAGCAAGTTGGACAAATTTTTCAAGCATCAAAAGAACAAAAAAATGGCATTCAGCAAACCAATCTGGCAATTCAACAATTAGATGCCGCTACCAAGGTCAATGCAAGTGTTGCCGATGCATCCATACAAAATGCTGAAGATTTACGAGACGCCAACGTGAAATTTGTGGATGTGGTCATGCAATTAAAAGATATTGTTTTAGGTTCCAAAAAGGTTGATAATAATGCATCCGTTGATCTTTACTCCTATAAAACCAATAACACCATCAATCCTAACAAACTTGCAACAATATCATCTGGCACATATTCAAGTACCCCGGCTTTCAATGAATCCGTAGTTGACAATAACCTTGATCAATTCCAGACTCTGACTGAGCAGGATTTTGAAACCAAATAGATTATTCTATTTGACAACAATACCCCTTAATTCCTACAATACTACCTTGTACCATGTGGTCTGATAAAAAACTGGAGCATCAAATGTTAAAAATTTTATTTGTTTTGCTATCCTCCTTTCTGGCGCTTAACCTCCTTGCGGAAACATTTTTTATAAGCAATCCTGATGTCTCTGAAAATGAAAGGTCTTATGAAAAGACACTTAAAACCTTGGTTATTCAAAGTTTGGAAAGTAAAAGACACCAGGTTACCAATGATCCCAAAGCAGCACTCTCCCTTAAACCAACTCTTTTAAAACTGGGGGATAGTTATATCCTTACCATCAGTAAACACTCTCCTTCGGGAGTTCACTCCGAAAAAATGAAGGTCAAACAAATTGATGATCTGGATACGGTAGTAGATAGAGTGGTAGCCGCAGTTTTAGCTGATAAAACTGCCAAAGAGACCCTGAAAATTGACACGGTAACCGAACAGGAAAAACAACAAAAAACCAAAAGAATTGAAGTTACCAGGCAGTGGATGGTGGGGCTTGGGCCGGCTTGGCTAGTTAATCTAGGCGATACTTCAGCCTA
>Ga0208375_1003361_pt1 | contig 13742 bp, 17 predicted proteins | sample RifOxyD1_FD_184038 | JGI IMG/M metagenome (GOLD analysis project Ga0208375, IMG submission 184038) | Soil microbial communities from Rifle, Colorado - Rifle Oxygen_injection D1 (SPAdes) | ecosystem: Environmental > Terrestrial > Deep subsurface > Rock core/Sediment | place: Rifle, Colorado... | reverse complement strand
ATGGCTGTTAGTATCAACAGCAGCTATATACAAAAAGAGAATGCAGATCATGACAAAGTTTATTGCGATTGTTTCTGGAAAAGGGGGTGTTGGAAAAACAACCGTAACCATAAATCTCGGGCATGCCCTTAGCGAACTTGGCAAAAAAGTTCTGTTGCTGGATGCGAACTTGGTAACACCCAATCTGGGTATTCATCTAGGGCTTATGAATCCGGAAGGAACGCTTAATAAATATCTGCGGAAAGAAAAAAATTTAAGGGAGATCACGTACTTACACGAGAGTGGTGTCTCCGTTATCCCTGCGTCTCCTTCTTTCAGCGAATTTCAAAAAACAAACACGCAGAACTTAACCCGAGTTTTTGAACAATTAGACGAGACCGTCGATTTTGTGCTCATCGATGCACCAAGTGGCTTGGGACATGATGTCACTCAAGTTCTAAAAAACAGTGATGAAGCTATCATTGTTGTTACCCCCTACCTCAGTTCCCTGATGGATGCCTTAAAAACGATACAGCTCATCCAAGCTCATAATAACATGATTGCAGGAATCGTTCTCAACATGAGCAACCGTGGCAGCTATGAATTAAAACCGAAAGAAATTGAAGATATTTTGAATTATCCCATCATTGCCAATATCCGCCAAGATAAAAAGATGCGGAAAGCCGTCTATAAAAACATGCCCTGCGGGTATGTGTATCCCCGATCAAACGCGGCCCGAGAGTGTACCAAAGCGGCAGAATTTATAAGTTTTCAGGAGAAGGTTAAATGAAAGAAGAAAAGAAAATTCTCTTACGAAAAAAAGGGTGGGATGAACGGGAGATTCTGAAAGCTGAAAAAATTTTAGAGCGAGAAGAACACCACGACATGTTTTTTTCTAAGATTGTTTTCTGGAGCGCGTTGGTAGTAATTATCTTTGCCAACCTTGTGGTATCTCTTATTTTAATTCCATTCCTCATCGTTCTTAAGCAATGGATATTGTATAGCATTATTGTGCTTCTCGCAGGAACAATTGGTTTTCTCTATAATTTTCTCATCACTGACATTGGACATCTTAAACGAAAACATCACGTTTTCGCTGGAATAATTGTTCCTTCCCTGGCATTAGCCAATTTTGTTATTATGGTTATTGTGGCGAATCAATTTATTACAAATTTACCTATTAAAAACCAGCCGCACAATCCTTGGCTTATAAGTGGTGTGTTTGCTATCACGTTCATTCTTCCGTCTCTTCTTGGAAGAATAAGAACAACAAGAAAAAGAAGAAAAGCCGTAATAGCCTGATTGTTCTGGCCATGAATTATTCTTAGGTTCTTCTTAAATAAAAAGTATCTTTAAGTTAAAAAAACAAATGATTAACTACCGAGACCAATAAAAGTAACACCAATTATGATACCTATCAAGCCTGCCCATTTCCAAACATTCATTTTTTCGTGTAAAAACTTTATAGAAAAAAAAGTGGTCCAAATATAGGTCGTAGAAACAAAAGGATAGAGGACGCTCAAAGATTCTTTACGCAAAGCGAAGATATAAAAAACAAATGAAAGGCCGTACAGAAACAAACCCACATGAAAAAGACGACTTCTGATCATTTGTTTAAAAGAACATCGATTGACTTCTTTTTTGATGAGAAGCACACCGATTGCCGAAACAAAAGTTGCTGCTACTACAAGAAATAAAGAGGAAAGACGAATTATAGCGCATCACCTCGTTCCATCGGAGATTCCACTTTTGATGCGCTTAGGCCTAGAATACTTACAGAGATCAAGATGATGAACACACCCAGCCATTTCCACCCGTTCATTGAATCCTCTGGAAATAGCAAAGGCGAGAACACACTTACCCACACGTAACTCGTTGCAAGAATAGGAAACAGAAGACTTAGTTCACCCTTTTTGAGGGCAATGAGCATGACACCAGCGCCAGCAGCATACGAAGCCAATCCCAAAAAGAGAGGCATATTGACAATGCTAAGCGGTGATTGAAAGTCAATTTGAAGAGCCCCGTACTTCTGTAATATCTGACCCGCAGCACTAAACAAAGTACATATTACCATAAGAAAAGCTGCCTGGATTGCGGTATTTTTCTTACGCAAAACAGGGGTATGCACAGTGGAAATTGATGAGGGACCCATCATTTCACCAGCAATTTTTCAATTATTGCAGCGTAGGCAGGACGGGCGATCAATACGCCAAACGAAAGTCCAGCAATTGTCGTGAGAGCAAATCCTTTCAGCAGTCCAGCTCCCGCCCATAACAATGGCAGCATGCCTGTCATCGTTGTAAGATACGCGCCAAGCACAATAACCATCGCATTTTTAATGCGCCGCTTCCAGTCCGTGACAACTTCGCCGCGTATTGTTTCATCTGTGATGATAATCAAATGATCAACTCCTGTGCCGATAACAATGATAATACCAGCAACCGCAGCAAGATCCATATTCCAGCCAATTAATGCAGCAAAACCTAAAATAAGAATTACTTCAGATACTAATGAGAAAACCATCGGCAGGACAATTTTAAAGTTCCGATAGCGAGCGAAAACGACGGCTACAACGGCTAATATTGCTAACAGGCCAACAAACAGAACATTACGCAAAAATTCTTTTCCCAAAGAAGGGGAAATAGTATCCAATTTCACAATTTCTAATTGCACGGGAAGGCTTCCTGAGATAAGAATAGTTTGTAGTTTTTTCATGTTTTGCAAGGAATTCGTGACTGCTTCCTGTTCAGTTCTTCCTGTTCCAGAACCAGAAATCTGGATGTTCGTTGTTGCTTGTCCTTTTAACTCTGCGCCAATTTTTAGCCTGTCAACTTCTTTATCATCAAGGAAAAGAATAATATCTTCACTAAGGTACGGGCTGCCATCTTGCTCTGTAACGGTCAACGTATTCGTAATGCGTCCTTGCCGTTCCGCAGCATTAGGGCTTAACGTGATAGAGAAGAAGAAACTGCAGGCATAGCCCTCAGCAATACGCGTACATCCCCGATTAGGGTCAATACCGGAACACTCCGCACTCCGGCAGACATAAGTAATATCTTTTTTGCCGCCAAAGAACACAGTCTCATTGCCTATCTGGGCTTCAAATTTTCCTTGCTTTGATAAAAGATCACGTACCTCTTCTTCCGATACGCCGGCCATTTCAATGGAGATAAAATCATCGCCAGCAAGATCCGACGCAGCGCGCACGACAATATCGCTTAATCCATAAACATTGAGGCGTTGTTGTAAGTTTTCAATAGTGAGTTCCAAATTATCTTCCGAAATGGGAGTGGTAGGTTTCAGGAGAACACGAGTTCCTCCTTCTAAGTCTAATCCTTTGCGAAGGTTAGAATGCGGTGTTGTTGTTATTCTTAGCCCGAGATCTTCAACTTTCCCTTGTTCATCAGCTTTGGTAAGAAGCGTATACAGACGTTCATTCGTTTCAATCCTGACCGTCCTGTTTGATTTCAAAGTTCCAATAAAATCATAATACTCTTCTTCTGAATTGACGGCATTGCCGTCGAGGGAGACAATTCGTTCTTTCGCCAGCGGTGTCAAAGTTGGTGATGGATTTTCTATGCCGGCAATGGCGGCGGAAGAGTTTTGCGCAACACTACGGATAGTGACACCACCAGTATCAAAAAGACGAGGTTTAATAGAGATAAGAGAAAACAAAAGAAATGTCAATAGGAGAATAACCCTCCAGTTTGTCAGTATTTTTTTAATGTTCATGAGGAATGCTCTTATTTATTCTATTGCTTAAATTCTATTTTTTTCATTTAATTTTGTTATTTATTCTGCTGTTTTATTCTGGCTGTTATTTTATTTTAATGCCTTTTTAATGCATTCTTCTTTTCCTTTGATTCTAAATACCATCGTAAGATTGCCACGTTCTGAATCCAAGTCATTACCAGATCAACCAAGAGGCCGATGAGTAAAATAAGCATGATCTGCTTCACAACATCGCTCTTTACCAACAGCAAGGCAGTAATAACAGCAGCAAGTGTTGTTGCACTCATCATTAATCCCGTTTGTATTGAGCTGTATATTCTCTCCATGACCGTTCCCTCGCGGCGTTTCAAAACGCGACTGCTTAATACCATATCAGTATCAACGGAATAGCCAACAAGCATCAGAAAAGCGGCGATTCCTGCGGCATTGAGCTTAATTCCGGTGAGATTGAAAATTGCCAGAGTAACAAAAATATCAGAAAATGCTGCCAATATCACCGCCAGACTCGGCACGACGGTTCTGAAATATATAAAGACAACTATCCCCATTAAAATAAAAGCAATGCCGATAGCAGTAAGTGTTTGCCTAAAAAAACTCCTCCCAAATGATGAACCGATTACTTCCACGCTGTAATCCTCATCTAGTACATTAATTTCTTCTTTGATGGCTGCGAGCAAGGCTTTAATTTCGGCATCCTGCTGGGCATCAGAATCAATTGCGAAACTTGTGATTTGACCTGCCGAATGCAATGTTCGCAAGGCGATTTCCGCTTTCGGAAATGTCTGCTGGAGAGATGTTTCCAATTCAAGAAGGTTATAGGAAGGAACATAATTAATCGTAATCGTTGAACCACCTTTCAAGGTAATCCCTTTATGCACAAAATCTCCCGTGGTGGCGTATTGGACACCAATTTGGACAAACGCAAAGAAAAGCAGAAGAAAAGGAATCAAAAGAAGAGCTTTATATTTTCGTTCATAAAAACTCTTTAATTTTTCTTTCATTCTGGTGCCTGAGCAGTAGAACATATATAAAGATTATGTTACTAGTACGTAAGTTATTAACTACAAATGAGGACAGATACTGTCCATTAAACGAATGATATAAATATAAGAACATCTTTCTCCTCTTTTGAGGTGAAATGATGTCCCAAAAATGTATTTATTGCTCTTCCAAAAATGTTGTCAAGAATGGCACACGTAAGCGAAAAGTAAGACTAAAAATAAGTTTTCTTTGCAAATCATGCAAACGCCAATTTGTTGAACCGGATGGTTTTGAACGAATGCGCCATAAGCCGGAGGATATTGTTCGTGCAATTCACTTGCACGAAGATGGTTTTTCTCTGGCAAAAACAAAAAATCATCTTTGGCAGCATGATGGGGTTAAAGTTACTCGCTGGACTATCAGTCAGTGGACAAGTAAATATTCTCTTTTTTTAAAATCCAATAAATTGGGAAGTAAAACCAAAACTCAAAGGGCGACAGCACTTTGATGAAAAGTACATCAAAGTGAATGGGAAAGCACATTATGACCTTAACTGTATTGACCACAAAACAAAATATGTAACTGCCCATCTCTTCGTCGAGAAACGCACTTTGCCAAAGTGCGTAGAATTTCTTAAACAGATAAAGATTACTTGCTATGATCAACTCTTAGAAAGATACAAACATAAGAGAAAAATAATTTTTGTCAGCGATAAGTTTGGTAATTACAAAGGGGCGTTCAACAAATTATTTTTTCATGTTGCCAAGCTTCGCTTTGGTGTTCCCATCAAAGCAAAAGTTGCGGGATTGAAACATAACAATAACCCCATTGAACGATACAATGGGGACATCAAAGATAGGATTAAAATTATGCGTGGAGAATTTAAGGAGTTTAAGAAAGCTGAAGCTTTCTTGAATCTCAAACGCATAATTCATAATTTTGTTAATCCTCATTTAAGTTTGGGAGAAAGAACACCCGCAGAGGCAGCTGAAATTGATTGGAAGTTAGGAAGGAATAAATTACTCAACTTAATCAAAAAAAAGGCTTTGGAGAAGCATCATTCGCTAAGATGACTGTATCGGGTAAAAGAAAGATTTAAATCCATTCTTCCATTTCTGAAAATCTATGGGTCTTTTTGATAAACTGTTTCATAGGAAAAAAGACGAGTTTGGGTTTGATGAGCTGGCGCAGCAGGAGATAGATAAATATAAAACGCCAGGGCAGGATATTCTAGGCCAACCTTCATTTGATGCGGAGGAACAATCACCCTTTTCAGGGACATTGCCAAAAGAAACAACTGCTTTTTCTCCTTCAGCAGGATTTTCTCTTACTCCGCCAGGAGTTCCGAGCGACAGCAAGCGTGATCTGGAACTTCTTAACAGTAAACTGGATACCATTAAAGCGATGCTGACATCAGTGGATCAACGCCTTGCGAACTTAGAGCGAGCAGCCGGAGCGGAGAAAAAAGAGCGGTTATGGTAGAGAGAAAGCATCTTTCTTTTTTTGTCTTTATTACGTTGCTCGTTCTGGTCTTTGATCAAGCAACAAAATTATTTATTATTTTATTGAAGCCTGCTTTGGATTTCCCATTGTTAAAAATTCATATGGTGACCAACACTGGTGCAGGATTTGGAATTTTGCAAGGAAGAACAATCTTATTAGCAATAATTTCCCTGGTAGTGGCCAGTTTTGTGGTTGCATCTTACCCCAAACTCCCGCAAGAAAAACTGCCGCAATTTCTTTTTGCTGTATTTTTAGGCGGTGTTCTTGGCAATATGCTTGATAGGTTCTTTCGCAGCTATGTTGTTGATTTTATTGATTTCGGTTTCTGGCCGGCATTTAATATTGCAGATACGGCCATTACTTTAGCCGTCACCGGTCTTGTGATTTATTATTGGAAAAAATAGAGGATTACATAACTAATTTTATTTTCTCATAAAAACGTTCTCCTTAATCGGATGAGAACTATAATCTTTGTGGCGGATAGATATTTAAAGTTCTTACGTTTCAATTATAGTATGGGTAATACTAAAGATGTTCAAGAAATTTATACTACAAAAGTGAATTTATATCACCACGTGTTTTTTGACATTCTTAAATACGATAGAGCCGTCCACTCTTTCTTCCAGAATTCAAACTATGTACGCTCTCAATTTAAAATCTTGGACGCAGGTTGCGGTTCTGGGCTTATTACTAAAATAGTGTTTAAAATTGCGAAAGAAAAGAAACTCGCTGGTGTTATGTTTCATGCTTTTGATCTTACGAAGGCAATGTTACATATTTTTAGGAAATGGATAAAAAATAACAATCTTCAAAACATTGAATTAAAGCAAGCTAATGTTCTAAAACTTGAAAAACTTCCAAAACATTGGAAAAACTATGATTTGATTATATCTTCTGCAATGCTGGAATATGTATCAAAAGAAGAACTGAAAATAGCTTTAAGTAACCTGAGAAATTTGCTTAAACCAAAGGGAACGATGATCATTTTCATTACGAAGCAGAATTTTGTAACTAACTGGCTTGTGAGAAAATGGTGGAAAGCAAGAACTTACAACAAAAACGAAATGGAGCAGATATTCTCCGAGGTAGGGTTCAAGACAATATCATTCAAACAATTCCTGCAACCCTATACGTATCTTAACTTTGGAATGTTCATTATAGAAGTCAAAAAATAAAAGGAAAAGTTTTAGAGAACGTAATTCATTTCAAAGATCAGCTGCAGTTGTGCGCTTTAAATCCCTTTTGCCAAGCTTCTTCCTTCTCCGTAAACCAAAGGCGTCGATCTTTCTTAATTTTTTTTGCCCATTCGCACTTTGGTTCGTGGTATAGATTGCTCCGCGCACTGGCAACATATTTACCTGGAGAAAAAGTCGCGGCACTTTTCGAAACTTTCTTCTCTTTTTTCATTTCTTCCGCAGGCGCTTTATCAAAAACAACACTGTGGGGCTGTTCTTCTTTCTTGTTTGGAGTAGGAACTTCACGCCGTCGTGGAAGGCTCATCAAAAATCCTACCAACGCGAGAATTAACAGCACTCCGTAGAGAGACCCGCGGGTGAGCCAAATAAGAAGTAGATTTACCAAGTACAAAAAAAAGACAAAGAAGAAAACTCTTTCTCCCCATTTCTGAGCATAACCAATAAATCCTCCCAGAGCTAAGATGACCAAGAAAATGAACCCCCCTAATTCAAGACGAAGAAAGGTTCCGCTCGTCGGGATGAAAATTTGGACGAAACCGTAAAACAGCGCGAGTAAGAAGATAGCATAGATAATTAATTTTCCCTTGCTCATATCAGTAGTTATATGAAAAAAGAGTGTATATAAGTTTTTCTATTCTTACGTAGTCATACTCACGTAGATATAATGTTCTAGTCAGAATTCTTCTTCGATATTTTTGAGGTATCCTTTTTTTCGTAAGAATTCTACTTCTGCCTTTCCACGGTATTTGTGAACAATGTCTCCCTTTTCGTTTCCACCAAGCTCCCATGGTTCGATGATCACCACATCTCCCTCGCGGACCCATAACGCGCGTCGGAGTCTCCCTGGAATGCGGCAGATCCGTTCTTTTCCATCCAAGCAAAGAACCCTCATGCGGCTTCCGCCAAGACGTTGTTTGACTATACCTAGAACTTCTGTTCCTCGCGGGATACGCACTCGGATAAGCTCCTGCTCTTCTGATTCTTGTTTTGCCATTAAATCGTGATTAAATAGTCTACTTATAAACTTTTTGAGGGGAAAAACATTTAAAGGACACCTTATCTTTTTGAGAATTAAAGAGAAATTCTATGGCTAAAAGAGTTGAGTCCCCATCATCTATCAATACGTTTAAGCAATGTACCAGGAAGTACTATTACCAGTACATTGCAAGGCTTCCGACAATTTCTAACGTCCACCAAGTTCGCGGGAATATAGCTCACTCCACGTTGGAAAAGTTTTATGACATCGATATTTCTAACATTACTCTGGAAGATTATTCTCTTCGCTTTCATCTGGCAATTCAGCAGTTATTTCTTTATTATTGGAATCAATCTAAACCAGAATTACAAAAACTGGGGCTTAACAAGGATCAGGAAATGTTTTATTTTGAAGAAACAATGCTTATGCTGATGAATTGGATAAATCACTTTATCACAAAAATTACGGAAGAAATAAAGGTGCGGAACATCTCAGTACAAGAAGCGTTCCTGCTGCTTACTCCTCTTCGTGAGGAACAATATCAATCAGACAACTATTCCGTTCGTGGTTTTATTGATGCAATTCATCACATTGAAAATGAAGTCCACATAATTGATTATAAAACAAATAGCAAATTTGAAATTAAAGAAGAGATTAAATTACAGCTGGCAATTTATTCTCTACTCTACTTTGAAAGACATGGCAAAATGCCTTCTAAGGTGGGTATCTTCTTTTTGCGGCACAAACTAAAACTAATGAATGTTGATCAAGAACTTTTAGAATTAGCTAAAAAAGAAATTGCTCTTATCCATGCCCATACGTCACAAACGGAGGATATTAAAGATTACCCTCGCTGCGTGGGGCCGTTATGCAAATGGTCCACGGGCCGATGCGATTTTTATGATACGTGCCGGCCACATGATCATTAATGAGGACATCAACTGTGCCTGTTGGCCAAGAAGAAGCATTAACTAACAGCAACTTGCAGGCTCTGCTGAATTATTTCCTGATAGATTTCTATGTTTTGAAGCACCCACGTTTCTACGAACGCTCCCAGGACGAGAAAAATGAGAGCAAACAGGAGAAGGTATAAGTTAAAACCAAACACCTCAAAAAATCGTTCTGAGGCAAATTTCTCCAGGATAACATCCTTAGAAATGATCGATCCGGAAATGGCGGCAAGAAAATACGAGATGCCTTCAATAATCATGTGGGGGAAAACAATGAGCATGATCATCGCGAATACTAAGAAAGGGTTTTGGCCGGAAAACAATGCGGCATTTTTGGCGGTCACGCCGAAAATTGTCCCCCAGACGGAAGCGTTCCAGGTGATTAAGAAAATTGCCCCATCCCCCGTTAGCAATGATAAAATAAATACGGCTAATAATACTAAAAAGTTGTTGCTGAGCAATTCTAGGAAGAGACTTCCTTCAAATTGGCCAAAGAAAGCTTCCCCGGCAAATCCCTGTCCGAATCTTATTTCAAGCTGTTCACGAAAGAGGGTGTTAGCTTGCATTTGAGGCATGAGGATCGTGCCCACGGCATAGACGAGCAGGATCCCTAAAAATAAAAAAATGTACATTCGAATGACATTAATATCAGTTCTCCACAATCCCCGCATGGAAACAGCTTTTTCCTGGCTCTCTTGCCGTTCCTCGAGGGAAAAAATTTTATACAATTCTGGAAGAAGTAACAACGAGGTAAAAGCTAGGGCTGGTAACGCTGGATCAGGTCGAAACAAAACCCAGGCGAGCAAAACCCCGATTGTGGAGTACATAACCCCGAGGATAAACGCGTAAATGCCTCTCTGTTCTAACCAGTCTTCAGGGAAAATGTGTTCTAAAACCACTCTATCACCTCTGTCTGGAATTCTTTCTGTATTTAAATTACTTTTGTTTTCATCTTGGGTTAAAATAGTGCACAAATTATTTAAATAACATGGAGAACATCATTTCATGCTGAAGAATCATATTAAAACCGTCCTTTTATTAGGGGGATTGACGGGGTTACTGCTGTTCATCGGCGGAGCCTTGGGTGGCAGAACCGGCCTGTTTATCGGCTTGCTTTTTGCCGGAGGATTAAACTTTGTCAGTTATTGGTGGAGCCATAAAATAGTGCTGTGGATCTACAAGGCAAAGGAAGCAGACAAGGAAAAATATTCCTCTCTTTATTCTGCTGTCAAAGAGATTTCCCATAACGCTGGATTGCCCATGCCTAAAGTGTACATCGTTCCTGGAGAGCATCCGAATGCTTTTGCTGCCGGCCCTACGCCCAGGAAAGCGTTGGTAGCGTATACCGAAGGAATACTGCACTTGCTTGATGAGCATGAACTGCGAGGAGTAACGGCCCACGAATTGGCCCATATCAAAAACCGAGATACGTTTATTTCTACCATTGCGGCTACCATTGCAGGAGTTATTTCATATGTAGCGATGATGGCCAGATGGACGGCCATATTTGGCTTTGGCGGGGATGATGACCATCCTAGGATTATCGAGCTTTTAGTTCTGGCCGTTGTCGTTCCCCTGATGGCTCTGATTATTCAGCTTGCGATTTCCAGAAGCCGGGAATATCTCGCTGATGAAACTGGCGCCAGAACGCTGAAAGATGGATCCGGTCTGGCGGCGGCATTGGAAAAATTGGAAAAAGGTATTAAACATGCTCCGTTACCAGTGCAGGGAACAACGGAAGCGACGGCGCATTTGTTCCTCCAAAATCCTTTCAGAGGAAAATCGTTCTTGAACATCTTCTCTACCCATCCGACAACTGCCGAAAGAATTAAAAGGTTGAGGGCTTTACAAGTATAAAATGGTCTCAACAACAACATGGATTATCATCGCCGCAGTAGTGGTAGGATTATTTATCGTCTATATCTACAACAGTTTAATCCGCCTGCGCATGCGGGTGAATAATGCCTGGTCGCAGATTGACGTGCAGTTGAAGCGCAGGTACGATTTAATTCCTAATTTAGTAGAAGCAGTCAAAGGGTACATGAAGCATGAGAAAGGTGTTTTAGAAAATGTCACTAAAATGAGGGCTTCTTTAGTTACCGGAAGCATGCAGGAGAAAGCAAAGGCCTCAAACCAAATAACGGAGGCTTTGAAGTCTATCTTTGCCGTCGCAGAGAATTACCCGCAACTGAAAGCTAATGAGAACTTCAAACATCTGCAGGAAGAATTGTCGGGAACGGAATCAAAGATCGCGTACTCAAGACAGTTCTATAATGACAGCGTGATGCAGTATAATGAAGGACTGCAGGTTTTCCCTAAGAATCTATTTGCGCGATTGTTCGGATTTACGGCGAAAGAATTCTTTGAGACGAAAGGGAAAGAACGGGAAAATGTGAAAGTTTCATTCTAAACCATGTCATTTTACGATGAAATTAGTGCCAATAAGCGCCGTACCATCCTGCTCGTTTTTCTTTTTTTGGTATTAGTCACGTTCTTAGGCTATGTGCTGGGTGTTGTGTACGGCAATCAATATTTCGGATTAATTCTGGCACTTATCGTGGGAGTACTCTATTTCCTTTTCAGCTACTATGCTGGTTCGTCCACTATTTTAGCCATGACACGGGCAAAAGAAGCCACCAAGCCAGAATACACTCATCTGATTAATACTGTCGAAGGATTGGCCATTGCGGCCGGGCTTCCCAAGCCACCGAAAGTGTATGTTATTAATGATACGGCGTTAAACGCCTTTGCTACGGGAAGATCTCCGGAACATGCTGCTATCACCGTCACAACGGGATTGTTAGAAAAAATGAATAAACTGGAATTAGAAGGGGTGCTGGCCCATGAAATGTCGCACATTAAGAATTATGATATTCGAGTGATGATGCTCGCGGCTGTATTGGTGGGCATTACCGTTCTCTTATCTGACTTTTTATTGCGCAGTTTCTGGTACAGCGGGCATGGTGACAGAAGAGATAAAGGAGGCGGCGCATTGATCTTGGTATTTGCCTTGGCGCTGGCCATTCTTGCCCCTCTTATCGGAGAACTCATAAAACTGGCGATTTCCCGCAAGAGGGAGTTTCTGGCCGATGCGTCTGGTGCACAATTGACACGCTATCCCCAAGGGTTAGCAGATGCGCTGAAGAAAATTAAAAATGATCCTGATCCGCTGGTTGATTATGCCAATAAAGCCACGGCGCATTTGTTTATCTCCTCACCTTTTCGAAAATCAAAGATGACATTCCAAAATTTGTTTAGCACCCATCCTGATATAAATGTGCGTATCAAGAAATTAGAGGAGATGTAGTGCGCCACAAAACATTTGTTAGAACTTATTATATTTCTTTTAATTTCTTCAAAACTCCACTGTAAAATTCTTTTTTTTCTGGAAGTGCCGTTGGTGCTCCCCCGCCGTGCCAGGTAAACCTTGGCCGCATCTGCACGGGGAAAATGCGTTCGTTGGCATCGTCAAAAATAACCGCAGCACCTTTCACTCTTGGTAACGAATCAATTTCTTGTTCCAGACCCTGACGCATGTAACTTTGGGTTAACTGGCCAAGAGCTTCTACATCCATCCGAGCGGTTAAACGGTGCGCAAGGACGGTATCAGCCTGGGTCATTACATCAGTATGAATTTTTCCTGGCTGCTGTGAAGCAAGAATTAATGAAATTCCCGGCTGGCGTCCTTCACGAAGGATGGTTATTAAGGCATCCGTAGCCGCAGTTTTTCCTTCTTTTGGGAGGAGTTCATGAGCTTCGTCAATGGCGATCCACACCAATGGTTCTTCCATTTTCTGCTCTACTCCTTTGGTAAAATAATGCATGGCGGCATCGACCGCTTTGAATTCTTCCGTTTTTCTTGCTAACATCCGCTGGTTGAATAACGTCCGGCAGATTAACCCGACGACCAGGCCTTTAATTTCCCATCCTGCCGCCATCGTTGCATAAGGGCTGACATCCAAGACTGTTACTTGGCCGCCGGCAACGATATCTTTCAGTGGCGTTCCTTCGGGAGAAAAAATCTCCCACCCTTTGGCTTTTTCAAATTCATTGATGATAATATTACGGACAATATTATCACTTTCTTTATCGTTACGAACAGTGGTGATCAGTTCGTCCATGGAATAACTTTTTCCTTCTTTTCCGAGATCCTGCACCACTTTGGTGATCAGCACCCCTTCTGCAGAATTTGCATCCATGTTAAATGCGGTAAGCCAGTCATAGGGAGCGACATCGACGGGGCGAATGGAAAAAGGAAAATCTGTAGGAATGCCCTCTTCTTTGTATTTGTAGTAAAAGCCGGTAGGCGTGTAAATTTTCACATCCAGCGGTTTTGCTTTCATGTTCCATCTCTCAAGAAGTTCTGCGTCCTGGAAATTAGGATATTTCATCGTCCAATAGATTCCCATGGTATCCAGGAGAACG
>Ga0208375_1003359_pt1 | contig 13747 bp, 13 predicted proteins | sample RifOxyD1_FD_184038 | JGI IMG/M metagenome (GOLD analysis project Ga0208375, IMG submission 184038) | Soil microbial communities from Rifle, Colorado - Rifle Oxygen_injection D1 (SPAdes) | ecosystem: Environmental > Terrestrial > Deep subsurface > Rock core/Sediment | place: Rifle, Colorado... | reverse complement strand
GGTAGAGGGATAAAATCCCACCCGTTTGAGAAAACAAACCAACATCCTCCCAAAAAAGGCTCTTGTCTCCTTTGTGTCCAAAAACCCCAAACTTAAGGAGTGGATTTTCTATGGCCAAGCCTTTTCCGTTCTAGCTATAAATGTGGCCTTCCCAACACCTGTTTTCACCCGTGAAAACTCGGACGAGAGTCCTTTTGAAAACCGAACCGTGACCATAGAGGCCGACAGCCTTCTGCCGGAAAAAAGACTGGTCAGGCTCCCTACCCTGTCTCTCGTCCTGACTCAAAAATACAGCCTTTTTCACCCAGGCATAGATATCGACGGAACAACCGGCGAACCGATTTTCCCTGTTGCCAAGGGAGTGGTTGTGGCTACCGAAAATTCCCGTTTTGCCTATGGTAAGGCGGTCTATGTTGACCATGGCAGTGGCTATACTTCTCTCTATGCTCATTTATCAGAAATTGAGGCTGACGAAGGTCAGTTTGTTGACGTGGATACCGAAATCGGCCTAATGGGCTCCACCGGCCACTCTACCGGTCCCCACTTACACCTGGAAATCCGCAAAAACGGTCTACCCGTTAACCCCCTATCCGTCTTGCCCAAAAACTAAAGGAAATTAGAGGAATTTAGGGGAACTTGGGAAAATTAACATCCTGCAAATTCCTGTAAAATCCTCTAAACTAGTCTTGTGAGTAAGGCTGATCCAATAATTCAGGCACAAATAGACAAAACCTACAAAGAATTGTTTGCGCCAGAAACGATCGTTCAAAAATCTCGTGTCTCCAAAACTACAAACGGTTATATTTTTCTGGTTGCCTGGGCCAATGCCTCTTTGTTGCGAGTCTTGGTCAGAAAATTTACCGGAATTCTGGCTAGATCGGAATATCGTTTAAAAGCTCAGTTGGATGATGCGGCCAGGTCAGTAGTGGCCAATATTGAAGAAGGTTTTGCCCGCCCCAACACCAAAGAATATTTAGCTTTTTTGGGTTTTTCTCAAGCTAGTTTGGTTGAAGTAAGGGGTGATATACAGAGGGCCAACCAGGATGGATTTCTAAAATCGGTTAAAGGGTCGAGTTTAAAGAACTTGAAAATAGACTTGACTAATTGGCATGAGGCTTTGAGAAAATCGGTAATTTCTAGAGGAATTTATAGGAATTTGGAGGAAAATATAGGATCCTTTAAGTTCCTTTATTATCCTGTAGACGATTTGAATCCAAGGGTTTTAACTTATGAAGTTTTTATTGAATTAATTAACAAAACAGCCTGGCACTTGCAAAAATTGGTAGAATCACTAGAAAGGAAAATATCAGCAGATAAAAAAACTCTATATGGATTTTAATAATCCATCCCACCCATTCCACCTTGAGGCATTTGTCCTGAGCCTGCCGAAGGATTCTTTTCCGGTATGTCGGTTACTAAGCCTTCGGTGGTTAAGACCATCATGGCAATGGAGGCGGCGTTTTGTAAGGCCGATTTGGTGACCTTCAAAGGGTCCAAAATCCCAAACTTGGTCATCGAACCCATTTCCCCGGTCAAAGCATTAAAGCCAAAGTCCACCTCTGTAGCCTCTTCAATCTTTCTCAAAATATAGCCGTCATCTTCTCCGGCATTTTTGGCCAGCCAACGAACCGGCATTTCCAAAGCCTCGTAAACAATATCAATCCCCACCTGCAAATCTTTGCTTCGGGTATCCTTCATTCCATCCAACTTTAGATTTTTCAAAACTTTCCTGGCCTTCAAAAGAGCCACTCCGCCACCCGGCAGAATTCCTTCTTCAACAGCCGCCTTGGTTGCCCCTACCGCATCTTTGACCCGCTCTTTGCGATCGTTCATTTCCACCTCAGTAGCAGCCCCAACATTAATCTGAGCCACCCCACCAGTTAACTTAGCCAATCTCTCTTCCAGTTTTTCTTTATCAAAATCGGAAGTGGTAGTTTTGACCATCGTTTTTAACATGTCTACTCGAGTCTTGATAGCGCTCGATTTACCTTTTCCGCCAATAATACGGCAGTTGTCTTTGTCGGCCCAAATTTTGTCAGCCCGACCCAAATCCTCAACTTCAATATTCTCAAACTTTTTGCCCGTATCGTCGCTGACGACCACTCCACCGGTCAAAACCGCAATGTCTTCCAGCATTTCCTTGCGTCTATCACCAAACCCCGGAGCTTTAATGGCCAAAACATTGAAAGTCCCCCGCATTTTGTTGACCACCAAGGTAGCCAAGGCCTCACCTTCAATTTCGTCGGCAATAATCACCAAATTTTTAGAAACCTTCACAAACTTCTCCAAAAAAGGCAAAAGTTCTTGGATGGAAGCAATCTTTTTGTCGGTTAATAACAAATAGGCGTCATCGATCTCGGCTTCCATTTTATCTGGGATGGTGACAAAGTAAGGCGAAGCATAGCCTCGGTCAAATTCCATGCCCTCCTTATATTCAATATCGATGGTTAAGCCCTTCCCATCCTCAACGGTTACTACCCGATCTTCTTTCCCCAAGGCCTCGGCAATTTTGGCTCCAATCTCCTCATCTCCGGCCGAAATCGTCGCCACCTGGGTAATCTCTTCTCGATTTTTAATGGGTTTAGCGTTTTTCTTGAGTTCGGCAATCACGGCTTCCACTGCTTTTTCAATCCCTTTTTTGATTACCATCGGATTAGCCCCGGCAGTCACATTTTTCATTCCCGACTGGGTCATCACTTGGGCTAACAAAGTAGCAGTGGTCGTTCCATCCCCCGCATTATCGTTGGTTTTGCTCGAAGCCTCCTTAACCAATTGAGCTCCCATGTTCTCAAACGGATCCGGTAAATCAATCTCTTTGGCCACCGACACACCATCATGAACAATGTTGGGAGCTCCCCACTTTTTGTCCAAAGCAATGTTTCGCCCTTTTGGCCCCAAAGTGGTTACCACGGCCCGGGCCACCACATCAATGCCTTTTAACAAAGACTGTCTCGCCTCGTCACCAAATTTCAATTGTTTTGCCATAATTAAATTTCAAATATATACAAATTACAAATAAATACCAATTCCCAATTGGCCATTTGTATTTATTGGATTATTTGTGTTCATTGGTATTATTTAGCCGTCTCAACGGCGAGTATGTCTTCAAACTTGGCAAATAAATATTCGACGTTGTCGATCTTGACCTCACTGCCACCCCACTTTTTGTAAATGACTGTATCCCCCATCTTGCAAGGAGCTTTTCTAACTTTGCCATTGTCCAATAGCTCATCATCACCAATGGCCAACACTGCCCCTTTTTGGGGTTTTTCGGAAACACTATCCGGTAAATAAATACCCGAGGCGGTTTTTTTCTCTGCCTCCAGAGGAAGAATTAAGGCGTAACCCGCTGTCGGTTGAAGATTAACTTTTTTTATTTTCACAAAGTGAATCATAATTTATCACTTGGCAGTTGTCAAGGGCTGGTGCCAAACACTCCCCCTACTCCTCGAGTTTGCAACTCCCACAAGAAATTGTATACTGGAGTATTGACTCCAACATGATATTCAATAACCTGAATCTAAGTCAAAAAATTCCCCACCCCCATTTGCCTCCTCTTTCTCCAAGAAAGAAACGGGGGCTTCTGGGATTATTGATGACTGTTATATTATTGGGTGGACTGGCCATAGGCGCCACACTTGTTAAAGAAACGTCAAATATTCAGCAAAGAGCCGCTTCTGTTTCCGGCATTAAAGCTATTACTCAAATTAAAGATCGCATCAGCCAAGATTTGATGGACTCATTGTCAGATGATGATCGAATTAGAGCCGGAGAGTATTTTTCAACAATGAAACAGGATGGTTCGTGGGAGGGAATAAATATGAAAGCCGCCGACGGATTAGGTGTTTATCAACATATGACCAGAGTTCTGGACATTGCTAAAGTGTACAAAGAACGAAATGATCCAGCTTGGTTGGCAAGAATTGAGCTCTCGACATCCTTTGCCAACAAAGAACTGGTTGACCTTCTTGGAAGTTCGAGGCCTGGTTGGTCTTGGTATCTCGACATCGGTGTTACCGACTACGGTTATGGCCAATTGCTGATTCTTTTGGATAAAAAAATTAACACAAAACTTTACAACGAAACAGCCCTTTTGGTCGAAAGGCTTACTGATTTTAATAGTGACGTTGACAATTGGGCAAACCAAAAGAGTGGCGCCAATAAAGTTTGGAGGGCCATGGCAAAGTTTTACTCTGGTTTAATATCCAACAATGACGCCAAATTGTTAACCGCGAAAAACTGGATGGAAAGAGGCCTTACCCCAAACCCATACCCTCTAAACACAAACGGGAAACCAAATCAGGACTATTTAAACGGTATCATGCCAGATTATAGCTACTTATTCCATAACGGAGTCTTGCAAACCGGATCCTACGGGACGAACGACCCATATTTCGCTAGCGCTTACAATTTTTTTACAAACGGAACAGTTTACCAACTTGAGACAGCCCCTCTCCAAACACAATTCAATTTCCTCACCAACGGTCTCGAATGGATATACTTTAAAGGAAACAAGGATGTTCTGTCTTTAGGTAGAGAAACAAACCGCCTCTCACGTACCACATACCAAGACAACCAAAGAGAAACCGCCATTCTAACGTTGGCTTACTTTTACCAAACAACCATGGATGCCAACAACAAAGCGTGGCTAGCTGGAATAATAAAGGGTCAGCTGACCCATTTTAGTCCATCTGAATATTTAAAATTGGGCCACCAAAAACTTCTGCAAGAGATTAAAAATTCCAGCTATCCTGAAGTTTTTGTAAGCGGACACAAATATTATCCTTTTGCAAACTACACTATTCATCGAGGAAGAGATTATTATCTCTCTCTGAAAAATGTCTCAGACAGAAATATGGCCTTTGAATCTACCAATGGGGAGGGTCTAAAGAATTGGTTTTATTCTGATGGGGCTATGTACCTCACTTTTACCGGAAAAGAATTTATCAACGATAAAAATATTTTACCAACTTACGATTGGACGAGGATATCAGGCGTGACTCTCGAACAGAAAAATCGTCTCCCAGACGAAGGAAGTTACCATTTTGGTGAAAGAAGTTTCGTCGGTGGAGTTACTTTTGAGAGTTCGGGTGTTTCTGCTATGGATTTTAAGGCATACAACTCTTGTCTAACAGCTAAAAAAAGCTGGTTCTTTTTTGACAATGAAATTGTTGCCTTGGGAAGTAATATCAACTGCAATTCCTCAAACCCAATTGAAACTGTTGTTAACCAGTGGCCGATTTTGGATAATCCGGCAACCCAGCTAACAGTCAACGGTCTTCCAAAATCAACCAACCTTGGTTGGTCAGAGGACATCAATCAGGTCAAGTGGATGCAGCATAACAATATCGGCTACTACTTCCCCTTCCCAACGTCTATTCGGGCTTGGCGAACAAACCAATCTGGTAGCTGGAAAGATCTCGGCAATTCAACGGCACTAGCAAGCCAGGTTTACACCAACCCATTTTTAAAATTTGTAATTAACCACGGTGTAAAACCTAATAATGCTTCCTATACGTATGTATTATTACCAAATAAGAGTGCACAAGAAACTGAGGCGTACGCCTCAAGTAACCAGCTAGAAATTATCTCAAACGATGCTAGCGCCCACGCTGTTTACCATAAATCACAGAATGTTCTCGGCGTTATTTTCTGGGACACCAAGAAAAAAATTAGGGGTATTTCCGTAGACAAACCGGTTATCTTGTTTGTTAAGTATGGAACAGGTGGTAAAGTAGCTTTAGTCGTCTCAAACCCAACCGGTGTTCCGTCAAACACTAAATTCAATTTCGACGGCAAATATTCATCCATCAATTTGCCCCCTGGTGCAACCTTAAAAACAGATACCGTTATTACTAATAATGGTGTGAACAAACTCACTAGGAAAGATCTGACTACGGTTACCGTTCCACTGACAGGTAGTTCTTTTTCATCTGTTGTCGAAATCAAGGAACAAAAATAACCTTACTCTGTACTCTAGGGTGAAACAAAGCCCGATGGGGAGATACTACCTCGGTAGTTATTTTTGACTTCATGTACCAGAGTTGTGCCCTGTAGGCACAAAAATTCAAAATCTTAAAGAGAATATTTGTATGGATTCCCGCCTTCGCGGGAATGACAATGGAAGAGACAGGGGTGACAAGAGCATTTGGCCACCAGTCTTTAATCCACAAATTGCCGTCAGTAAATCTCTCATAAATGTGTTGTTTATTCACCACCGGTATCACTTGGGCGATTTCGTGGGCAGTGAAAGCACTTCTGTCGTCTACCGGCCACGATATCGCTATTTCGTCGAGCCACAAGTTCAAGCACAACTTGTCTTTTTCCTGTTTGTTGCCGGCTCGTCTCAGGGGAACCCTTAGAATAATAAGGATAATAAGGGTGATTAGTCTGGTCAACCACAAGGAATTGTTTTTGGTAATCACCATTAAATCAATATCTGAACCCTCGCTGGCATTGCCCATCGCCAACGATCCCGTTACCCCAACAAATAGGATGCCAGGCATTCTCTGAAAAACCGGTAAGTATTTTTTGAGAATTTGCAGTTTCTTTGTTGAAGCTTTTTCTCTTTTCTCTCTTACTGCCACCAGCTTCTCCCGCCCTTTCAAAAAATAGTATCCGTCTTTAAATCCAAACATATCGTCATCCCCGCGAAGGCGGGGATCCAGGCTGGATTCCCGATCAGGTCGGGAATGACAGGTGGTACATTGCCAACGCGTGAGCTCTTCCAACGTCATCGGATAATCGTACTGATCGTGGTAAACCAATGAAGATATGGATCCCGCATCAAGTGCGGGATGACTGACGTCACTTAATTCCATACTGCGTTTTGACTTGGGTCACACCGGCGGCTACCGTTTCCAAAGCCCCTTTGGTGTCTCCACTACCGGCAATGCTGTTAATGCCGTCCTCAAAATACTTGGAAATTTGTGAGTTGATGCCGGTCGTTCCGTCAAAGGTTCGCGATACCAAATACCACATCTTGGCATTGGGAGCATCGGCTACCAAAGGACCTAAGATTGGCTGATCGACCAACTTGCCGGCCATGTCCACATACGGGTAAGCCGAACCCATACCCCGCACCTGGCTGGCGTTTTGGTAAAGCTTTTCCAGCGATTCTCGGGAGGAGATAAACTTGACAAAGTTCCAAGCCACGTCTTTGTTGGGACTTCGCTCCCACACCGATTCAATCCAATAGGAGGCGTAAGCCACATCGGGATCGGTCGGAGAAGCTTTCGGTAATTGGGGCAAAGCCACTGCCTTGAATTTTAACTTGGGATTTAATTCCTCGATGTTTAAAGCCCGCCAACTGGGACCAAAATAAATAGCTAACTTACCGGAAGCAAAGTAGGCCGTGGAGGACGGCAAACTTTTATCCCAAACGCCATAATTTTTAGAAAACATGGCCCAAAATTTAAAAACATCTTCGGCTTTGGTGTCAGCCAGATTGTTTAGATCAACCCGATTTTGCAAAAGCATCAAGCCCACAATATCCTGCCAATGATCGACATTAGACACCTCTCCCAACCCCACTCCGGCCTGGGTAATGATCCCGTTTTCCACCTTAGTCAAAGTCTTGGCGGTATCGCGCAATTCAAACCAAGTTTTAGGTGGTGTGGCGCCCGCTTTCTCAAAAATATCTTCATTAACAAACATCTGCAAGCCGTCATAAACCATTGGCACACCCGCAAAGGAATCTTTAAGTGAAAAAAAAGCAAGGGAGGGATAATAATTAGCCGTCATGTCCGCCGGCGACATGACTGATTCGGGTACCGGGGACACCTCTTTAACAAACATCGGCAACCAGGTAGCATGAATCCGGAAAATATCCGGACCTGTTCCTTTGGCCAAAGCATTAGTCAGCCTTTCCCGATAGTCTTTAGATGAATTTCGAACGTAAACTACCTTCACTTTGGGGTTTTGGGCTTGGTATTCATCAATCAATGGTTTGACTACCTGCTCTTCATCCCACAACCCCCACCAGGTGATTGTTGTCTCTTTAGAAACCGTGCCGGTTTTTTTAGACGTAAACCGTGTAAGTAGAAGAGCTACCCCTAAAACCGCCAAGACCGCCAAAATTATTATCAGAATTTTTTTAACCGGAAAACTGCGTTTCGGTAACACGGCCTCCTCAAGCACAGGTTCCGGCTCGGCCAATGACACTACGGGTGGCGAAACTACCTCTTTCGGAGTTGGCAGCGGTTCGGGGGTAGAAACCATTTGTTGGGGATCCTGTTGGTAATAAATATTGCTGGGAGTTAAATCGTCTCGAGTTGGCCCCGGATCGGCGGGTGTTTGTGGATTATTGGTTCCATCGGGATTCATATACAATAATGGTATCATATACCATGTCAGAAATCGCCAAAAAAACTGTTAAGTTTGTTGTTTTTGGTACCCTTTCTTTGCTTCTGCTTTTGGAAACTGTTATCGGTACCACCAAACTGATCTACCTGCACAAAAACTATCCACGGGTTTTGGTAGCCGACACTCCCGTAGGCAATCTGACACAGACAGAAACTCAAAACCTACTAACCCAGCGGTTTGTTATTCCCGAAAAAATATATCTGGATTACCAAGGCCAAATTATGGATATTACAACAAATGAAATTGACTTAAAGTATGACCCGTTCCAAACCAGTCGTAACGCCCTGGCCGTCGGCCGAAAAGCGAATTTTTTCGAGAACATCCCTGACCTTTTTCGATCGGTCGTTATCCCACCGGTCTTCCAATTTGATGTGCTCAAATTAGCAGACAGTTTGAACCGTTTGGAAAAATCCCTAGGGTTAACCCCCAAAGAAGCCATTATCTCTGCCAGTCGGGGCAAAATCGTCCTCCAAAACGGAACCGACGGCGCCAAAATAAATCAAAAAGACCTGGTCGACCAACTGTCCGTCATGCTTAAAGCCGGCAATCTTTCAACTATTAAAGTCACCACTTTTCCGGCCAGCAACAAGCTAACCCCGGACCAAATTGAAACGGCCAAAAAAAGGGGTGTCAAACTGCTGGGGAAGTATGCCTTGTTCTATGTTGACGACATCGAGGTTAAACTGACCGACACCGATTTAGTTACCTTGATTGATCCCGCGGGCGGTATTAACCAAACAACTGTAACTCAGGTTGCCAAACAAATAGCCCAGGAAGTGAATCGTGAACCACAAAACCCCATCTTTGTCATTGAAGGAGACAAAGTATCCGAGTTTGCCCCTTCCAAGGATGGTTTGGTTGTCGATGAAAAAAAACTGGCCACCATTATTACCGAAATTGAAAAAAAACTGGAGGACAACCTGCTAACCACTTACTCAACCGCCATTCCGGTTGAGCGAACTTTTTCGGAATACAAAACCGAAGACGTCAACAACTTGGGCATCAAAGAGCTAATCGGTCGGGGCGAATCAGACTTTAAGGGTTCCATTGCTTCCCGCATCCACAATGTTGGTCTATCCGCTTCCAAATTCCAAGGAATTATCGTCAAACCGGGGGAAACCATGTCTTTTAATAAAATCTTAGGTGACGTCTCGGCTTTAACCGGTTACCAACAGGCCTACATCATCAAAGACGGAGCCACTATCCTGGGCGATGGAGGTGGAGTTTGTCAGGTTTCCTCCACCATGTTCCGAGCGGCTCTCAATGCCGGCCTACCCATTCCGGAAAGACGGGCCCACGCTTACCGCGTCTACTACTATGAACAAAATTCACAACCGGGCTTGGACGCCACTGTCTACGACCCCTCTCCTGACTTGAAAATTAAAAACGACACCAATCATCACATCCTAATTCAAACTAAAATGAATACCAAAAGTTCTCACCTAACCATTGAAATTTATGGCACCGGTGATGGTCGGGCCGCCACTATTTCCAAATCCATTGTCTCCGATCGAACCGACCCTTTACCCGATATTTATGTGGATGACCCCACTCTCCCGGCCGGCACCGTCAAACAGGTAGACCATCAGGCCACCGGCGCCAAAGTAACCTTTGACTACCAAGTGGAAAAGGACGGGCAGATACTTTACCAAAAGAAATTTGTCTCTGTCTATCAGTCCTGGGCCAACAAATTCCTCCGTGGCACCGGGCCGGCAAATTAAGCAGAAATACTTTGATAGATATACTGTTTGATCAAAGACTGGTAAGGGATATCCTGTTCGTGAGCTTTAGCCTTCACTTTGGCCAACAATGACTCAGGAATTCGAATCGTGATCGGAACTGACGACAATTTTAAATCGGGAAAAATCCACTTTTCAGCCTTATCCCAATCAACATACTCTGTTGAGTCAGCCTTTTGCCAAAAAAGTCTCTCTTCCTTCTCGCTTTTAAATTTGGGAATTCTTTTTAACTTGGACATATTTTTTTACCTCCTTTCTATGCATTTTACGGGCCGAAATAATTCGAACCCTATTATTTATCACTGCAAAAATGTAAACCCCTACAAAATTTTGACCGACAATTATAAATCGGTCTTCTTTTTGTGAATGTTTAAGATCTGGCAAAACCAACGACCCTTCATTAACAAATATTTCTTCTGCTTCCTTGGGTGAAATCCCGTGTTTCAGATAACTTTTGTCCAAGTTACCAGTATCCCATTCAAACTCACCAATTCCACCCTTAGTTCTGGACAGCATTGTACATATCCTATATGTACATACTCTTTTTGTCAACCCCCACTTTAGACAAAAAGTTTCTCCCGGCACCAGCCCAACCAACTAACTCTTGACATATTCTGAATTACTGATATTCTGAATATATGCAAACGGTAAGTATTAGGGACAGGGGCCAGATTACTATTCCTGACAATTTTCGGGCAACGTACCAGTGGCTAAAAACAGGCTCCGTTTTGGTTGTGTCTCTCCAAAAGAATAAGGTTATTTTAACCCCTTATGAGGATAAAAAAGTATCTAATTGGAAAGAGATCTGGGAAAAAATTGAGATTGCCAGAGCCATTAAAGGAAAGGGTGGAAACTTGGCCAAGTTTGTAGCAGAAGATCGTTACCGCCACTGAACATGCCACAAAAAATTGTTGTTGACAGCTCTGTTATTGTAAAATGGTTAAATACGACTGGCGAGCAGGATGTTCAACAGGCAAGAAAACTCCTCAAAGATTTTGAGGAAGAAAAGGTGGAACTTTTTACTCCCGATCTGGCAAAATATGAAGTTGGCAATGCCCTTCTTTTCAAAAAGATGGATGTTATTTTTGTAAAAATCGCTTTGGATGCCTTTGCCTCGATCCCCTTAAGATTCATTCCGGCTGACAAGGAAGATTTAAAGGAGATCTGTGAAATTGCCAAATTGCAAAAAACAACTTTCTACGACGCTTCTTTTATTCAACCCGCAATTAAACTTAAGGCCACTCTCGTCACTGCCAACCCCAAACACCAAAAAATAAAGGGTGTAAAAGTTATTTCACTCGCCGATTACAGATAACAAAAATATCACGTTTTTAACTTCATGACATCCTCCCCGCTTTTCAAGCGGGGTTTCCCGTTCGCCTTTCGGCGAACTACCTCCAAAGGAGGATGGCATATTGAGGCTGGTTTTGTGAACTTTTTTTAACGATGTGGGCGTCCAGTACAAAAATTTGACAAGCCACAGATTTCTGATAAACTGCCATCTCAAATGACAATGACAAAAGAGGTCAAGGTCAAGTACTTCGTCAATCCTGAAAACACTCAAAAAGGAGCTTGGGTTGCCCTTTTTAATCACGGTGGTAATTTACAAGAAGCCATCAAGGAAGTAGAAGAGAAAAGTCTGCTCCTAAAAAGTATCGGTTGCGACAAAACCATGCCTGATCAGATACTTGCCTGGCTAAGAAGCCTCCTTCCCCACTACAGGGACGAATGATCGGGTGGTGACATTTTCTTGGTATAATACCCACATGCGAACGATCAAGGCCGCGAGCCCAAAGTGTGTGGAGACAACAGTACAGGCCATAAAAGCTGGCGGGTTGGTCATTTACCCCACCGAAACGGTCTATGGAGCCGGAGTGGATGCCACTAACTTTGAAGCGGTGAAAAAGCTGACAGCTTACAAGAATCGCCCCTTTGGTAAACCTTACTCGATCGCTGTCACCGATCAGACAATGGCTTCTGTTTATGTTGACATAAACGAAGGGGCCAAAAAGATTTACCGGCGTTTTTTGCCTGGTCCGGTAACAGTTGTTTCTCAAGGATTACACAAAACGGCTCCCGGGGTGGAATCGGAAACCGGAACTCTGGGTATCCGCATTCCTGATTATCCTTTAATAATAGACATCGTTAAAACTCTGGGGTGTCCTATTACCGCCACTTCTGCCAATGCCAGTTACAAAAAAAGACCCTACAAAATTGCTGACATTCTTGATAATTTATCTGCCAAACAAAAAGCTTTAATTGACTTGATCGTCGACGCCGGTACCCTTCCACCCAACGAACCGTCAACGGTAATCGACACGACATTCGGGAAGCCTACGGCCTTACGTATTGGTGGTGTCAAGCTCTCTTCCAAGAATGTTTTATTATCCAAATCAGAGGAAAACACCCAAAACATCGGGAAAGAGCTCTACCAAAAGTTTGCTCATTATTTGGGGACACGAGCAATTATTTTCGCATTAACCGGCGAAATGGGTACTGGAAAAACCGCCTTCACCAAAGGGGTCGCCCGCGCCATGGGAATCACCGAAGAGGTCACCTCCCCCACTTATGATTTGGTAAATCATTATGGTTCACTGGTCCACATGGATACTTGGCGACTAGAAAATTTAGAGGAATTTGAGGGCTTGGGTTTAGAGGAAATTATTCACGACAAGTCGGTTGTGGTTATTGAATGGGCCGATCGAGTTGCCGACATAATTCGTCAATATAACGAAGAAGCCATTGTCATTTGGGTAAAGATAGAATACAAAGACAAACAAAACGAAAGGGAAATTTCATGGGAAAACAAATAATTTTAGCCATTGATACCAGTTGTGATGAAACAGCAGCGGCCGTTACCTGTGGGCCAAAAATCCTCTCTAACGTTGTCTGGTCACAGGCTTCCCTCCACGCCAAATTTGGCGGTGTCATGCCATCTTTGGCCAAACGCATGCACGAAGACAAAATTGATTGGGTCGTTGATCGGGCAATTAAAAATTCAAAATTAAAAATTTCAAATTGCGAAGCTGTTGCCGTCACTGCCGGACCAGGATTAGCGATTGCTTTGGAAGTGGGCATTAGAAAGGCGAAACAATTAGCCAATAAATACCAATTACCAATATTACCAATAAACCACATTGAGGCACACGCCCTCTCGGCTTTAGCCGGAGGGAATGCTAAATGCCAAATGATAAATGATAAATTTCCCGCAGTTGCGCTTGTGGCCTCTGGGGGAAACACCCAATGTATTTTGATAAAAAAAATCGGTGATTACGAAATCTTAGCCCAAACCCGGGACGATGCCTTGGGTGAAGCTTTAGACAAAGCCGCCCGCATGTTGGGTTTGGGTTACCCCGGAGCGGCCCTTTTGGAAAAAATGGCCACACTGGGAAACCCCAAAGCCTACCCCCTACCCATTCCCCTTGTTGGCCAGCACGCCAACTACTTCAGCTATTCGGGGTTAAAAACCGCCATGTACCGCTTGGTTCAAAAACTGGAAGCCGAAAACAAACTTGATTGCCAAGCTGTTTATGATTTAGCCAATGCTTTCCAAAATGTCGCTTTCAAACACTTCACCAACATCTCCTTTGACCAAATCCAAAAGCACTTACCTTGTCATTCCCGACCCGATCGGGAATCCATAC
>Ga0208375_1003358_pt1 | contig 13748 bp, 13 predicted proteins | sample RifOxyD1_FD_184038 | JGI IMG/M metagenome (GOLD analysis project Ga0208375, IMG submission 184038) | Soil microbial communities from Rifle, Colorado - Rifle Oxygen_injection D1 (SPAdes) | ecosystem: Environmental > Terrestrial > Deep subsurface > Rock core/Sediment | place: Rifle, Colorado... | reverse complement strand
CCGCGGTTGACGCCATTAAACGTTTCTTTAAAAAAGGGACATAAGGAGGCGGCCCATGACGGATGAGCTTCGTTTTTCAACCGAGCTTAAACTTTGGAAATACAAGATTGAAAGGATTGCAAGGCGCTTTGGGCTTGATTTTTATCCGATTATGTACGTTATAGTAACGCCTCAAGAAATGAGCGAAATTGTCGCGCGCAACGGATTTCCCACCACGCCGCATCACTGGCGTTATGGCCAAGAATCATTATGGTGGAAAAAGCGGTTTCGTTTCGGGTTGGGACGCATTTACGAGCTGGTGTTGAACACTGTTCCCGCATATGCTTATCTCTTACAGCTTAACGATATTATCACCCAAAAATCGGTTATGGCCCATGTTTGCGGCCATGTTGATATTGATAAAAATAACTCATATTTTCGCCCTACAAATCGCAATATGGTAAATGCCATGGCTTCGGACGCGCTTCGCGTTGAGCGAATGTTTGAACTTGCGGGCCGCGAGAAGGTGAAAGAATTTTATGACTTTATTCTTTCTTTTGAATGGTTTATTGATCAGAATTCTCTTTATATAAAACGCCGGCCTTCTCTTAAAAGCGAGGAAGAGCGGATAAAAGATTGGGAAGAAAGAAAAATTCCAAAACGAATTGAGCCGCGAGAAGAATTGCCCGGCTATATGGATGAATTTTTAAATCCTCCCGAATGGATTGAGGGAGAGCGTGTCCGCCTTGACGAAGAGCTTGCGAAGGAAGCGGATATTGAGAGAGGAGCGATTATTCCTCCGGAACCGACAAAAGATATTATGGGATTTTTTATGCGCTACGCGCCTCTTGAGTCGTGGCAAAAAGAGCTTATTGCCATGGTGCGCCGGCACAGTTATTATTTTGCTCCCATGGGTCGCACAAAGTTGATGCATGAGGGCTGGGCAACGCTTTGGCAAGAAGAAATAATGACCGAAGCCGGCATGATTTCTTCCGGCGAGCTTACGCAATTTTCAGAAGAACTTGCCGGAGTGCAGAGAAAACAAGGCGGGCTTAACCCCTACCGGCTGGGATATGAAATTTGGAAAGACATTAAATTCCGCTGGGATACCGGTCGGCACGGAACAATTTGGGACGAGTGCCAATATCGGTTGGTTCGGGAACGTTGGGAAGAATTCGCAGTGTTTAAAACTATTATAGATAAAGTTGATTTGAATAGCGATGAGTTTTTGAAACAATGGAATGAATTTTCTTCTTTTGTGGAAGAATTGAAAGCGGGAAATTTGGGTTTTCCTAAAGAAATTTTTATCCGTAATCAATGGACTGCAGAATATCTTATTCCCGCATGGCTTCGCTATCAAAATAGAGAATTGCAATGGCAAAAAATTTCTCGCATTCAGGAAGAAATGGAACCATTAGAACTTGAAGCGGTTCTTTTATCAAAAGAGTTAGAGAAATCATCTCCTGAAGTTTCAGAAGAAGAATTAAGAATGAAAGCCCGCCGCGATATTTATGAGCGCGCGGAAAGAATGGACCTTTGGCTTTGGACGCCCAGTGACTTAAAACAAGAACAGGGAGCGCTTCGCCCGCTTATGTCTTTTGGCGAACGCTTTAAAACCGGGGGAATTAATTATCCCGCAATACCCATTCCTGAAGAATGGCCGCAGTGGGCCGCGAAGTGCTGTGACCAATTTTGTCTCGGCATGGGGACTGAAAAGATTTTCGAAGTCCGCTCAACTTATGACGATCTTATGTTTTTGGAAGAATTTTTTACGAAAGATTTTTGCGAGGAAAACCAGTATTTCTTTTATAAAGCGAAGAAAGTTTGGGATTACCAAACATATACTCAGCGCAAGCGTTATGTGATTGAGTCCCGCTCTTTTAGAAGAATCAAGAAACGCCTGCTTTTCCAGTACACGAATTTTCATTTACCTGTCATCCGCATTGCGGACGCGAATTACGATAACAATGGCGAACTGTATTCGGTGCATGAGCATCAGGGAGTGGACCTTGATTTTTGGTCTAAAGACGGAATATATATGAAAGACGTGCTCCAGCGTCTTTTCAAAATGTGGGGCGGGAAAAAACATGTTCATCTTGAGACCGTGATTACCAAAAAAGAAGAAGAAAAGGATTGGTGGTTTACTTGGCATCAGACAGAAGAAAAAGAAACCGAAGATGAAGACAAAGAGCTTATAGGCAAACGGGTAGTATTCAGTTATGGCTTAAAATCAGGTGATGAATCCGAAGAAGAAATGGTTCAAACAGATCTTGACGAAGAGGTGATTTTTAAATCACCCTTCTAACCCCGCAGTTGCGGGGTTTATTTTTGATTTTTTAAGTCAGCAATGATAATTTTACATGGTATGGAAGGCAAAAATTATCTAAAAATCGGGCGCGCCTCCGAAATGATTGATTCAAAAGAACGGCATTTTTATCGATTCTTTGAAATTTTTCCGGGGCTTATTTCCTGGTTGACGTTTTTTTTAATCATTTTGTTTTCCTGGCTTCTGCCTTTTTATATTTCTATTTTTATTATCGCTTTTGATATTTACTGGTTTTTTAAAACCGTGTTTTTGTCGCTTCACATGAGATCGTCGTTTAACAAGATGAAAGCTAATTTAAAAAAGAACTGGCTTAACGAACTTTCCAACACTAAACCGGTTTCGCGAGAACTAGGAAGTATCAATTGGCAAGATATATATCACTTGGTGATTTTACCGATGTATCGGGAGCCGCTTGAGGTAGTGAGGCATAGTTTCTTAAGCTTATTAAAAATTAATTATCCTTTGGAAAAACTAATCGTGGTTTTAGCTACCGAAGAAAGGGGAGGCGCCAACACTGCCTTTACAGCGGCGGAAATCAGAAGAGAATTTGGCGGCAGATTCTTTAAATTCTTGATAACCGAACACCCAAAAGATATCCCGGGAGAAATCGCCGGCAAGGGTTCAAACGACTGCTGGGCGATCAAAGAAGCCAAAAACAAAATTATTGATGAATTTAAAATTCCTTATGAAAATATTGTCGTTTCGGTTTTTGATGTTGATACCGCGGTTCATCCGGAGTTTTTCGGCTGCCTCGCTTATTATTATTTAACATCAGAGCGGCCACTTCGTTCATCGTTTCAGCCGATTCCTATTTTTATAAACAATATTTGGCAGGCGCCAGCTTTCGCGCGAGTTTTTGCTTTTTCCACCACTTTTTGGCAAATGATTCAACAATCGCGCCCGGAACGCTTAATCACTTTTTCTTCCCAGTCAATCGGTTTTAAGCCGCTTAGTGAAATCGGCTTTTGGCAGCCGAACGTTGTATCGGAGGACTCCCGGATTTTTTGGCAGTGCCTGCTTTACTACGATGGCGATTGGCAGACCGTTCCGCTTTTTTTCCCGGTATATATGGACGCAAACGTGGCCGGCAGTTTTTGGCAAACCTTAAAAAATCAATACAAACAAATTCAGCGCTGGGCTTACGGCGTTGAAAATAATCCCTACTTTCAGTTTGGATTTCTAAAAAATAAAAAAATTCCAAAAAATAAAAAATGGCGGCTTAGTTTTATGATGATTGAAAGCGCTCACTCGCTGGCGACAAACTCGCTCATTATTTTTCTCTTAGGGTGGCTGCCAACGGTAATTGGCCGAGGCCGATTTAACGAAACTCTGCTTTCTTATAACTTGCCTTATATAACCCGCCTAATCATGACGCTTGCCATGGTCGGTTTAATTTTTACCGCGATAATTGCTACCAACCTTCTACCGCCCCGCCCCCCTCACTACGGCCGTTTTAAATATATTTGGATGATTTTGCAGTGGTTCCTGTTTCCCGTTAACATGATTCTTTTTGGTTCGATTCCGGCGTTAGACGCCCAAACTAGGCTGATGTTCGGAAAATATCTTGGCTTTTGGAACACCCCCAAATCTCATTCTTAATCTTAAATTTCGTTCTTAATCTTGTTATTAAAAATATTATTAAAAAAATAGAAAATGTAAGTATAAAACCGATCGGTTGAATACTTGCAAGTTTTATGATAGGCTATTTCAGTAAACTGTTCAATATGAAAAATTACTCTAATAGAGCCCCTAGATTTAAGACAGGTCCGGTAATGCAAAAGACGCTCCTTCTTTTAGAAGGCGGATTGGTTTTGGGGTTAACAAGACGACCAGACCATTATTTTAAAATTCTTAAAAAGATATCCAGAGAATGGCGAAAGATAAATGAGAGAGCTCTGCGAAGCGCAATCCGCAAGCTTTATCAGTCAAAACTTATTGATTATAAAGAAAATAGTGACGGCACAGTTTCAATGATATTAACCAATGGTGGAAAGAAAAAAATTATCCAATTCAACTTAGATTCTATGAAGATTAAAAAACCCAGATATTGGGATCATTTATGGAGATTAGTTATTTTTGATATTCCCGAAGAAGAAAGACAAGGAAGAAGAGCTTTAGTTGCCAAATTAAAAGAACTTGGATTTTATCCTGTGCAAAAAAGTGTGTTTATTTATCCGTTTGAATGTAAAAATGAAATTGATTTTATAACTGAAATTTTCAATTTGACGCCATATGTAAGACTTTTTACTGTTAAGGAAACTGATATTGAACCGGATTTAAGAGACAGATTCAATATTTAATTGTGTTATTTAATTGCATTAAATATCTCTAAAAATCGCAAATATGTAAGTATAAAACCGATCGGTCAAATACTTACATTTTGTAAAGCTTTGGATGTAATAATAAAAATAAAAAGGTCTTTTTCCAACTGTAATATTTCACAGGTCGTCTCCATTTCATATTTCCATATGTTAATGAACATTGATAATGATAAGGTTTTTTTAAAAATTGTCAACCATTATTAATGGATTATTCCAAATGGATTCTATTTCTAAATTCTGAAAGCCGCGAGGCTAAAGCCGGATATTTTTTTAACATAGGGTCGGTATTAAGAATTTGTTTTGCCGCTTCCCGGGTTTCTTCTATAAGTTTTAAGTCGGTTAAAGAAGCCATCGCTAAATCCGGAAGGCCCGACTGGCGGACGCCGGCAAAATCGCCGGGGCCGCGAAGTTCCAAATCGCGTTCGGCTAAATCAAAGCCATTCTGCGCGGACTCAATGGCCCTAAGCCGTTCGTTTGTTAATCCAGAATTTGAATCGGTTAAAAGCAAGCAATATGATTGGTGTTCGCTTCGTCCGACTCGTCCTCTAAATTGATAAAGAGAAGCCAATCCGAATCTATCGGCTCCTTCAATCATCATTACCGTGGCGTTTGAAACATCTATTCCGACTTCAACAACGGAGGTGGCGACAAGAATATTTAAATCTCTATTGAGAAATTCAGACATTGTTTTTTCTTTTTCCTTCGCTTTCATTCGCCCATGAAGCAATCCGATTTTTAAATGCGGGAAAATTTCTGTTTTTAAGCGTTCGTATTCTTTTTTAGCCGCTTTCACTTCCGTCCACGCAGATTTTTTTACATCATCTATGTCTTCAGGCGAATCAATGCGTGGGCACACCACAAACGCTTGCCGGCCTTTTTTTATCTCGTTTTTTATAAATTCGTAGGCCCAATCGCGTTTTAAAGGCGGTACGATTTTGGTAATAATATTTTTTCTGCCGATGGGCATTTCTTTTATAAGCGATAAATCCAAATCGCCCCAAATAGTGAGGCCCAGTGTCCGCGGTATCGGTGTTGCCGACATTGAAAGAAGGTGCGGAATCGATTCTTTATGATGGTCGGCAATGGCGGCGCGCTGATTGACGCCAAAACGATGCTGTTCGTCAATAACTATCAAAGCCAGATTTTTAAAAACAACATTTTTTTGGATTAGCGAATGGGTGCCGATGACTATTGGCACTTCTCCATTCTCCACTTTTTTTAATAATTCTTTTTTTGACATTTTCCCTTTCGCAGTTTTTGCTTCGCTGGAAGTTAAAAGGCCGACGCCAATATCAAAATTTTTAAATAACAAGGATATTTTTTCAAAATGCTGGCGGCTTAGAATTTCTGTCGGCGCCATAAGAGCGGTTTGGCAGCCGTTTAAAGCGGTAAGATATGCCGCTATAGCGGCAACGATAGTTTTTCCGCTTCCGACATCGCCTTCTAAAAGTCGGTTCATTGGTTTTGATTTTTCTATGTCTTTAATGATTTGCCATGAGACCTTTTTCTGGTCGTCGGTTAGTTTGTAAGGCAGTGACTCCACAAATTTTTTAGCCGCCATCTCGTCAAATTTAATAATTGGCGCGGTTTTTTGCCGCAATTTTAACCTTTCAAAGCCCGTAAACAACTGCAGCACGAAAAGTTCTTCAAAAGCGAAACGTTTTCTGGCCAGTTCGACATCTTCTATTCTGTCGGGAAAATGGATTTGAGATAGGGCATGGGCGAGGTTTGGCAAGCGATATGTTTTTTTTATTTCATTGGGTATAACGTCGGGTAATTGGCTTGAGAGTTTTAGCATCGGCTTTATGGCAAAACGCAGCCAGCGAGAAGTGATACCGGACGTTTCCGGATAAACCGGCACCAATCGTCCGGTGTGAAGCGCTTCCTTTTTTATTTCAATTTTCTCGTATCCGACTATTTCGTAAGCGGGGTTGCTAAAACAAAGCCGTCCTTTGTTTATAACGACTTTCCCCGAAATATTAATCAATCGGCCCGGCCTGAATTGATTTATAAGATATGGCTGATTAAACCAAACGGATTTTATGGCGCCGGTATCATCTTCCACCATTATTTCGGTTAAAACCATATTGCGGCGGAAAATCCGGGTGTTTTTGGCGGTTAAAATCACGCCTCTTGCCGATAATTGAGCGCGGGGCTTAATTTCCGCAATAGAAGTAAAATTTGAAAAATCATCATAACGGCTGGGGAAATGATAAAGCAGGTCGCGGACCGTTTTTATTTTAAGTTTTTCCAGTTTTTTAACTGTTGCCGGTCCAAAATATTTTGTTAGCATATGTCCCCTCGGTAGGAATCGAACCTACATCGCAAGATCCGCAATCTTGCGTCCTGTCCATTGAACGACGAGGGGAAATTAAAAAAACTTTTTTTGGAGTAAATCCAAGAAAGATTCTTCCTCTTCGCTTTCGGGCAGGCGACTCTCAAGAATTTTTCTGATTTCCAATTCTTCATGGCCATGGAAGGGAATAATTAAAAGCGGCATCAAGTGATGTTTTCTCCTGAAAGCGATTTCTTTATCCGGAAGAATCCCAAACGATTCAAAATTTTCATAAGGATAAAGTTTCCCGTCAATATCAATGCCATTGCTGTCAAGATGAAAATCATGCATTTCCGGTTTTTTGTTTTTTGACGCGTAAATAATAAAGGCCGTTAAAGCGACAATAATTATTAGAAGATAATTTTTTAAAAGTATTGAAAAAATTACAACAGCAAAACCAATAATGGCTAAAGCCCAAAGCCATTGGCCATTGTTTAAATTTGTTTGCCGCTCTTCAATTTGCCAGTTTACCCCGCTCTCTTCTCGCACTTTAATTTTTACAATATCACCTGACATGTTTTAAAGTTACCATTTTAAACGCGTGTTTTCAAATAAAAAGAACGGAATTTTCCGTCCTTATTTAATAAGGTTTATGCCCTTGTTTACTCCGCCCGTTAAAAGATCGCCGATAAATCCGCCTGGACCGAGAAGAAAAGCCTTTTCTTGAGTCACCAGGTTTTGAGGACCGCCCTTGATAACGCGCCGGAAGACGCGATCGTTTTTAAAAGTGATTACAAATTTGTAATCCGGCCCTATTGTTGAGGCATTCTTGGTATTAATGTAAATACGATCCGTTTTCTCTCCAATATTTGTTTCTTTAAATGTCCAAGCAAAATGCGATTTCATATACTTTTTATAAGTTTCAATGTCTGCGGGCGTGTTTAACTGAGGAGGATTAAGAGGCATTCCCACTCCCGCTAAGGCATCGGCACCATAAAGAATCTCCGTGCTTGGCCGCCGCGTTTTTCCTTCATTATCAAGATAAATCGTTAATCCTTTGCTTTTCACCTCTTCAATGGAATCGCCAAGAATGCCGTTTTCTTCATCACTTTCTTTAATACTGTTAAATACTGCAACCATTTTTTCAATATCTACTTCATTGCAATTAAGCGTAGTGTTTAATTCTTTGGCGCGATCTTCTTTTGAAGTTTTAAATTTGGCGAAAAAACCGCCTTTCTTTTTCTGACTTGATTTTTCAAGATCCGCTCTTTCTTGGCAGGGCTTTATAAAAAGTCCGGTTGTTTCAAATTTATAATTATCTTTTTGGGTAACACTACCTATTGAGGCGCAACCGCTGATTACAAAAGCGATTAAAATGACCATTGTTTTGCCAATAAAAGCCAATAAAGTCCTTCGTTCACTCTTAGTCACCAGATCCTCCTTGTTTTTAAGGGGCTAAATTTATTTATGGATATAATGGACGTTATAAAATTTTTTGTCAAATAGTTAAAATCCCAACTGGCGGTGGGGGTGAGATTTGAACTCACGAGAGGATTTCTCCTCAACCGGTTTTCGAGACCGGCGCATTAAACCGCTCTGCCACCCCACCAATAACTTAATACTATAAAATTAAAATCCCGAAAGCAATTCGGGATCGGTTTTTAAATTAACTTTTTTTCTTAAGAACAAGCTGATAATCAAGCAAATCGAGATTTAAAGTCTCTTTACTGCGTTTGACATCAACATAGATGTGGCCGACAACCGCGCCGTTTTCATCAGTCAATTCAAGGGGTTTGTTATACCATGGCGTGTTGTAACAGTCGCCGCTTCTGAGAATCTGAGCGGTTTCGTACGCCCGATTCACGCGCCACTTGTATTCGTCTTTGATGTCAATGAATACGCCGTCAATGCCTATATTTAGTTTTTCAGTGTGCCTTGAAGCGTAAACCAGCGCCGAAATGGTTCCAGCATAAAGCCAATAGCGGAACTCTTGTGCCCAGTCGCCTCGCTCAACTTTAACTTTCGGTACTAATTGGATAAATCTAGTGAAAGCATAGTTAAATCCACCGAGATAAGCGCCTTCGTAACAGTTCCGAGCTCCAACTCTATAAATTGCCTTGGCTAAGTTATATTCAAGATCAGGACTGATTACAGGCGGGTTTTGTAATACATATCTCAAATCACATGCTGTCTTTACGAAAACATGCTCATAAATTTTCCGTAAAGAAAAATTATTTGTTATTTCCTTGGCTACTTTTTGAACCAATGGTCGAAGTGCCTCATCAATAATTTCTCTGTCGCTTGATTTACCGTCAGTTTCCGCACTGGAAATGTATGGCATCGGCGTTCTCCTTATCCTTTATTTTTTTTAAAAATTTCATCCATTATTTTTTCAATTTGTTTAGCTTTCTTTTTGGAAACACCAAACTTTTTTCTTACTTCCTCAACTGTAGGAAAGGACGTTTTGATTACAACCAGTTTCTGTTTTGCCATTTTGTTTTCTCCTTACATTTTTATTAAAATGGCGGATATTGATATTGCTGATTCCAAATCTTAATACATTCTTTCGAGCAACAAGGATGATAATCGCGGCGGAGCTCATCGCTGTTAACTTGCATAACGCAAATTTGGCAATGATAATGAGGGAGTCTATAATCGCAATCTTCCTTGTCACATTTCATTTGAACAAATCCTCTATCAAAATCATCATTATAATTATAACTAAGATCACCATAACCCATATCGTCCATCTTGCCAGCTCCTTTTCATTTATAAAAGACCAAAACAAAAATTAATTACTTTATACAGTAATCTAAATAATAAGTCAAATTTTATGCCTCCACTAGGAATCGGACCTAGATCTACAGATTAAGAGTCTGCAGCTTTGCCATTAAGCTATGGAGGCGTATTTATTTTTGCGTCCTCGGGAGGATTCGAACCCCCAATAACTGGTCCGAAGCCAGTCGTGATATCCGTTTCACCACGAGGACATTATCAAAATTTGCGCTTAAAATAACACAAAAATCACTTTTTATCAAGTATTTTCAGCAAGCTTTTTCCGGTCATTTCCGGCGGTTGCGGCAATTCCATCAGTTCCAAAATTGTCGGCGCCACATCCGCCAAAATGCCGCTCACCTCCAATTTTCCAATCTCAACTTCTTCTTGGGATTTCTCGTTCTTAAAATCATTGCCAATCAAATAAAACGGTATTGAATTGGCGGAATGTTCCGTTAGCGGCGTTCCGGTTAGAAGATCGATTTTTTCATCGGCATTGCCGTGATCGGCGGTGATAATTAAAATTCCGCCAATTTTAAGCACCGCTTCCATAATTTGCCCTATTTTATCGTCTATAATTTCAATTGCTTTGACGGTGGCTTTAAAATCGCCGGTATGGCCGATCATGTCGGCATTGGCGTAGTTAATAACGATAAAATCGTATTTTTTGGATTCTATGCTTTCAATTACATTTTTAGTTATTTCGGGAGCGGACATTGCCGGATTTTCGGCAAAGTTATAATCGTGTTGAGTTGGTATCAGTAATCGGTCTTCATTAGGGAATGAGGCCTCAATGCCGCCATTAAAAAAATAAGTTACGTGAGCGTATTTTTCCGTTTCGGCAACATGCATTTGAAATTTTCCGGCGTCGGAAATTATTTTGACCAGGGGATTATCAACATTTAGCGGTTCAAATAAGACATGAAGCGGCAGATCTTTATCGTAGCGAGTCATGGTCGCGAAATAGAGATTATTGATTTGTTTTCTTTTAAACTTGTCAAAATTTTCTAAAACGAAAGCTTCGGTTAATTGCCGCACGCTGTCTTCTCTAAAGTTTATGAATATCACTGCGTCATTGTCTTTAATCGGCTCGCTTTCTATAATTTTCGGTTCAACAAACTCATCGGTTAAATTTTTATCATAATCTAATTTAATGGCGCTTTCAATACTGCTGGCGGTTTCACCTATGCTTTCGGCAAGCAGACGATAAGTTTTTTCGGTTCTGTCCCAGTTATTGTCGCGATCCATCGCCCAGTACCGGCCGATTAAATCAACTATTTTGACGAAAGGATAATCCCGATCCAGTTTATTTTTGATTTTCCCGTAAAAACTTAGCGAATTTTGAGGAGGCGAATCGCGGCCGTCGGTAAAGGCGTGAATAAAAACATGCTCCAATTTTTCATTTTTAGCGAAATCCAATATGGCGTAAAGATGATCAATGTAGCTATGGACATTGCCTTGGCCCAAAAGTCCCATGATATGAAGCGCCGAATTATTTTTTTTAACGTGCTGGGCGGTCGAGAGCAATTCCTGATTTTGTAAAAACGAGCCATCGCGGATGGCGAAAGTTATTCGGGTAAGATATTGATAAACAATCCGGCCCGACCCGAGATTTAAATGGCCGACTTCGGAATTGCCTTCTTCTCCCCAAGGAAGGCCAACGGCAATTCCCGATGCCTGAAGATTGGTCATCGGGAAATTTTTTTCAATAAAATCTATATTAGGTTTTTTTGCTTTAAAAATAGCATTAGCCGCGTTTTCCGGTCCCCGCCCATATCCGTCTAAAATTACCAAAACAATCGGTTTATACATTAATATCTATTATATTGTTTTTTAATAGTAATAACAATTATCGTCTGACCGCATAAGATCTCTCGAGATGGCTTGTGCGGCTGAATTATTTAGTTTATCATATAGTTCATATAATAAATAACAAATATTAACCACATAATGAAATTATGCGTTTCAGAGGAAAATCATTAACAAGAGAGGTTTTATTTATGTTAGCTGTTGGACCAATTATTTTATCTTCATTTTTTTTGCCTAACCTGCCTCAAATGCTAAAACCATTAATTAAATGGCGGAAAAATTGGGGTAAAATTGATCGCAAACGAATTTACGAGGCAATACGACGACTAAATCAAAAAAGGTTGGTGGAATTAATAGAAAAGGGTGATAAGTTATATATAAAAATTACCGCCAGTGGCAAGCAATTAGTTAAAAATTTTGACTATGACAATCTACAATTGCCTAGATTAAAAAAATGGGATAAGAAATGGCATCTGATTATTTTTGATATTCCAAACGAAAAGCGAAGAGAACGCCAGGTCTTTTCGACAAAGTTAAAAGATCTCGGTTTTTATCCTTTGCAGGAAAGTGTTTTTATTTATCCTTACGACTGTCGCGATGAAATTGATTTTATTTGCGAATTTTTATCAATTGGTCGTTACGTGAATTATTGTATCGTTGAATCTTTAGACAAGAGAGAGGGGGATTTGCGCCGAATTTTTGATTTAAAACTTTCTTAAAATATAGGGTGCAAAAAATATTTTGAGAAATTATTTGTCTGCACATATATCCTCGAGGTTGCATATGCGGATATATTAAAGTTTAAAAATATAAAATTGACCGCATAAGATCTCTCGAGATGATTTATGCGGTTACAGAAACGGATAGATGTTGCTTTTAGTTGGTTAATATAGGTATTATTATTAAATTACTTTATTTTCTAAAGCAAGAGGGTAAAATAATGAAACAAGTTCTTTCGAGCGCAATCTTTATTCTACTGCTTGCGATTCCGGCACTATCCTTTGCTCAAAGCCAAGCAGTGCCCGAAGAGGCGATAGAGACATTTAACGCCTTTCTGCAGACCTGGCTTGTAGATCAGAATATTGATCATGCACTTCTGTACTTTGATAAAAGCGAGGATTTCTCAAATAAAATCAAAGAAGTATTTGAAGTCCCGGATAAAGAAAGTTTTGATCTTGATTTGTGGCTTCGAAAAACACTGACAATGTGGCTTATTCAAGATCATGGAAGCGTAGAATCTTTAGGACACGGAAATCCTACGGCGCTGGGATATCAATTTTTACCGACAGAACCAAAGAATCTTAAAAAAAGAATTTCTCCCCAAAATATAAATGAGATAGTTGGACTGAAAGATATGATAATGGATTCAAAAAACGCACTCGTAATGGTTGGCGTTGGATTAAATTATGCTCCGCGCGACGCTCTTCTTTTTCTTATGAAAAAAGTTGGCACGGAATGGAAAATTACTTTTTATATTTGGATGGTCGGTTAAATAATTTTTTATGCCCAGACATGGGCTTTTTCTTTTTATGACAGTTTAAAAAGACAAGGAGAGAGTTTTTTGTTATTGACAAAATGACGAGATGCGGTTAAATTAGGGAAGTTATGCCGACGATTCACCAATTAATAAAAAAACCGCGGCGGCGGAAAAAAAGCAAGACCAAGTCACCGGCTTTGCAATATTATTTTAACGTCATTAAAAATCGGCCGATTTTTTCGCCGTCTCCTTTTAAGCGCGGTGTTTGCGTTAAAGTTTTTACCACCACTCCCAAAAAACCAAACTCGGCTTTAAGAAAAGTGGCTCGGGTGCGGCTTACCAACGGCAAAGAAGTTACGGCTTATATTCCCGGCGTTGGTCACAATCTGCAGGAACATTCGGTTGTAATGATTCGCGGCGGAAGAGTAAAAGATTTACCGGGCGTTCGTTACCATATCGTTCGCGGCGTTTTGGATTTTGCCGGGGTTGAAGGCAGAAAACAACAAAGGTCAAAATATGGCGCGAAGAAACCGAAATAAACTATGCGCAGAGCAACAAAAATAAAAAAAGTTAATACTCCGGATTATCAGTACCAAAACCTCCTGGTGGGCAGGTTTATAAATTATGTAATGCGCCAAGGAAAAAAATCTATTGCCCAAAAAGTGGTTTATAAGTCATTTGATATTATAAAAGAAAAAACCAAAAACAACCCGCTGGAGCTTTTTGAAAAAGCGATAAAAAACATTTCTCCGTCGCTTGAAGTTAAATCGCGCCGGATAGGCGGCG